>ERZ791887.1740-NODE-1740-length-13656-cov-2.738107_pt1 | contig 13656 bp, 8 predicted proteins | sample MGYA00510157_ERZ791887 | MGnify/ENA primary metagenome ERZ791887 (study PRJEB30046, sample SAMN00792112) | human gut metagenome | study: EMG produced TPA metagenomics assembly of the A metagenome-wide association study of gut microbiota in type 2... | reverse complement strand
TACATAAAACCGTGCAAAGATACAACTTTATCATGATTCCGGTTGCAATCTTTTTATAAAATTAATCGGATACAAGGAAAAAGCCTATGTGTGATATGAAAATGAATTTATTCCTGGAGGTTTTGCATACCTGATTCTTTCCAATTCCTTGCCCATTCCCTACCAACTCCGGACCTTCTCCCTGTCTTTAGACAAGGACTATGTAAGGAGTAGGTAAGGAGTAGGTAGGGAGTAGGTACGGACTTGGTGTATCCCAGGGCCTTTCCGTTTTTGTTATGTACTTCGTTATATCGGCAATGGAGAAGGTTAGTTGGCTTCTTCTTTGTGCTTTTTTAGTGCTTCCTGATAAAGCTCTTCCTGCAGCACGCAGAATTCTGCCACCAGTTCAAATACATGCGTCATTTTCATCTTCTGCATTATTCATCAATTGCTCAATTTGTTTAGAGAGGGAAAGATAGCGTTGTACCTTCGGATCGTAAGGGCTCAGTGTACGCAAAATAACGTCACTTTTCCCTGATTTTGTTTGTTTCATCTTTAGAATTAATTTGTCTGGCAAAGGTAACTGTTTTTTTACTATTCTTAAGCATTCTGCCGTAAATAATCTTTTTGCTAAGCAATTTTGTCAAACAGATATTAAAAAAGCATATTTATGAATCTCTCCGATAACAACTTAACAGTTATTCAACTACCTTTAATACAGAAAATAGTGGCCACAAGTGTTTTCGTATTACTAACAACATCTGTATAATGTTGAATTTAAACAAATAAACATTATGCGGTAACTAATTTGTAAACTATGGAAACCAAAAAAACACCCAAAGCAAACCTGGAAAACAAGAGGCCAACGTGGCTGCTTGTCGGTTATGTAACTGTACTCGCCTTCATGTTCGTTGCATTCGAATGGACTCGTGACATCAGGGTTGATACGAGTGGTCGTATCGCCGAGAATGTATTTGAGCAGGACATGGAGATCCCTCTTACAAGGCAGCCTGAAGTAACTCCTCCACCCCCTCCTCAGGTAACTCCTATTAATGATGTTTTGACGATAATAGATGATGACGCTACTGCAGAAGAAACGAATTTTGCATCTTCGGAGGAAACAGGTGAAGATGTAGTAATTAAGCACATACCGGTTACAGTGGATGAAGAAGTGGTGGTAGAAGATGAAATTTTTGTGATTGTGGAAGAAAATCCGCAATTTCCTGATGGTGGCACAGCCGGTCTTTTACAGTACTTGGGCAAGAATATCAAATATCCTACTATTCCACAAGAGAATGGAACTCAGGGTCGTGTAACGGTGCAGTTCGTTGTCAATAAAGACGGAAGTATTGTAGATGTGAAAGTGATAAGAGGTGTCGATCCTTATCTGGACAAAGAAGCAGTCCGTGTAATTTCTACCATGCCGAAATGGATACCTGGTAAACAACGTGGTGTGCCTGTACGCTGCAAGTTTACAGTACCTGTGACGTTTAAACTACAGTGATAAGCGTTTAGTTTTTACCATATTTTTAAATTAAAAGAGAGAAATGATTTATTCGGGTAATGGCCTTTGAATAAATCATTTCTCTTTTTATCCTTTTCGCTTGTCGATTATAAAATAAATAGGTTGGTATTGTTGACTATTGATCCTTTTGTGAGAATAAAATTTTTCATAGAATTAAGTAAATAAGATAAAGTAAAATGTTATTTTTGCATCGTATACCAGTAATTTAATTGCTATGAAAACCCGTTTGATATTATTCCTGTTTATTCTCTTTTTCCAATCTCTGTCGGTATGCAGCCAGTCTCATTTTGATTTCTCAACGCTTTTTCAATCCAGGTCTTTCGTAAATAAAAGTTTGGATATTGATCATTTTGATTTTTTCTTCCAGGATTCTATCGGAAGAGTTTGGGGGAGTTCAAATGGACTTATGATGTTTGATGGTGAATCATTCGTTAGAAAAACGCCAGGTATCGGAGCATATAGCGTTTATTGCAGTTTATCGCCAACTGAATATTTGATTGGAAGCCGACAAGGCTTATATTTGTTTAATCTGCAAACATTGGAACTGACTTCCATTGAAGGTTTTGTGCATGATGAGGTGACCGGATTGCATAAAATCAATTCACGGGAGGTGTTGGTGTTCTGTGTAAACAGGATAGTCCGGTTGAATATGGACGAGAAGAAATCAGATGTTTTGTACTCCTGGAGCGGTTATCGCATGATACAACATTTACTTTTACCTGATGGGACTTTCATTTTATTGACCGATACAAGAGGACTCTTTTCATTTGAACTTTCACATGCCAGACGGGAACCTATTCTTTTGAATAATTTTTCAGTAAAAGACGATATGTTGCTCTGCATGCTTTATGATAACGGTATTCTTTGGCTGGGAAGTGACAGGGGATTATTGAAATGTAATTTGCAGACACATCAATCCATACGAATACCGGAGTTGGAGGGAATATCAGTAAAAGTACTGATGAAAGAGAAGGACGGTTCATTATGGGTGGGAACGAATAGCGGTTTGTACACCTTTAATATCGGGACGCAAAAATGGATGCACTATTTCCACAATACACAGAGTGATGGTAGTCTGTTGAATGATTGTGTCTGGAGTCTTTTTGAAGATACGGAAGGTAATAAATGGCTGGGAGTGGACGGTGGCATTTCGTTTATACCCAAAGAAACATGTTTTCTAAGGGTTGGCTGGAGTGATCTTATCAATACGACTGAGGGAAACTGGATCAATCGTATTCTGCATGATAGTCATGGGAATTATTGGTTTGGAGGGACGAATGGATTGGGATATTATAATGTATCTTCCGGACAATCCATCTTTTTCAAGAAGCAGGGCGAACATCGAATTCCCAATAATACCATAAGAACAATCTATGAAGATAGGAGTGGAATTATCTGGATTGGTACAGATGGAGGTTTTGCCTGGTTTGATGATAGAGAAAAGAAATTCGTATTCTGTAATGTAGAAGATTAAGAATAGCGGGAAAAATGCTATCTGGACCTATGGTATCAGTGAAGACTTGGGAGGAAATATCTGGTTGGCAACCTGTTCTGGAGGTATATTTGGTGTGAAAAGAGAAGATTTGTTTACGCATTCCAATAAATTGATTCCTGCTGCCTGTAACTATTGTGTGATGAACGAAACATTCAAGTTGGAATACGATGGATGCCTGGGTATGTTTTGTGATGTAAATGGAAATATCTGGGTAAATGCAGAAAGGCGGTTGTATAAAATAGATAACCGGGAAAATAAAGCTTTTCATTTTCCGGAGCAATTGACTTCCATTCCTTGTAAGGGCATTAAAGCTATTTTTTGTGATGAAAATGGTGAAATATGGGGTGCGCATAGGGATGCTCTTTTTAAAGTGAATCCACAGGATAATCTGTTGGAAGAAATAGATGTGAGCAGTTATACGGAAGAGTATGGAGAAATTAACAATATGACTTCATGTGGAGATTATATCTGGTTTCTGACAAGTCGTAGTGTAGGGGTCATCCATAAACAAACACATGTGGTTGAACACATTGTGGATTTAGCGGCTGCACAGTATAAAAATTGCTATTATGACCGGCAGAATCACTTGATATGGTTGGGAGGAATAGATCATTGTCTGGTGCTTTATCCGGATGAGTGTCTGAAGAATGAACGTAGTATTGAGCCGGCTGCTATCATTTCAGAAATATACGTCAATGGAGAAGCCATTTCTCCCCGACGGGAAGTGAATGGGCGTTTCTTGCTGGATAAAGACATCTCCTATTGCAAGCAATTGAATTTGTATCCGGAAGAGAATAGTGTGGCTTTTCGCTTCTCTATCGGGAAATTACTACGGGAGAATGAACGTCAGTCCGGATATTTTTATAGGATAAAGGAACTCGATGAATCATGGAAGGCATTGAATCCATATCATTCGTTGGTTGAATATTCGTATTTGGGATATGGCACTTATCATTTGGAGATAGGCAAACAAGTTGCCCAATCTCATCATATCGAGAGCATCAGGACGTTGGATATCATAGTGCAGGCACCTTGGTATTATACAGTTTGGTTTCGTCTGCTTGTTGTTGCTGTAATCATAGTATTATTCATTGCAGGTATTAACTACTATAGGGTGAAAACAAAGCTTCATATTACAGAAATGGACAAACAGAAGACATTGGCATTATCGCAAATGAAAATGGAATTCCTTACTAATATGTCGCATGAACTGAAAACGCCTCTTAGTCTGATATTGGGTCCTATTAATAAACTTCTGAGCACTACCAGGAATAGCCAGTCGAAAGCATTGCTGCAAACTATACAGGAAAACACGATGAAACTGAATTCTATGGTGGTTCAGATTGTTAATTTTAAAGAGGATTTTTCAGATTCTTCTCCTTCGATATTATCCTATTTGGAAGCTGTTGAGTTTGTGCAGAGTGTTGCGTCCACTTATCGGGAAGCATGTGATACTAAAGGAATTTCCCTTGAATTTGAATCTCATGCTGCATCCATTTATATAGAGGCTGATCCTTTGAAGCTGGAATCTATTCTGAATAATCTGTTGTCGAATGCTTATAAATTCACAGAGGCAGGAGGGAGAATATGCATAACAATGGAAATACAGCAATCGGATTCTCAAAAAATGTTGTTGAAGTTAAGTGTTTCTGATACAGGTTTGGGAATTTCTCAAGAAGATTTGCCTTATATTTTTGATCGTTTTTATCAATCCAGGCAAAGCCGGGAAGTTAATAAAGATGGTTCGGGTATCGGACTTTCAATGGTAAAGAAATATGTGACACAACATTATGGTGAGGTTCAAGTAGAATCGGAAATCGGTAAGGGGACTACTTTTACTCTGTTATTGCCTGCTCTCGGAACGGAAGATGTGAAGAGGCTTTCTTTTGCTACCAATCTGACAGACGAACGAGGCTTGCGGGTATTGATTGTGGAAGATAATATAGAAATCGCCCGGTTTATAGCGGATAATCTGAAAGGCATGCAGTGTACAGTTGTTCACAATGGAAATTCCGGTCTGGAAACTGCAATGCAACTATTGCCCGATATTATTGTGGCGGATATTATGATGCCTGTTATGGATGGCATCGAAATGAGTCGATTGCTGAAGCGTAATTTGACAACTGCTACTATTCCTATTATACTGCTTACTGCAAAAGACAATAAGCAGACTGAACTGGACGCTTATAAACTGGGGGTAGATGCTTTTCTGGCAAAACCGTTTGAGATAGAACACTTGATAGCAAGAATCAACCAGATAGTCGCCAATAAAGATCTGCTGGTGAGGAAAGCTTATCAATCGCAAAAGGAAGATTCATCGCAGGAAGAAATGAAAATGACAGAGACTCCGGATGAGAAATTCTTGGCAAGTGTTACAAAACTTATAGAGGAACATATGGAAGATCCGGCATTGAATGTTCAGAAGTTGGCTGAACTTTCAGGATTGAATGAAAAGCAGATTTATCGGAAATTGAAATTACTGACGGGGAATACTGCGGTTGATTATATAAAATCCATCCGGTTGAAGAAAGCTGCAATGCTGCTTAGCCAGAAGAAGTTTACAGTAAATGAAGTCATGTACATGGTAGGTTTTTCATCTGCATCTTATTTTGCGAAGTGTTTTTCGGAGAGATACGGTAAGACACCGAAAGCATATATGGAAGAAATAGTCAGATAATAACACCTGTTTTTTTAATTATGCTTTGCCGGACTACAATAAAATGTGGCCCGGCTTCTTTTTGTTATGTATTGATTGTCAGCATGATGCATCCCTATTGTCCATTTTGTGTCCTTAAAGTTTCATTATCTTCTCATCGTGTCCGATAATTAGTGGTGTTTTGTCTGATATCGTTTTAGGATGTTTTAGGTGGGCCCTTACATTTGCAGCATCAAGTTTTATTAATTAAAAATCTATCATGAAATGAAAAAACACAGAATTTTTGCCTTATGTATGGCCGGAATCCTACAGACAGGATTCATCGGCATGTATGCAACTTCTAACGAGGTATTATCTGTCACTCAACAATTGATTACTGTAAAAGGTACGGTAGTGGATGCCAATGAAGAACCGTTAATCGGTGTAAATGTATCTGTTAAAGGTACATCGACAGGAGCTATTACTGATATTGAAGGTCAGTTTACACTCAGTGTAAAAGCGGGGGATGTATTGGTTTTCTCTTATATAGGATATCAAAAGCAGGAAGTCACTGCACAGGCTGGCAGGCCACTTAAAGTGATACTCCGTGAGGACAGTGAGACGTTAGATGAAGTAGTAGTAATTGGTTATGGTACATCGAGGAAGAAAGATATTACCGGAGCCATTGCTTCTGTGAAAGCCGAAGAACTGAACACTGTCAGTTCATCCAGCGTAAGCCAGATGTTGCAAGGTAAAGTCACCGGTATGAGTGCTATCCAGACTTCGGCTCAGCCGGGTGCCGGAATTGCTATCAATATCCGTGGTTCGGTATCTCCGAATGGAAGTAATGCACCGTTGTATGTAATAGATGGGGTGCCTCTGCAAAACAACTCGACAGCTGATCCTGGTATATCCGGTATTGACTATAAAACGGGGGTGGATCGTGATCCGTTGAATAGTATCAATCCGAGTGATATTGAAAGCATTGAAGTACTGAAAGATGCATCAGCTGCTGCCATTTATGGTGCTTCTGCGGCGAATGGTGTTGTCCTGATTACAACCAAAAGTGGTAAAAGTGGTAAACCAAAAGTGGAATATCGTAGTGTGGTAACGGCGCAGTTAAAGAAAGATTATCCGAAAGTGCTTGGAGCACATGATTTTCGTGAACAAACTAACTTTTGGACAAAAGAATATTACCTGTACAATAATAAGATGGGGGTATATGGCGATAACGCTGTTGATTGGAATGGATACACTCCGATCTTTGAGAATGTAGACGGTTATACGGCTGAGACAGACTGGCTGGATGAAGTAAGCCGTACGGGATATATTGTCGATCAAAACGTGTCGGTAAATGGTGGCACCGAGAAAACGAAATACTATTTCTCTTACAATTTTTATGATAATGTAGGTATGTTGAAGCAATCGGATATGGCTCGTCATAGCATCCGCATGAATCTGGATCAGGAATTCAGTAAGATATTCAAAGCCGGCATTAAGATGAGTTATTCTAATATTACCGCTCATAGTACTTCTGTAGGAGATGCTGGTAAGGGAGATAATATGTTGGTCAATGCATTCCGTTATGCACCGGATATTCCTGTTAAAGATGAAAATGGAAACTATACCCGCTCTTACAATAAGATCATCAACAATCCGGCTTCTTTTAATGAAGTGGAAGATAAAACTACGACGGAGCGTATTTTTATAGCACCTACTTTTGAATTGAAGTTATTTGATGGAATGTCTTTGCGTGGTGTTGGTGGTTATGATAGTCAGTCCAGTGTCCGTAAATTCTATATTCCGGTTAAGTCTAATCAAACAGCACTGGATAAAGGTTTTGCATATCTGGGAAATGCAAAAGTGATGAACTTAAGTGCTGAGGCTTTCCTGAATTATAATAAGACATTCTCGGATATCCATCGTATATCGGCAGTTTTAGGCGCCGGTTATTACAAGACTGCGGATGATGGTTTTGGTCTTGCCGCCTTTGATTTCTTTACAGATGCTTTTGGTTACAATAACGTGGGGATAGCTTCGGATAAAGAGAGGGAAAGCCTTCGCTCATGGAAGAATGAGCGCATCAAGCTGTCGCAATTCGTTCGTTTGAATTATTCGCTGATGGATCGTTATATTGTTACTTTTACTGCACGTCGGGATGGTTCAAGCTATTTTGCAGAAAATAATAAGTGGGGAATTTTCCCAAGTGTGTCATTGGCATGGCGTATCAATGAAGAGGCCTTCATGAAGGATAAAACTGTGTTCAGTGATTTGAAACTACGCGTAGGATATGGGGCTGTGGGTAATGAAAATGTATTAGGGGTGAATTCTATCTCTCTTTACCAGTCCGGTTATAATTATTTGATAGGCAATACCGTTCGTACAGGTTTGGCTTTGACACAAATTGCAAATCCCGATTTGAAGTGGGAGACGAATTATACTTTGAATATTGGTATTGATTACGGATTATTCAATCAGCGTATCAATGGTTCTATTGAATTTTTCCATCGCGGGGTGAAAGATTTATTGGATTATCAACAGTTACCATCGAATAATGCTGTTGGACGTGTGGCTGCCAATATTGGTGAAACGAAAAGTCAGGGTTTTGAATTCTCATTACATAGTAATAATCTTACTTCCAAGTATCTGCAATGGGAAACAATCTTTAACCTGTCCTATTTTAAGGCAAGTTGGGTAAAACGTAACCCTGAGGTTGCATTGGCCGATTATATTGGTGAAAAGGATGAATTGGATGCTATTTACGGATGGAAAACAGATGGAATCATTACTTCTAAAGAGGATATTCCAAGTTATATGCCAAATGCGAATGTAGGCAATATTAAATATGTGGATGTGAATGGAGATAATGTACTGGACTCTAAAGATGTAGTGAAATTGGGTAATAAGAGACCCCGTTGGTTTGCCGGTCTGGGCAATACACTCAGTTACAAAGGATTTGACCTTAACTTCTATTTCTATGGATCATTCGGAAACAAGAAATCACGTGGACAGCTTCCCGACGCTTCCGCTCTTGGAAATAGTGGCAGTGCTCCTGGAAATACATACATAGCTGTTTTGAATGAAGTGTGGAATAGCCAAAATGGGACAGGTTGGATGCCGGGAATTGCAACGAATCCGTATGATAGCTCTAATCCTACCGGCACTAATGACTTCTATCTGATGAACGGTAGTTATGTGAAGCTGAAAAATGTTACGTTGGGATATTCGTTACCTAAATCTGTTTTTACTGCCAGTAAGTTTATTCAGGGTGCCCGTTTCTTTATAGATGCCCAGAACGTTGCCACCTTTACGGGATATAAAGGTTTCGATCCTGAACTTGGTACGGATAATCCATATCCGCAGGCTTTGTCCCTGTCCTTTGGCTTTAATTTGAATTTCTAATCTTCAAAACGAAAAAACAACATTATGAAAAAGATATTTCTTACAACAATCCTAAGTGCTTTTCTGGGATGTTCACTATTCACTTCATGTGACGATTTGCTTGAAACCAAAAACTTTACGGATATGTCTCCATCGAATTTCTTTAAAACTGAAGGAGATATGGATGCGGCAGTCACAGGTATTTATCTTCCTTGCACCACTAACTGGGGGTATGGTGACGGCGGTACCGGAGGCTGGTATAATGCATTGTTCAATGCTGACCTGGCTGCATATTATCCTTCGGGGATGATTACTACAGATATGGTTTGTGCATATAGTAGCAATGTATATGATGAATTTAATGTAGGTCCGTCTACTGGCGGTGCTCTGACCAACACATATAATATTATCCGTTTTGTGGCGCGGGCAACAGATATAATCGATCAGATCAGTAAAAGCAGTGGTGCGACGGAAGATATACGTAATCGTTTTATTGCAGAGACTAAAACTTTGAGAGCATTTTATATGTATACATTGTTAGATTGGTTTGGTCCGGTAAATGTTAAACTTGATCCGGAAAAGTTAATGGATAATACGATTGAACCTCGTCCTTCATTGGATACTTATGTAGGTTATATAGAAAAAGATCTGAACGAAGCACTTGAAACGACTTCATTTCCTGAAAAGTATAATGCTGATGCAGATAACTGGGGCAGAATGTCTAAATCTATTGCTTACGGTATTCGTATGAAACTTTATATGCACCAGAAACAATGGGCTAAAGCAAAAGCGGATGCGGAAAAACTTATGAGTATGGGCTTTTCGTTAATGTCCAATTATGAAGATGTATTCAACGTTGACCGGACTTCTGAGCATATCTGGTCTATTCCTGCCAATTTAGCTTCTGATAATTTTTATGTGACGGAGATATTGCCCAGTGACTTTAAGCGGGGTTATAATCATTTGGGAAAATCTTACATACGAGGGGGGGAAGATTCTTTCAAGCCGGGCTGGCAGGCATACTGTATGCGTTGGGAGTTTTATGATACTTTTGAGGATAAGGATATACGTAAGAATACTATACTATGCGAATTTGATGCTATTGACGGTTCTCATAAGAATCGTAGTACAATGAGAGGGGCTATTCCTATTAAATTTACAGATACGCAGTTTGATAATTATGGTATTCAGAAAGCACATCCGGTGATTCGTTTTGCAGAAGTATTATTGTCGTATGCTGAAGCGGAAAATGAGCTGAATGGACCTACCCAGAACGCCGTCAATGCCGTAAAGCAAACAACTGATCGTGCAGGGATTGAAATTCCGGCTTCAGCGCTTGCCAATAAAGATGCTTTCCGCAACTTCCTGTTGGAAGAACGTGGTCACGAGCTTTATTGCGAAGGTCAGCGTCGGCAAGACCTGATACGTCACGGAGTTTATATCAGCCGGGCACGTGAACGTGGCACGAATGCACAGGATTACCGTGTGTTATTCCCTATTCCACAAACTGCTATAACAGAGGCTGGCGGTATTCTTGAACAGAATCCGGGCTATACTAACTAAACTATGCTATTTTAATAATATCCCGGTTGACCGTATTTTTTTATAATGAATGTTTTTTGATAGGTATTATCATAAAAGGTCAACCGGGATTCAATAAATAATTGTCTGGTAATAATAATCTTATGAATAGAAAAGTTTTTGTTTGGGTAATGGTATTTTTCCTCGTTGCTTTCTCTTCGTGTAAGCAGCGACAGGATAACGTTGATAATCCTCAAGTCGCTTATTTGGCTGCTTATATGAAAGGAGATGATGATAAACACATGTATTATGCATTAGCTGAAAATGGATTTATCTTTCGGGTATTGAATGATAAAAAGCCTGTATTAGCAGCTTCGTATGATGATCAACTACTCCGTGACCCGATGATTATACGAGATAGAAGTGGAATTTATCATTTAGTGGCTACTGTGTCTTGGAAAAACCATCCCTTTACGGTATGGGATTCCAAAGACCTTATTAATTGGGAGAACGAGCGTCTTGTAGATGTAGCTCCAGAGGGGGCTACCAAAACATGGGCTCCTGAGTTTGCTTATGATGAAGAGAATGATATTTATTTTGTTCATTGGACAGCGGAGTTGAATGATGACTGGAATACAGCAGCCATTTATTATGCCACTACAAAAGATTTTATCAACTATTCGAAGCCTAAAGTGCTGTATAGCCTTGATGGAACAGGCATACTCGATGCGAATATTATAAAAGTAGGAGATACCTATCATCTGATTTATAGAAATAACGGTATATGGGTTGCTACATCTGCCCATGCACAGGGGCCTTATACGAATCCGTATGAATTAACTTCGGAAAATGTGGAGGGACCATTTGCTTTTTCGTTTTATGATGGAAGTGGTTATGCCGTTGTGTGGGATTATTTTGGGAGAAGCTCTGGTTTCGGGCTTTGGACATCGCCTGACTTCAAGGACTGGACGAGAATAACGAATGAGAGTTATCCTTATTATAATGATAAAGTAGAGTTTCCTGAGAAGATACGGCACGGTTCCATCATCAGTATAACTCAAAAAGAAAAAGAAGCTTTGTTAAACACTTATGGTCGTAAATAATATCTGATATATAAATTGAATGTTATGAATAAATTAATAAGATTTCTATATATATGCTTATTGGGGATAATGGCTCTTCCTGTGAGGGCCGGAACGGATAGGGTGGTGAATATTCCTGATTCTGTTTATCTCTTTTCTTATGCTTCTGCCGATGGCAGTAGTGGACTAAAGTTGGCTTGGAGCCATGATAGTGGTTCATGGGTAAGCATTGCCAGTGGCTTTGAATTCATCAAGTGTGATTTTGGTCCATGGGGAATGCAAAAGAAGATGTTTAATCCTCATTTGATGCAAAACAAAACAGATGGAACATGGCGTTGTATCTGGACGTTGACTTCAAGTGGTAAAGCAATGGCATATGCTGATTCGCCTGATTTATTGAAATGGGGATATCAGAGTCATTTTAAGACAGAAGAACTTACTCGGTATGAGTTGCAGAATGTAGAGAAGACTATACAGAAGCAACTTGTGATAGATGGAAGCAATCTCAGTGGCTGGGTACAGAAAGTTTCTTATTCTTTAGTTGAACAGTTACTTCGTTATACCGGATATAAGAGTTATCAGCAGATGTTAAGTGAAGAAAGTGCAGAACAAGATACTGTTCGCTTTGCTGATTTGAATCCTGTGACTGCTACCATCCAGATTAATGCAGATGAGTCGAAAGCTATCAGTGAACATCTGATCGGCATCTTTTTTGAAGATATTAATTATGCGGCGGATGGAGGTTTATATGCGGAGTTGGTGCAAAATCGTGATTTTGAATATACACCCGATGAATGCGACAAGGAGGGTTGGAATGCCACACATTCCTGGAGCTTAAAGGGAAGTAATGTTCCTTTATCTATAGAGACAGACAGTCCGGTTCATCCTAATAATCCGCATTATGCGGTACTTGAAGTACAGGAACAGGGAGTGACCCTTTTGAATTCCGGTTTTGACGGCATCATGGTGAAAAAAGGAGAAAAGTATGATTTCTCTCTGTTTGGAAAGATGCTTGATGGGAAAAAAGGAAAAATTAAAGTGGCTTTGGTTACAAAAGAGGGTAAAGAAATAGCTCAGGCTATGATAACTGTATCTGGAAACGATTGGAAGAAAAAGCATGCAGTGCTTACTGCATCAGCCGATGTTGCAGATGCATGGTTAGCCATTAGTCCTCAATCAATAGGTAAATACGCGGTGGATATAGTTTCTCTATTTCCACAAAATACTTTTAAGGGACGCAAAAACGGTTTACGGATAGATTTAGCACAGACACTTGCCGATCTTCATCCACGTTTTGTACGTTTTCCCGGTGGGTGTGTGGCACATGGTGATGGCATTGATAATATATATGACTGGAAGGGATCCATCGGTTCACTTGAATCACGTAAACCCAAACGGAATACTTGGGGATATCACCAAACACGTGGTTTGGGTTATTTTGAATATTTCTTATTTTGTGAAGATATAGGGGCGGAACCGCTCCCGGTACTTGCAGCCGGTGTACCTTGCCAGAATTCCCGTACTCCCAGTTGCCATTCCACTGATGAGATTAGCAGCTATGGACAGCAGTGTGGAATTCCGTTGGAAGAGATGGGGGCATATATCCAGGATATTCTAGATCTGATAGAATATGCCAATGGCGATGCGAAGAAAACTGTGTGGGGAAAGAAACGGGCGGAAGCCGGGCATCCGGAGCCTTTCAACCTAAAGTATATCGGTATTGGTAACGAAGATGTGATAAGTGGTGTATTTAAGGAACGTTTCACTATGATCTTTAATGCAATTAAGGAAAAATATCCGGAAATAATTGTTGTCGGAACAGTAGGCCCTTTCTTTGAGGGCACGGATTATGATGAAGGATGGGCATTGGCTACGGAATTGGGAGTCCCTATGGTAGACGAGCATTATTATGTCACACCCGGTTGGCTGGTTAATAATCAGGATTATTATGATCATTATGACCGGACTAAATCCAAAGTATATCTTGGGGAATATGCGGCTCACGCCCGTGGTCGTGTTTGTAATATGGAAACCGCAT
>ERZ791887.1722-NODE-1722-length-13817-cov-2.336506_pt1 | contig 13817 bp, 9 predicted proteins | sample MGYA00510157_ERZ791887 | MGnify/ENA primary metagenome ERZ791887 (study PRJEB30046, sample SAMN00792112) | human gut metagenome | study: EMG produced TPA metagenomics assembly of the A metagenome-wide association study of gut microbiota in type 2... | reverse complement strand
ATGATGGCTGCCATACAATGTAAAGAGAATAATATGCAGACTGTGATTATAGAACACACAGCAAAGCTTGGAACTAAGATATTAAAGACTGGCAATGGCAAATGTAATTTTTCTAATACATTTATGACTGAAGAAATGTACCAGAATAATAACGCAGATTATGCGATGAGAATTATTAACAGGTTTAATGTTGATGATACAATACATTTTTTTGAGAACTTAAGTGTATATAAGAAGGAGCGTAATGGCTATCTGTATCCGAGGTCAGAGATGGCGGCTTCTGTGGCGCTGGCGTTTACAGGAAAGATACAGGCACTTGATATTCCGGTTTTTTTTGAGACATCTGTTAAAAAAATTGACAGGGCAGGCAGCGAATATGTGTTACAGCTTGAAGGAGCGAAGACTAATACAATTAAGACTAAGACAGTGATACTTGCATGCGGTTCGGCAGCTTCACCGTCTTCTGGTTCTGATGGAAGCGGTTATAAGCTTGTTAAGAAGCTTGGGATTAAGGTTGTTAAGCCTCTTCCGGCTCTTACGGCACTTGAATCGGACAAGAAGAATATGAGGCTTGCAACGGGTGTAAGAGCATATGGTAATGTTAAGATTATGGCAGCAGGCAGAGTGGTTGCTGAGGATACTGGCGAGATTCAGTTTACTGATTATGGAATATCAGGAATCCCTGTTTTTCAGGTGAGCCGTTTTGCTGTCAGGGCGATGGACGAAGGTCAGAGGGTTGAAGCACTTGTTGATGTGGCAGCAGATATTAAAGAAGATGACCTTTTATCAATGCTAAAATGTGCTGTTAATACAAGAAAACATCAGTCAGTAAGTGAAAGCCTGTCAGGACTGTTTAATAAAAAGCTTGTAATGATGATATGTAAGGATATCGGAATTGAGGGCAATTCCTCGGCTTCTGATATAGATGACGACATATGCCAGAAACTTGTCAGACATATGAAATCCCTCCGCTACCATATAACAGGATACAAGAGCAATGATTATGCACAGGTATGCCAGGGTGGTGTTGATGTATCAGAACTGAATGAGAATCTTGAATCGATTGATAACCCTGGAATATTCTTTGCAGGGGAGCTTGTGGATATAGACGGTAAATGTGGTGGTTATAACCTTCAGTGGGCATGGAGCAGTGGTGTGGTTGCTGCAAAGTCAGCGTTTGATTATTGTAACAGACAGGAATAAGAATTATGGAAAAGAAATGTATTAAGATTAGCAATCTAAAGATATCTCCTGATAAAGATACGACATTTTTAGAAGGAGTTATAAGAAAAGAATTAAGACTTGGAAAAGATGCACAGATTGATTATGAAATAGTTAAAAGGTCACTTGACTGCAGACACAAGCCTCAGGTTATGTATATTTACAGTGTCGAAGTGTATAAGGTGGTGCGTTCTGGCAGGGAAGAAAAGCTTGAAAATATAATTAAGAAATCAGGCTGTAAAAATGCTGTTATGTCTAAAAGGGTTATCTATAAGTTTCCTGTTAATGCGACAGAAAATGTTAATGAAGATGAAAGACCTGTAGTTATCGGGTTTGGACCAGCAGGAATATTCTGTGCTCTTGAGCTTGCCAAAGCGGGGCTTAGACCTGTTGTATATGAGCGTGGACAGGATGTTGATACAAGAACTAAGAAGGTTGCACAGTTCTGGGAGACGGGTGAGCTTGATACAGAATGTAATGTGCAGTTTGGTGAAGGCGGAGCAGGCACATTTTCTGATGGAAAGCTTAACACACAGATTTCAGATACATTTGGAAGAATAAGATATGTTCTGCAGAGCTTTGTAAAGTTCGGTGCATCAGAAGAGATTCTGTACGCCAATAAACCGCATATAGGAACAGACGTGCTTGCGGTTGTAATTAAGAATATAAGACAGCATATTACCGCGCTTGGCGGTGAAGTTAATTTTGGAAGCTGTCTTAAAAAGATTGAGATTAAAGACGGAAAAGTGTGTGGCGTTGTCATATCTGACAAAGATGGCGAGTATGCAAGAAAATGCAGTAAAGTGTGCCTTGCAATAGGCCACAGTTCAAGAGATACATTTGAATATCTTAACAATGAGAACATAGCTATGGAGCCGAAGCCTTTTGCAGTTGGAGTAAGAATAGAACATCCCCAGGAAATGATTAATTATAATGCTTATGCAGATGCTGCATATGAGCTGATTATAAAGTCACTTACAAGACAAAGAATACAGATAAAGAACGAGGCGTGTATTCGTTCTGTATGTGCCCTGGTGGTTATGTTGTTAACGCTTCATCAGAAAACGGCAGAACATGTGTTAATGGAATGAGTTATTCAGGCCGTGATTCCCGAAATGCTAATTCAGCAATAATTGTTACAGTCGGGCCGGATGATTTCGGACATGGAGTACTTGACGGAATAAAATTTCAGAGACAGTTAGAAGCAAACGCTTATGCTGAAGGAAATGGAAAAGTTCCGGTACAGTTATTTGGCGATTTTGAAAAAAATATAACAACAACGGAATTGGGAGAGGTTGAGCCTTGCATAAAGGGTGAATATACATTTGCTAATCTTAGGAATGTATTACCTTCTTATGTGACAGATTCGGTTGTTGAAGGTGTGCATGGTTTTTCAAGATTTATACATGACTTTGACAGGAAAGATGCCGTACTTTCGGGTGTTGAGAGCAGAACATCAAGTCCTGTAAGAATAATAAGAAACGATGAACTTGTAAGTACATCAGTATGTGGATTGTATCCGTGCGGTGAAGGTGCAGGGTATGCAGGAGGCATAACATCTGCTGCAGTTGATGGTGTTAAGGTTGCGGAATATATGGCAGTAACAGCTGCTTGTATGGGATAATATGGACTTTTTAATAAAAATATAGTAAAATAGACCAGTATTTGATTTTTTTACTGGAGATATTAAAATATGGGGAATTATAGAGAGTTTATAAAAGATAAGAAAAGAATTGTTATAAAGATAGGTTCATCTTCACTTATGCATGAGCAGACAGGCAGATTGGACCTTTTAAAGATTGAAAAGCTGGTAAGGATTCTTATTGATGTTAAGAATTCAGGAAAAGATGTCGTTTTAGTTTCTTCTGGTGCAATAGCTGTGGGAAGGGCTGTTATAGGACTCTGTGACAGACCTACAGAACTTCCGGTAAAACAGGCATGTGCATCCATAGGACAGGCTAAGTTAATGATGGTTTACCAGAAGATATTTGCAGAATATGGTGCAGTTGCATCACAGGTTCTTCTTACCAAGAATACAATAGTTAATGATGTTAACAGAACTAACGCGCAGAATACATTTAACGAAATCTTAAAACTGGGGGCAGTTCCAATCGTTAATGAGAACGATACAGTATCAACTTACGAGATTGAACAGCTACAGGCTTTTGGAGATAATGACAGACTTTCAGCAATTGTTGCTTCAATTATCGGAGCGGACCTTCTTATTCTGTTATCTGATATTGATGGTCTGTATACAGATGATCCAAACACTAATCCTAATGCAAAATTTGTTGAAACTGTATACGAGATTGATGAGAAACTTATGGGAATGGGTAAAGATTCATCCGGTAGTAATATGGGGACTGGCGGAATGACAACCAAGCTTATTGCAGGAAAGATTGCAACACTGTCGGGGGCGGATATGATTATTACTAATGGTAATGATGTTGACAATATTATCAGGGTTATGGCAGGGGAGAATGTTGGGAAATTGTTCTTAGACCACAGAGCATCTGATTTTGACCTGATGTCTCTTATAGATTAAGGCTGATTGAAGATTACTTGGACGACAACGGGAGGTCATACATGGATATTAAGCTGATGAGGAATTCGGAGAAGGGAATATTCTATTCTATTAATGACAGGCTTTTAATGCAGATAACAGATGATAATTATCAGTATCAGGGTCTTCAGGGAAAGAAATATTTTATTCTGAATGCAGCAACTAATGAAAAATTTGAAGTGGCATCGCAGATTAAGAAGTATAATTTCTGTAAGGTGAAATATGCATGCCTTGAAAGAAATTATATGTTCTTCACATCACTGGAATCAGTGACTGAAAGCCGTACACTTCTTACTGTATACAGGTTTATGTTCGATACTAATGAGAATGAGGCAGTATTCAGTATGGAGATAGATAATACCGATATATCTGATGGATTGAGATATTATATATTTGTTATGGATTCTAATTATTTTTTTGTTGAAAAGCTTGAAAAGAAAGGAAAACTGATAGATATATTTCTCTATGATATTAATTCTGAAACAGATAATGACATGAGTGATACATTTGTGAAAAATACAGGCATATATAAGGTGCTTCCAATAGGTGGAAACAATTGTGTCATAAAATTCGGAGCAGACAGACTTGTATCAGATGGAACAGGCGGTGAAGAAAAAATAGCTGTACTTAATGCTAAACAGTTTGTTTCTGAGATATCGTTTAATGGTCAGATGATAACTATGGAAGAACTTGATGTGTCAGATGAATCGACTACATTTCCATATATAAAAGCAGGTTCTGGAAAGATTATTTATTCGAAATATAATTTTAATAGTCAGTCAGAAGAAATCATTATATATGATGCTATAACAAAGGTTAAGCAGGTAAGACTTAATAATAATGTTGAACATGCAATGGATTTAAGTTTTACTTATATTATCAATGATATCCCATATTTACTTAAAAAAGTGGATAAAAGCACATGCTTTGTTAATCTTAATACACAGAAGCCAGAATACAGGCTTCATTCTGATATGAAATTCAGATATATGAAAAATGATATTGTTGTTATAACCCGTATGAGACATCGATTCTTCTTTATTAAGAAAGCTTCTGAATATATTGAAGCATATAGAATTTTGGATCTTCATCATCCTGTGCTTTCTACAAAGGCTGTATATAACAGTTGTGCAGAAAGCGGAGATGATTTGATTATATTTACTAATTAGTGACAGAGGTTTGTATGGTTACAGAGAAAACATTAGAAAGAATTAACGAGCTTTATCATAAATCTAAAGCAGAGGGACTTACAGATGCAGAACTTGCTGAACAGAAGCAGTTAAGAGCTGATTATGTTAAAGCTTTCAGAGAAAACTTAAGAGGACAGTTAGAATCTATCAAGATTAAGAATCCTGATGGTTCTTTAATAGATGTCAAGGCAAGACATGATGAGAAGATGAAAAGATTGGCAGAGGAACAGGCAGAGAAAGGCAACTAGATGGATAAGAATGAAGTGCGTCAGCTTATTATGAACCGCAGACATGAATTGTCAGATGAAGATATTGAAATGCAGAGTGGACTTATAATTGACAGATTGAAAAAATCGGACATATATAAGACATCGGAAAATGTATTTCTGTATATGAGCTATAACAGGGAAGTTGATACATATATGCTTCTTTCGCAGTGCTTTATGGATGGCAAGAAAGTATATGCTCCAAAAGTTTTATCAAAGACACAGATGGAGTTTTATTGCTTATCTGATGAGAATGATCTTGTAAGTGGTTATATGGGAATTATGGAACCGTCTGACATCTGCGATAAAGCTAAGATTAGAGATGGACTTTTTATTATGCCGGGGCTTGCGTTTGATTATGATTTTCACAGAATAGGTTATGGCGGAGGCTTTTATGACAGATATCTATCGGAAGATAATACATTTATAAAAGCAGCACTTGCTTTTGATTTCCAGCTTTTAGAGAGTATTCCTTATGAGGAACATGATTTAAAACCGGATTATATTATTACACAGACACAGTTTATAAGGAGGGAGAATTGATGGAATCACTTGAACAGATTGGAATTAAGGCTAAGAAGGCATCAAGATATCTTGCTAAGCTTGGAATAGATGAGAAGAATAAGGCACTTGAGGCTGTAGCTGATGCGCTTGTTTCTAATGCTGAGTATATAATAGCAGCTAATGAGAAAGATCTTGTTAATGCTAAGACTAATGGAATGAAGCCTGCTCTTATTGACAGACTTACGCTTGATGTTAAGAGAATCAATGCAATGGCAGATGGAATAAGAGTTCTTACAGGTCTTGAAGATCCGGTTGGCGAAGTAACAGGCATGAAGAAAAGACCTAATGGACTTGTTATCGGAACGAAGAGAGTACCTCTTGGCGTTGTTGCAATTATATATGAGTCAAGACCTAATGTTACTGCTGATGCATTCGGACTTACTTTCAAGTCTGGCAATGCCTGCATCTTAAGAGGTGGAAGTGATTCTATTAATTCTAATATTGCTATTGCAGATGTTATTGCAAATGCACTTTCTGACAACGGAATTAATCCTGATGTTATTAATCTTATAAAAGATACAGACAGAGCACTTGTTAATCAGCTTATGAAGATGAATGATTACATTGATGTAATTATTCCAAGAGGTGGGGCAGGGCTTATTAAGAATGTTGTCAACAACAGTACAGTACCTGTAATTGAAACTGGTACAGGGAACTGTCATGTATATGTTGATGAATATGCTGATATTGATATGGCTGTCAAAGTTATATATAATGCCAAGACTTCAAGAATTGGAGTATGTAATGCGTGTGAATCACTGGTTATTCACAAGGCTGTTGCAAAGCAGGCAATTCCACTTATTGTAAATGCACTTAAAGAAAAGAATGTTGAAGTGCGTGGTGATGAATATGCAATGCAGTGTGATTCAAGAATTGTTCCGGCAAGTGATGATGACTGGGGAATGGAATATCTTGATTATATTATATCTGTTAAGACTGTTGACTCTGTTGACGAAGCAATAGAACATATTAATACATATAACACAGGCCATTCAGAGTCAATAATTACTAAAGATTACAATAATGCCAACAGATTTCTTGATGAAATAGATGCTGCATGTGTATATGTAAATGCTTCCACAAGATTTTCTGATGGATTTGAATTCGGATTCGGTGCTGAGATTGGAATAAGCACACAGAAGCTTCATGCAAGAGGTCCTATGGGGCTTAAAGCACTTACAACTACTAAGTATGTTATATACGGAGAGGGGCAGATAAGACAGTAAGATGTTTTATAAGTATGGGGTGTTTTTATGATTAGAAGAGATTTTGATTTAGAAGAAATGAAGTATTTTCTTCATCTTGTCGGACAGAGTACAGATGATTATCTTTATATACTGGATTTAACTAATGATAAAGCTGTTTATTCAAAATCAATAACTAATGTGTTTGCACTTGATTCAGAGGAATTTTCCAATGCTATGCAGGAATTGGTTAAAGTTGTTCATCCGGACGATATTGATATGCTGATGAATGATATAAAGGATGGAATGAATGGAAGAAAGAGCAGTCATAATTTAGAGTATAGATGGAAAACTGTGGATGGAGAATATGTTGCAATAAATTGTAGAGGACAGTATATAATAAGCCATGGAGCTATTTACCTTATCGGAAGAATATCGGAGATTGGGAAACAGAGCAGATTTGATAATAATACAGGGCTTTACAGGGAAATTGTTCTTGAAAATGTATATAATGAATATGCTAAAACCAGAAATGCATCAGGTTTTCTTATGCTTGTTGGTGTAGATAATTTTAAAGAAATTAATGAAAAATATGGTGCAAAAACAGGTGATGAAGTTTTGAATATTCTTGCTGATTCAATAAAGAAATATATTGACACACCACTTAGAATATTCAGAATGCCTGGTGATGAATGTGCCATATTTATGCCGTATTCCATGGAAAATGATATTAATCAGGCTAAGATTCTCTATAAGAGAATAAGAAATCGTATTGACAGAGCAATTGAAATAAGAAAGTATGATATATTTTTTACAATATCAGCAGGGGTTGCTGAATTTGATACAGAGAAAGACAGTTTTAATGAGTTGTTAAAAAATGCCAAATTTGCTCTTCATGCTGCCAAACTCAATGGTAAGAACCAATGTGAAATATTTGTTGAAACTGAGTATACAGAGTATATAGAAAAACTTAGTGTTCAGGATGAATTACGCAGATGTATAAGTGAAGGTTTTGAAGGATTTGAGTTATATTTTCAGCCAATATATAATACCGACGATGACAGTTTGTCAGGAGCAGAGGCTCTTATAAGATGGAATAGCAGAAAATATGGATTTATAGGTCCTAACACATTCATACCGCTTCTAGAGGACAGTGCACTTATTATTCCACTTGGAAGATGGATAATTAATACTGCTGCTAAGGCATGCAACAGATGGATTACCAGTATTCCGGATTTTGTTATGCATATTAATCTGTCTTTTGTACAGATTGTCAAAAGTAATATAGTTAAAGATGTATTAGAGAATATCGAAAGATACAGTGCGGCTAATAATCATTATGTATTTGAAATAACAGAAACTATAGAGATGGACCAGATACCAGCTGTTCAGAACGTATTTAAAGAATTTGTAAAGAATGAATTCAGATTCGCAATTGATGATTTTGGAACAGGATATTCAAATTATGGATATATGCGTGACAGAACATTTGATATAGTTAAAGTTGACAGGTCTTTTGTAACTGATATAGATAAACTTAAAGATAATTATCTTATGGTAAGTTTTATAATTAAGATGGCACATGAGATGGGATTGCATGTGTGTATTGAGGGTGTTGAAACAAAGGAAGAACTTTCATGTGTTAAGAAACTTGGTGCAGATTATATTCAGGGATACTATTATGGTAAACCGGTATGCTTACAAGATTTTGAAGAACAGCACTTGAAAAGATTTGTATTAGGATAAGTATAGAATGGAGAATTGTAGATAATGCAGGAAGTTAATAACACCAGTGCACTTGAAGAACAGCTTTATTATATTGGAGAATGTAAGAAGTTCCTGGAAAAGAAAACAAAAGAAATAGGCAGACCGTTATATGCATGTGTACACACATTTGGCTGCCAGATGAATGCCAGAGATTCTGAGAAGCTTCTCGGGGTACTTAAAGAGATTGGATATCTTGAGACAGAGGATGAGGATAAGTCAGATTTTGTTATATATAATACATGTACTGTAAGAGAGAATGCTAATCTCAAGGTTTATGGACGTCTTGGACATCTTAAGAATGTCAAAAGAAAGAATCCACATATGCTTATTGCAATGTGTGGCTGTATGATGCAGGAGCCTGATGTGGTCGAGAAGATAAGAGATTCTTATAAGTTTGTTGATATTGTTTTTGGTACATTTAATATATACGCAATGGCAAAGCTTATATATAACAGAATTACATCAGGAAGCCAGGTTATTGATATCTGGGAAAAGACAAAGGATATTGTTGAGGAGCTTCCTACAGAAAGAAAGTTCCCATTCAAATCAGGTGTTAATATTATGTACGGCTGTAATAATTTCTGTACTTACTGTATCGTGCCTTATGTACGAGGAAGAGAGATAAGCCGTGAGCCTAAGGATATCATTATGGAGATTGAAAGGCTTGTAAAGGATGGTGTCAAGGAAGTTATGCTTCTTGGACAAAATGTTGATTCTTATGGAAAGACACTTGACAATCCTGTATCATTTGCGCAGCTTCTAAGAGAGATTGATAAGATAGAGGGGCTTGAAAGAATCAGATTCATGACACCTCATCCTAAGGATATTGAGGAAGAGACTCTTGAAGTTATAAGAGATTCCAAGAAAATATGTAATCATATACATTTTCCACTTCAGTCAGGAAGCTCAAGGCTTCTTAAGTTGATGAACAGAAAGTATACAAAAGAGCATTACTTAGAGCAGGTTGAGATGATAAGAAGAATACTGCCCGATGTTTCTATTACAACTGATATTATTGTTGGGTTTCCAGGAGAGACAGAGGAAGATTTCGAAGATACTATTGATGTTGTAAAGAAAGCAAAGTTTGATAGTGCATATACATTTATATATTCAAAAAGAACAGGTACGCCTGCTGCCAGAATGGAGAATCAGGTGCCCGAGGATGTTGTTAAGGACAGATTTAACAGACTGCTTGCAACTGTAAATGAAGTGTCACATGAGCATATCAGAAGATATGAGGGCATGGATATGAAAGTCTTGGTTGAGGGTAAAGATGACCATGAAGAAGGTTTTGTTACAGGCAGAATGACTAATAATATTCTTGTACATTTCGCAGGGGATGAATCACTTATCGGACAGATTGTTACAGTACATCTTGACGAATGTAAAGGATTTTACTATATGGGCAGACTTATCGAGGATTAATCAGGGAGTAATATAATGGCAGAGTATTCACCAATGATGCAGCATTATCTTGCTACTAAAGCAGAGTACAAGGACTGCATACTTTTTTACAGACTTGGAGATTTCTATGAAATGTTTTTTGATGACGCGTTAGTTGTCTCTAAGGAACTGGAACTTACATTAACAGGAAAAGACTGTGGACAGGAGGAACGTGCGCCTATGTGCGGCGTTCCTTTTCATGCGGCAGAAACTTATATTAACAGGCTTGTTTCTAATGGACACAAGGTCGCAATATGCGAGCAGATGGAAGACCCTAAGCAGGCAAAAGGCATTGTCAAAAGAGAGGTTATAAAGGTTGTAACACCGGGAACTAACTTAAACAGTCAGGCACTTGATGAAACCAAGAATAATTATCTTATGAGTATTGTTTATCTTGGTGATGTGCTTGGTGTTGCGATTGCCGATTATTCAACGGGTGACTTCTTTGTAACTGAGATTGAGACAGGTGCAGAGCTTGTTGATGAAATTAATAAGTTTGTTCCGTCAGAGATAATACTTAATGAGTATTTTGCAATGAGCGGAATTGACCTTACATTTATATCAGAGAAGCTTTCCATATCAGTGTCAACACTTGAAAACTGGTACTTTGATGATGATTCCTGCAAGGCAAAGTTAAAAGAACATTTTCGTGTAAATATGCTGGACGGACTTGGAATCAAGGATTATCCGGTAGGAATTGATGCTGCGGGAGCACTTCTTATATATCTTACCCAGACACAGAAAAGTGACATGTCTCATATAACAAGCATTGTGCCTTACACAACAGGTAAATATATGCTTATAGACAGTTCATCAAGACGAAATCTTGAGCTTGTTGAGACTATGCGTGAAAAGCAGAAAAAAGGCTCGCTTTTGTGGGTACTTGATAAGACCAAGACTGCAATGGGTGCAAGAGCGTTAAGAAATCTCGTGTTGCAGCCGCTTATTAACAGAGACGAGATTATAAGAAGACAGGACGCTATAGAGGAGCTTTCTGATAATGCAATTGACAGGGAAGAGATTCGTGAATATCTTGGCCCTATATATGACCTTGAGCGAATCATGACTAAGATTAGTTGTAAGTCGGCTAATCCAAGAGATTTAATTGCATTTAAGAATTCCCTGGAGATGATACCTCACATTAAGAATCAGATAGGACATTTTAAGTGTGATGTATTCAGACAGTGCTTTGAGCAGATGGACGACTTAAAAGACTTATATAATCTTGTTGACACTGCAATTATAGATGATCCTCCGATTACAATGCGTGATGGCGGAATGATAAAGGACGGCTTTTCAGCAGAGGCTGATGAGCTTCGTAATGCCAAGATTAAAGGAAAAGAATGGCTTGCAGAGCTTGAAAGCAGGGAGAAAGAAAAGACAGGAATTAAGAATCTCAAAGTTAAGTATAACAAGGTATTCGGATATTACCTGGAGGTTACTAATTCATTTAAAAACCTTGTTCCTGCTGAATGGGTACGAAAGCAGACTCTTACCGGTTCTGAAAGATACACTACAGATGAGTTAAAGCATCTTGAAGATGTAATTCTTGGCGCAGAGGATAAGCTGTACTCACTTGAATATGATTTATTCTGTGAAGTCAGGGAGCGCATAGCGGCAGAGGTTGTAAGAATACAGAACACTGCCAAGGCTGTTGCAATGATTGATGTGTATGCTTCACTTTCTGTTGTTGCAACACAGAATAATTTCGTAAGACCTAAGATTAATGAAAAAGGTATTATAGATATTAAGAACGGCAGACACCCTGTAGTTGAGAAGATGATTTCTAATGATATGTTCATTGCCAATGATACTTATCTTGACAATGGAATGAACAGAATTTCAATTATCACAGGTCCTAATATGGCTGGTAAATCTACATATATGAGACAGACGGCACTTATTGTGCTTATGGCACAGACAGGCTCTTTCGTTCCAGCTGATTCAGCAAATATATGTATTGTTGACCGTATATTTACACGAGTCGGAGCATCTGATGACTTAGCTTCCGGTCAGTCAACTTTCATGGTTGAGATGACAGAGGTTGCCAATATCTTAAGAAATGCAACTCCTAAGAGTCTTATAATTCTTGATGAAATAGGAAGAGGAACAAGCACATTTGACGGATTGAGTATTGCATGGGCTGTTGTTGAGTATATTGCCAATACTAAATACTTAGGAGCCAAGACACTTTTTGCAACACATTATCATGAACTTACTGAATTAGAAGGAACTCTTGACGGAGTTAATAATTACTGTATTGCTGTCAAGGAAAACGGTGATGATATTGTTTTCTTAAGAAAGATTGTAAAAGGCGGTGCTGATAAGAGTTATGGTATTCAGGTTGCCAAGCTTGCAGGAGTACCTGATGTGGTTCTTAACAGGGCTAAGGAGCTTGTTGTGGACTTAAGTGATGCTGATATATCACAGAAAGCCAAGGATATTGCGCAGTATTCAAAGAAACTTGACAAGATGAATGACAAGTACAGAAAGGTTAATGACCTTGAAGTTAAGCAGATGTCTCTTTTTGATACTGTTAAGGATGATGATATAGTAACTGATATAATGAATCTTGATATAAGCAATATGACACCTATTGATGCACTGAATACGCTTTATAAGCTGCAGGGAAAAGCTAAGAACCGCTGGTAAAACAGGGAGACTAAATCCTCTGCTCCTGCAAGGGCAGTCGCATTTTGTTTCACAAAACAGGGAGGATTGTATGTCAATAACACTTTTAGACCAGAATACGATTAATAAGATTGCTGCAGGAGAGGTCGTCGAAAGACCTTCTTCTGTAGTTAAAGAACTTGTTGAAAATGCTATAGATGCCGGAGCAACTGCGATTACAGTTGAGATAAAGGAAGGTGGAATTTCATTTATCAGGGTTACTGATAATGGAAGTGGTATCAATAAAGATGAGATTGAGATAGCATTTAAGAGACATGCAACAAGTAAAATTAAATCAATTGAAGATCTTATGGCTGTTTCGTCTCTGGGCTTCAGAGGTGAGGCGCTAGCGAGTATAGCTGCTGTATCACAGGTTGAACTTATTACCAAGACTGCTGACAGTCTGAGTGGTGTGCGTTATACAATTGATGGCGGAGTACCAGGTGAAGTGGCAGAAATAGGCGCTCCGGAGGGAACTACATTTATTGTAAGAAATCTTTTCTATAATACTCCTGTTAGAAGAAAGTTCTTAAAGACAGCGACTACCGAGGGAGGATATATTGGTTCGCTTGTGGAATATCTGGCACTTTCGCATCCTGATATTTCGTTCAGGTTCATAAGTAATAACCAGAATAAGCTGCATACATCGGGTAATATGAATCTTAAAGATATAATATATAATGTGTATGGCAGGGATATAACTAATAATCTGTATGAAATCAGCGGCAAGTCGCAGGATATTGAAGCTTCTGGTTTTATTGGCAAGCCTATGGTTGTCCGCGGAAACAGGACATATGAGAATTATTATATCAACGGCAGATATATCAAGAGCAGTATTATAACTAAGGCTATAGAGGATGCCTATAAGGGCTTTATAATGCCACATAATTATCCGTTCAGTGCGATACATTTTAAGACCGATGAGTTGAGCGTCGGCTTTCTGCGACAA
>ERZ791887.1719-NODE-1719-length-13831-cov-2.771850_pt1 | contig 13831 bp, 12 predicted proteins | sample MGYA00510157_ERZ791887 | MGnify/ENA primary metagenome ERZ791887 (study PRJEB30046, sample SAMN00792112) | human gut metagenome | study: EMG produced TPA metagenomics assembly of the A metagenome-wide association study of gut microbiota in type 2... | reverse complement strand
AGTCGCTCGGTATTGCTACAAATTCAGAGGAACATGCGGCCGGATTTTTCAAGAATGGGGGAATGTCCGGAGTACTGACTGTTGAAGGTGGTCGTATTGATAAAACACAGAAAGACCAGATATATACCACATGGGAAGAACGGATAATCAATCATCCGAACGGTATTGCGGTATTGGAAGCGAACATGAAGTATCAGCCAATAACCATTAATCCCAAGGATGCGCAACTGCTTGAGTCCAGGCAGTTCAATGTCGTGGACCTTTGCAGATTCTTCTCCGTATCTCCGGTGAAAGCCTTTGATTTGTCGAAATCAAGTTATTCTACGGTTGAGGCTACCCAACTTCAATATTTAACAGACACTGCATTAGCTGTCATAACAAAAATAGAACAGGAAATCAACCGGAAAGTATTTCTTCTTCCTGAACGTGGTAAGGTGCTTGCGGAATTTGACACTTCCGCAATCCTTCGTACGGATAAGAGTGCGCAGGCTGCCTATTGGAAGGACTTGTCTGTTATCGGTGCCGCAACTCCGAACGAAGTACGCAGGGAAAATAATCTTCCGAAAATAGAAAATGGCGATAAAGCTTTTGTCCAGGTGAATGTACAGACTTTAGACAATGCGGTTAAAGAAATTCCTGCAAAAAATGAAGAAAATCCAAAAGTGTCCGACAATTCTGTGGTTAGTGTGTAAAAGCTAAGATTATGGATGAAAAAAGAGAAACCAGAAATACCGCATTCCAGGTACAAGTGACCGGGGAGGATGAGGAAAAGAGAACCGTTGAAGGCTACGCGCTCCTTTTCGGTGTGGCGTCGGACGGGCTTTCGTTCGAGGAAGTCATTGAGCGGGGGGCATTGGATGGAGTGGTAGGCAAAAGTGACGTGTTTGCGCTGATGAATCATAGCCAGAGCCGTGGAATACTTGCCCGAAGTAATAATGGGAAAGGTTCCTTATCGCTGACTGTGGACGAAAAGGGGTTGAAATACCGATTTGAAGCTCCGAGAACCGCTCTCGGGGATGAATTACTGGAGAACATCCGTCGGGGTGAGATTTGCGAAAGTTCCTTCTGCTTTGATGTAAAAAAAGACACTTGGGAAAAGAAAAGTGATGGAACTTGGAAACGAACAGTGTCTAAAATCGGGAATCTGTATGACATTTCACCGGTATATAATGCGGCTTATAGCAAGACTTCGGTCTACATGCGTGGCAAAGACCAAGTTGAGGCTGAACTGGCCCGTCGGAATAACGAGAATTTGAATGAGTATTACTCTAATATTGAAAAATCATTAAACATTTAAATGTTATGGCAAAAGAGAAAAGTATCACAGATTTGAAGGACGAGAAAAAGCAACTTTCTGCTCGTTCAAAAGCTATCATTGAGGCCGCAAAAGGCGAAAAACGTCAACTTAAAGCTGAGGAGAATGAAGAATTGGGCGCAAACCAGTGCCGTATGGCGGAAATCAATCTTGAAATTGAGGAACGTGAGGACATGAACCGTCAGAAAGGACGCCCCCATCAGCCGCAAGGTGGTAAGTTTTCATTGCGTCGTGCCATCGCCAATATGGTGGATGGAAACCAGCAGAATGATGTGGATGCCGGTGTTATTGATGCGGCTACAACGCACCACAATATGTCAGGTGCGCAGATGGCGGACAAGCGCAGCATTGTTGTACCGGTGAACATGGAGAATCGTGCGGCGTTTACCGCTGCCACAGAAGCTGCCACTGGCGTAGTTGTTGATGAAGAGCAGCAGGAAATGTTATTGCCTTTGCAATCGGCATTGGTTCTTGCTCGTGCCGGTGCGCGTTTCATGACAGGATTGCAGGGTAACATCTACTGGCCGGAGTTCTCTGGCGCCAATGTGTTCTGGGAAGGTGAAAACGCTGAGGCTAAAGATGGTGCGGGCGCATTCTCCAAGGGCGATTTGTTCAAACCTTTGCGTTTGACCGCCTACGTGGATATTTCCAAGCAGTTGCTCGCGCAAGAGAATACTTCCGTAGAAGCTTATATCCGTCAGGCTATTGCTGTAGCCATTGCACAGAAGATAGAACAAACGGCATTCAGTAAAGATACGGGGGTAGCCAACACTCCTGACGGTATGTTCCACACCCTAGATGCTAACATTAAGGGGGCTATGACTTGGGAACAGATTGTCGCGATGGAGACGCAAGCAGATACCCAAGATGCGTTGTTCGGTAATTTGTCTTACATCTTGCATCCGTCACTTGTCGGAAAGGCTAAAACTAAGGTTAAAGACGCATCAGGTGCAGGCGGCTTCATCTTTACCGGTAACGGTGATGGACAGTTGAACGGCTACAAGGCATTGCGCACAAACAATCTGCCTAAAGGATTGGGTGAGGGTTCGGATGAATTTGGTATTGTGTTCGGTAACTGGGCCGATTACTTCTTAGGTCAATGGGGTGGCATTGAGTTGCTGGTAGACCCGTATACTCAAGCCCTGAAGGGCACAGTGAGATTGATTACCAACTCTTACTGGAATATGGGATTCATCCGCAAGGAATCATTCTCTATTGCATCCTTGAAGTAATATGGCATACGTCGACTTACAGTTGGTTAAGCGTCATCTGAATGTAGAATCTGACTTTTTAGAGGATGATGATTACATTCAGACCCTGATAGCTGTTGCCGAAGCAAAGGTCGCTAAGGAATTATGTGTGTCCGTGGAAGAGCTCGCCACTATTGATGGTGGCGAGGATATTCCGGCACCGTTGAAACAAGCTATTTTGTTGTCGGTTGGCGCATATTACGCATTTCGTGAGGATATTACGACCGTTCAGAGCCGTCCGTTGGAACAAGGTGTGAAGTATTTGACCCAACTGTATAGAGATTATAGTCTATGATAAGAGCAGGATTACTGAAAGAGACTTTGATTTTCGAGGCGTTGACAAAAGAGGAAACCCCTTGGGGAAATGTCCGTAAAGAGTACAACGAAGTCTTTCGTTGCCGTGCGCAGCGAAAGAAACAGTCCATCATAACCGGTGATGAGAATGCAAAGGAACAGTTTGTCGGTCAGATGACCGTTATGCTGGTTCGTAAATATTCTCAGATAGATTATAGTTGTCATGTAAAGTGGGCTGGGTGTACATGGGAAATCAAAATGATCGAACCGTCTGGTAATGAATTGACATTAACCCTTAAAAAAATAAATGAATGAGCACTCTTTATGACAGGCATATCCAGGACTATGTATATGGAAAGTATATAGAGGCAAAACAGGCTGGAAAAGGCCGGTTATTTGCTCTTAGTGTAAACGGGGCGGCAGAAATCGAACGAAGAGTTGCAGGGTTGAAAGATCTTGAAAAAGATAAGGCTATTCGTGCCGGATTACGTTCAGGAGGTCTTTTTTTTGCAAAACAGGGAAAGATGAGACTGTCCCAACGGATTCTGTTTAAGGCAAGTAACTACCGTGCACATTCTTCGTCTGAAGAGGATCTCCGGAAGAAAATTCGCAGAAGGGAAATTCGTAATCATAAAAGAATAGCTCTATCATCGAGTAATCTATATAATTCTTTTCAAGTAAGGGTGAAACGCCGGTCATTAGGAGCACTTGTTGGATTTTCAAGCAAAGGACACCATGCTCATCTTGTTGATCTAGGTACCCGGAGACGCCCTCATCCAATAACAGGGACATCCGGTGTTATGCCTGCAAACTTTTTTTGGACAGATACATCTGAACAAGATTGGAAGGTAGGAATGGATAGGGTTATGGATGGAATAGGCCGTGCTATAAATCGAATAATGTTAAGGAGGGATTGATTCATGAACATGTTTAAGATTACAGCGGAAGTACGCGGTATCCTTATCGCATCGGAAGATATCACTAAATTAATAGGAAGAAAGGTTTTTTCTATTGTCGCAGATGAAAATACAGATGGCGACTTCATTGTCTATCAACGAGATGGGTATAAACAGGACAGTACCAAGTATGGTATTTCATTGCAAACTCCGATAGTGTTTGTGAGTGCCGTAAGTGCTGACTACGAAAGAAGTATAGAACTTGCTTCTTTGATTTACGACACTTTATCCGGTGAATTCTCTAATCCGGATATGCACATACAACTTGAAGACTCTACAGAGGACTTCATTGATAATAAATTTATTCAAGTATTACAATTTTCAATTAGACAGAATTAATATGGCAGAAAAGAAATTAGATTCAAGCGTAGACATCCATAGAGGTGAACTTATGCTTTTTGTCGGGGAAGACCCGATAGCATTCGGATCAAGCGCAGGGCTTGACATTAGTACTGAAGAACTGGACATCTCTAACAAGATGATGGGCGACTGGGCCGGTTCCCTGGCAGGAAAAAAGAGTTTCACCATTTCCAGTGAGTCACTCTTAACGAGAAAAGAGGGAGCTTTAAGTTTTGATACTTTGCTGGCAAAACAGATTGCAGGCGAACCTCTTGAGTTTTTCTTTGGTAGTGCGAAAGCAGCCGATCAGGACAACTTTGGCGGTACATTCACCAAAGATACTGCACAGGTAAATTATACCGGAAAGGTGATTATCACTTCTTTGTCAATCAAGTCGGACAATGGGCAGATCGTATCGGTAAGTGCATCTTTCAAAGGCGTGGGAGCGATAAAACCGGTTGAGCCTGTGATACCTTAAGGATAAAACTGAAAATACGTATGGAATCAAACCTGTTAAATAATGTTAGTGCACTTATACCTATTTCTGACGATGAAGGTAAAAGGGCTGTTAATGCACGTGATTTGCATGGATTTCTGGAAAGCAAACAGGACTTTTCAACCTGGATTAAGGCGCGTATAAAGCAATATGGTTTTGTGGAAAATACTGATTATCAGGCGCTCCATAATTTTATGGAGTGCTCAAACGGTATTGGTGGAACAACTCGTATTGAGTACGCTTTATCAATCGACATGGCGAAAGAACTTTCAATGGTGGAAGGAAACGAAAAGGGGAAAGAGGCGAGACGATATTTCATCGCCTGCGAAAAGAGATTAAATTTTCTATCCGTTCCCTCATATCAGATATCCGACCCTATTAAACGGGCTGAGGCATGGATAGAGGAAGAGAAGAAGCGTCAAAAGCTTGCGCTGGAAAACAGTATGCTCAAACCTAAAGCCGAATATTTTGAACATCTCGTAGAAAGAAATCTGTTGACTAATGTCCGTGATACGGCAAAACAGATAGGTCTTTCTCAGAATGCCTTTATATCCTTACTGATTGAGCATAAGTTTGTGTACCGTGATGCAAGGAAGAAGCTGAAACCTTATTCAGAATACACACCGTCATATTTTGAAATGAAGGACTATGAGCGCAACGGACATGCAGGGGTGCAGCTACTTATAACTCCAAAAGGTAAGGAAACATTCAGGTTAATGTGGGGTCGATGTGTGGATAAAACTTTTATTTAACAAATGCGTAAAGGCGGTCAAATGATGGCCGCCTTTTTTTAATACGAAGGAAATGAAAATAGCTCTGACAATAAAAGCAATTATACGCTGGGAACAGATGCGAGGAAAATCTTTCTCGTTGATGGATTATTCGGATCAGGAGGATGTGGAAACATTGCTATATACAACAACCATCTGTAAGAATGTGGATAAGATGCATACTTTTGATATTTTCCGGCAAACCTTGGTAAATAAAAAGCTGGTAAAAGAAATGGTTTTCTCATTAGAAAGGGAAACAGTTGTCTTATCTCAATTTCAAAGAAGTAAGGATATCACCGGTTCCGATACTGTCGAGGGTACCCCTGGGAAGATTAGTGAAATTGTATCTACTCTGATAATGACGGGGCTGGATGCTCATTACGCTTTGAATGAAATGGAGTTGTGCGACCTTCCTCTTTATCTGGAAGCTTACGAAAGAAAGCGCAAGGAAGAAATGGAAAGTTCTCGCATGTGGACGTACTTCACTATGTTACCTCATATCGACGCAAGAAAGATGAAGAATGGCGCCCGGGACTTGATTGTATTTCCATGGGAAGAAGAAGAGATAAGACAAGAAGCTGAACGAGCTATCAGGGAGGATGCAGGTCGGTTCGACGAATTTATGAAAACTAAAAAAGCAGATTATTATGGCAGGTAAATTATCATTCAGTATAGCAATCAATTTGCTTACAGAGAATTTCAAGAAAGGGACAAGTCAGGTCCAGTCTATGTTCGCCAAGATGAAAGGTAGCGTGCTTGGCTTTGCTGCTGTCCTGGGAATAGGTGGAGCAAGCCTCCGCGGATTTATAGAGACTACCGCAGGTTTTGAGGCCGCTGTTAGCAAGTTGTCTGCTATACTTGGCACGACACCGGATCAGATAAAAGCATTGACCGAAAACGCAAAGAAACTGGGCGAAACTACCAAATATACGGCGGCGGAGGCCACCAACTTGCAAACGGAACTTGCTAAATTAGGCTTTACTAAGAATGAGATTCTATCGGCTACAGAATCTGTTCTGAAGTTTGCGCAAGCTACTGACGCCGGACTGGCAGAAGCGGCCGCACTTGCCGGAGCGGCTTTAAGGATGTTCGGAGCTGAGGCTTCCGAATCAAAGAGGTATGTATCAGCCATGTCTATAGCCACAACGAAAAGTGCGCTATCTTTCGCTTATCTCCGTGATGCGCTACCAACGGTTGGACCGGTTGCGAAGGCTTTCAATTTTGAGATAGAAGATACGCTGGCTTTGCTCGGAAAGTTGGCGGATTCGGGCTTTGATGCGTCATCAGCCGCCACGGCTACACGTAACATCTTGCTTAACCTGGCTGACAGCGGAGGAAAACTTGCTACTGCGTTGGGTGGTCCTGTGAAGACATTACCGGAGCTTGTGTCGGGTTTACAGAAGTTGAAAGATAAGGGCGTAGACCTGAATACTACATTACAATTGACAGACAAGCGTAGTGTGGCGGCTTTCAATGCTTTCCTGCAGTCAGCGGATAAGATAACACCGCTCAGGGATGCCATTACAGGCGTAGAAGGTGATCTTGATAAAATGGCTTCTACGATGGGCGACAATGTGAAAGGTGCTATGGCCGGACTGGCTTCTGCATGGGAAGCTCTCATGATTAAGTTGTCGGAAAACACCAACGGACCACTGAAAGATATGATAAATTGGTTTACCGGTTTGTTACGTGATTTGAAATCAGGCTTTTCCGGATTGGTGGCTTTTATCGTTACGCTTGTTAGCGGAAAGTTATTGCAATCTATTGTAGGCTTCTTTATGACACAGTGGAACTTCATAACTACGACTGTCAATAAATCCAAGGTTGCAGAGGAGCAGAAACTACTTGCCGCTCAGAAACGCATAGAAGCGGAAAAAGCTCTGGAAGCTACCAAGACTGCTTATGAGACAAAAGAGAATGGCCAACGACTTGCAAGTAAATCCCAGTTGGCAAAGGCAGAGAAAGCTTTCAATGCCGCGGTATTGGCAGACAAAAGAGCAATAGACGCGGCGAAGATCGCATCTGACAAAGCGGCTGCGTTACAAACTACTACTATATGGGGAAAAACCGCCAATACTATTAAACTTGCTTGGGCAAAAGTCGCCATAACTTTGAAGTCTCTTTGGTCTGCTGTTTGGCCAATGGCTCTAATCACTGCAATTAGTATGGTTGTGGGGAAGCTATATAACATGTATACGGAAGCTAAGCGTATAAAGAATATTTTCTCTGAATATAAAGCAGAGGTCGAAAAAGTTGGTAACACCCAAGAAGTAGTTATGCTCAAAACGCAGTTGAGCATTATGAATGATAAGAAGAAAAGTTTGAATGAAATAAAAAACGCTCAAACCCAGCTCCAAAAAATGCTTGGAGTGGAAAATAAATCCCAAGAAGAACTTAATAAGTTGATTGCTAAAAGAGTGCAATTATTAGAAGAAACTGCAAAAGCCCAATATTATGCAAATAAAATACCAGAAATAGAAAACAATAACAAAGAGTTGTCTAAGAGGTTTAAAGAAGATTATGGTGGTAAAGAAGGTTATTCCATGGATGACATGGTTAAGACTATTTCAGATTATGGATACCTAGATAAATCAGGTCTTCCTATGGGATTTAGGACAAAATTCGGGTTAAATGGCACTGAGACAGGAATAAGGAATGGTCTTGATGAATATATGGAAAACCTCCGTTCTCTTAATGATGCGAGAGCAGGTATAAAAAAAGCACAGATAAATGCTAATGCGCTGGCAGGAAATACAGGAGGGAATGGCAACGATGATGACTCAGACCAGACTGAACTCCAGAAGCAACAAGAACGCTACGCTCAATCCCTACGAGAGTTGTCCGCTCGTAAAGAAGTTGAGAAATTGACAACAGATCAATATAACAAGGCTTATGACGAATTAAATCGAAAATCTCTGATTGAAGCCAAGTCTTCTGACGACAAAGCTGTATTAAACAGTAAATACATAAAGTTGCTTCAGGACAAGGTTGACAATCCTTTGTATAAAGAGGACAAAGTTCAAGTCGAACTGGCTAAAGTCGAAAAGGAATACCAGACTTCAGTTTCTCTTGCAAAAACCAAGTTAGACAAAAAACTAATTTCAGAAGAAGAATACCGGCAGGCAATCATTGATGCGGCTATTGCGGCTACCAATTCTGCTATATCCATTGAGGGCGTAGGGGATGCCGCTGATGAGCTTATAAAAAGAATGCAGGGAGTAGTTGGCGAAAACATGGCGAAAAGTTTTCAAATGCCCAAGCTCCGCCAACGTGATACCACTTTCGACTATAAGAAAACTGAAACTGATAAGCTTTCCGAAAAGGTTGACGTATGGATTGAATATAGGGATAATTTGAAGGAAAAGCTCAACGGAGTCAAAGACAAGACAAGTGATTTGGCTAAAGAAATCCAAGATGAGCTGAACACCGCTATCCGGAATACCGATGACTTTGAGAAAGCCTTGAAAATAGCGGAAGTGAGGCAGGATGTAGAAGATTTCTCAAAGGAACTGAACGAAGGCTTATATTCTGGCGTGAAAAATATCGCAAGCAGCTCTGACAGGATGGTCAACGCATTTGAAAATCTCCGTGATGTTATGAATGATGTCGATGCGTCTGGATGGGAGCGTATCATGGCTGTGTGGAATGCAATGACAAATACCATTGATGGTCTTATGAGTATTATTAAGACTATTGAGACATTAACGGAGTTGACGAATAAACTGGCCGGAGCTAAAAGAGAAGAAGCCTTAATAGACAAGACCGTTGCAAATGAAAAAGTAGTCAATGCTGCGAAAGGTGCTGCTGCCACTATTGCAGAAACAGCAGTAGAGAAAACTGCGGCTACTACCGAGGTAGCCGCCAACACAGCTAAGGGCGCGAGTGCTGCCGGTGCAAGTGCTGCGAGTTTACCATTCCCTTGGAATATCGTTGCCATAGGCGGGGCTATTGCTGCTGCCATTGCCGCTTTCTCTCTTATTCCTAAGTTTGCAAGTGGTGGCATTATTACAGGCGGTCCATCTTCCGGAGATAAGATGCTGGCCCGGGTGAATGCTGGGGAGATGATATTGAATGGTAGTCAACAGTCTAACCTATTTGAAGCTATCAATTCCGGTCAATTAGGGGGGAATAAGACTCTATCTTCCACAGTGACTACTAAGGTACGATCTAAGGATTTGATTCTTACTATTAACAATGAATTGAAATCACAAGGAAAAAAGCCGATATCATGAGTTACGGATTAATATATACTATATCATTTGCCACATTGGATAATGTTCCTTGTGTGGTAGAGATTGAGAAAGACGGTTATACTGGTTCATCAACGGAACTAACCGCCGGTGCCACTCCATTTACCATTGATATAGAGAGTGAAGAGTTCCTTTATACACCTACTCGGTTTTCAACGGCCAAGTTGCAAATAGTCGGCAATGACTACCTGCAATCTATATTCTCAACGGAATATCGTCAGTACCGAGTGACGTTGAAGAAAAACGGCGTTATCACCTGGTGCGGTTTTGTTAAACCAGAGCTGTATACTCAGGATTATACTTCCAAAACCTTTATTCTCGATATTGAATGCATGTCCGCCATGTCGGTACTTGAATTCATTGACTATACAACGGAAGGAGATAGCAAGGAGTTCGTTTCCATATGGCGTCTATTGCAGCGGTGTGTATCTACAGCCGCCGGACAGTATACCTCTGTTTATATTCCTCATGTCTATGCATCCAGTAAGGCTGCGTATTCCACTACAGAGAATGTGCTGGCTAATATGACGCTGAGTGAACAGGATTTCTTTGACGAAGACGATAAGCCGATGAAATTCAAAGAGGTTCTTGAAGAAATATGTAAGTTTCTTAACTGGACCTGTGCTGATTGGAAGGGTGAACTTTACTTTGTCGATGTAGACCACACAGGCATATATCACAAGTATAATGCTATGATGACGAGTAAGGTTGATGCCCCAATAAACGAACTGCTGGTGCAGAATATTGGCTTTGCCGGGTCTAATCACTCATTAGATATTCTTCCGGGTTACAACAAGGCAACGGTGAAATGTAGTAATTATGTTGTTGGACAAATGCTACAGGAAGAGGATTTCAACGATTTAGAAGAACTTTCGACAGTTGATGACAAGACATCTGATAACAAGAAGGTTTGTCGTACAGTTTATTTATATCCGGATGCATGGAACTGCTTATTATATAAAGATGGAAGCGTTGTTGATAATAATACGCTACCATCCGTTAAAGACATTGCTCCATCATTAGACGGGGCAATGCTGATAAAATACTGTGTTTATGAGCAGGAAAAGGATGTGAACGGAGCTTGGAAGCCCACTATTCATGATTATTCCTTCATAAATGCGATACGGGTGCGTTTCCCCTTGAAAGGCACTCCTGGAGCGTTCAACCTTATCAACTATAAGGTACTTACCTTTAAGGGGGCATCTGCAACGTATATGGACTGTGCTCTCGGAATTAATGCAACGGTAAAGGCTATTAAAGATAACGACCTGCTGCCATGGGGTAACAGTGCCGCCGGATATAGTAGGAATGCATTGAGATGTCAGATACGTATTGGAAAGCAATATTACGGTAATCATTTTGGGGATAGTTTTCGTGATTTTACTTGGGAAGAAGACCCCATGAATTTCGTTATATTAGACCTTGACAGTTGGAATAATGATGGTAAACTTGAGTGGCTAACTCTTCCGAATGACAAGACCCTGGATATGCCGTATAATGGACTAAGTGGTTTCATTGTTCCTATTGACCGACCGATTTCCGGAGAATTTGAATTTAATTTATTAACTTATACCCGGGCGGGCGATGGTTCGCAGTCAGATAGGGCGGGAATCATTATTAAAGATTTTAGTGTTAAAATTCAGAATAAAGATAGTATTTCGAAGTCTGATAATAGCTCGGATAGAACTTATGAGAATGTACTAAACGAAAGTTACATTAATGAATTGGATGAGATAGAGTTTAAGATGTCATCCTACAACGAAGATGGGGCATGCTACAGCAAGGTTCTGTTAAATGGTGATTACTTGACTGATGATCTCTATAACTGCATCCTGGACGATGCCATTCGCCCGGAAGAAATGATGATTACCCGCTGCATCAATCATTATAGTGCCACCCGTATTAAACTTACTCAGGAAATAAGAGAGCGTGCGGATTTATCTCCGATTACAAGATTGTCCGACACTTTTATGGTTGATAAGAAATTCATCAATGCCGGTGGAACAATTGACTGCAAGATGAATAAGTTTGAATGTATAATGATTGAAGTATGAAGAAAGTAACCGTTGTATCAAAGACTATCCCGACCAAACCCCGTTCGGGGAATTATCCGGCCGGGTCAACCGTCGTGCGTACAGGTGGAGGCTCAGGCGGAGGAAGTACAACCGTTGTAACCGGCAGTGCGGCACTGGAAACGGATATTACTTCCAATGCTCCCAAGACCGGGCATATAGAAACCGGGCAGAAGTTATCTAAGGGGATGACGCTTACCCAGGTTATCAAGGCGTTACTTTTCAAACCTATACCGGCCACCCTCGACGGAAAACTATCCACCGGAAATGATGTGGAGTATGGCACACAGAAAGGGCACATAACCTACACTGCTACCCGTAACGGCAGTGGAACAATGACCAAGGCGTATTACGAAAATGACGAAAAGAATGTGCTTGAATTTTCTACGGAAGTGAACGGTGTGCAGAGTGCTGTACGCACTTTATCGGGCACATATACAGAGGCGGAATCTTACAAGGCGACAGTTGTATATGCTGAAAATGAAGATGGTACAATACCGGAAGCAATATTGAACAATACTGTCTCCGTAAATGTACGTCGTAAATGGTTTGCTGGGGTGGTCAGTGCGATTCCTACGACGTCAGCGCAGGTGCGAGCGCTGTCAGCAAACGGACTGTACACAGGCACCGGAAGTTATAAATTCACGATAAGCAACTATAAGACATTTGTCATTTGCATTCCTTTCGGAACGATAAAGGAGGTTTCTTTGGAAAGGTATCAATATAATTTCATGGACTTGGATTCGGCTGCGAAACCTGAGAAAAGAGCCGTGGAAGGTGCTAACGGAAGTACAGCTATAGAATATACGATGTATATATTCAGCAGTGCTACTACAAGTAAAGAGACAGATAATTTCACTTTTAAAATAGCGTGATATGGCACTGGATATAAAAGGAGACAGCTTTGCTGGCAGATATAAAAGAAGGAATTATTACGGTATCGACCCGACTGATACGTGGGATACATATGACCAGGCACTTATATATGCGCGTAATACGGATGAAGACGAAGAGTATGTTCCTTACATTGGGCAGATTGTCACCGTGAAAACAGGAGGAAGCTATCAACTCGTAGAAGACCCAAGTGTGACATTGTATCCGGAAAGGCAACACTATAAGCTGGTAAAGCTAAATAATTCCAATGATAATGATGACCGCTATCTTCGAAGGGATATAGCCGAGACGGTGAAAAAGCTGATGACCTTCCTTGAGGGAATTAACGTTAAAGGAATGGCCACGCTCGAAGAAATTACTCTGCTACGAAACATCGTATCCCAGAATTTCTCTGCCGGTTCCACCGGATTCGGCATCTATCGGGATGAAGACGGAAATTATCATCTGGATATTGACTTCGTGAACATCCGCCGCAAATTGACGGCTGATGAAATTCAGGTGCAGCAATCCTCATATATTGGTGGAAAGCAATGGAATACTGCGGCTGGTATGATATGCAGCGCAGTGGAGGATAAAGGTACCTATTGGCGTTGCTATTTTAAAACTACCGATGCAGAAGGCCGGACTGTACGCAACACATTTGAGAAAGACGACCAGGCTATTTGTGAGACATTTAACCTGGATAAGCAGGCCAGCGGTGTGCTGGGCAATCATTACTATTGGCGCCTTGTGGCAAATAAGCCTGGCGATGACTATATAGATTTATCGAAGTCTGATTGTGACACAGGTAGCGATGCCCCACAAGTTGGTGACAATATAGTGCAGCTTGGAAATCGGACGGATGCATCCCGCCAAGGGGCCATTTGCTGGGATTCAGTGACTGCCGGTGGTCCTTATGTGCGTGTATATAAAGGAATCAACAGCTATCATTTGCCGCAGCCGAATATAGACTTGAATCCGGAAGAAAGCGTTATTAAAGCAAAACTAATTTCTGAGGCAACAGGCAAGGATGTAGATACCGCACTTGGTGAGATACAAGGTAATCTCGATATTATCAAGCAGCAGACAGACAAGGAATATACCTTGTGGTTTTTCGATTACGCTCCGACGCTAAGTAATATACCGGCTTCGGAATGGACGACGGCTGAGTTAAAGGCCATGCATGACCAGGACATGTTTTATAACCGTCTTACCG
>ERZ791887.1713-NODE-1713-length-13865-cov-4.151122_pt1 | contig 13865 bp, 10 predicted proteins | sample MGYA00510157_ERZ791887 | MGnify/ENA primary metagenome ERZ791887 (study PRJEB30046, sample SAMN00792112) | human gut metagenome | study: EMG produced TPA metagenomics assembly of the A metagenome-wide association study of gut microbiota in type 2... | reverse complement strand
CTCCCGAAGCATTAGGGTCAGGATACTTCACCGGAATGTTCTTAAAATATCCCAGCAAACCTGCCACCTGACGTTTCAGTTCCACTTCGCTGGCAGTTCCGGCTTTGAGGTTACCGTTTTCCACTTCAAAGGTAGCTCTACCGGCAAACAGTTCGGACACGGTTGCTCCCGGAAGGGTAGCGGTAAAAGCATCCGCAGTATTGCCACCACCGCTCACTGTATAGTCGGCAACGTCATTATAGCCATACACTACAATGGTATAAGTACCATCAGCCGCCAGTTTATTCAGTTTAATGGTTTGGCTCGCCTTATGCTCATCCGTACCGGGAGTCGCGGCATCCGAGGGACCGGCTGTCCAAGCAAGCGGATTGGCGGTTCCGGCACTCAAGGCTGCCGCAGTTACATCCGTTCCACTCGGGTTATAAATATAAATCTGCACTTTAGCAACGTTATTGGCAGCTTCGGAACTGTTTACGGGACGATTGGCACGGGTATTCAAGCCATCTCCACCACTGTTTAGAGACAATGTGATTTCGGACAGGGACGGAGGGTCCTGCTTGTCCATAGCAACTGACTCGTCATCACTACAAGCTGCAAGCATCATCATGCCGACAGCAGACATTAAAACATACTTTTTCATTTTTAGTTAAGTTTTTGAGTTAAACATTCGAGAAAAAACAATATCAATTAATATTCAGGTCATAAATCATTTCCCATGTATCTCCCATCAATATATAGATGAAGAAATCATTCCGTTCTTCACTATACGCGTATTTCAAGGTGGTCAGTTCATTACGCTTCAGGGTAATATTTACATCTTTGGGCGTAAAGTCGGGCACGCTCCGCGTCAAGGCATTATAAAAACCCAGATGCAACACAGACTGCGCACTTCCAGTAGAAGGGGCAAGAATGGAACTTACCACAATCCCCTCCGCCGATTCCCAAGTGGCCATTTTAGCCACACTGATAGGGTTCAGATAGTTGAACAGATGATTTACCCGTTCGTAAATCCGGTCTATACGCTCATCCATATACCTGCTGGTAGCGGGCAGGTCGACCACCTGTACCAAGAGCTTACCGGTGACACGTTCCATATCTACCGTGAAATGATTATTCTGATAATCGTACACAATGGTGTCATTGGTCAGATAGACATCGCTGCCTTCTTTTCCGTTGGCGTGTATGATATGAGTTAAGGCAGCGTCAGTCAGCGAAGTGTCGTCCGGCATCCCTCCCCATACTGTCAGCACATACTTCCCGGTGGGCAGACATTCGCAAAAGGTAATGGAATAGGTTGCTTCGGAACCGGTAACGCTGAATAGCCCCTGTTCCTCTACAACACTACCGGTTTCGGCATCACGCAAGACATAATGTAACGTAGGAATATACTCGCGGAAAGGGAGCATTTCACTCTTACGGGTCTCCAACGGCACATTGCTAATGTTAAAATAATTTTTATCTTTCACGATAATATTCACCTGCAAAGGCGGGCATACTTCAGAATCTTCCTTGATACAAGAAACAAATGCGAGAAGGAAGAGTAGAAGGAATATCCCTAGACTTTTCCATCCGGTAAAGATGGTTACCGTACCATATTGAGTACCTTTTCTCATGGCTATTTATTGGGAAATTGGTTTCATGATTTTTCAATTTTGCGATTCAACGAATATCGAGATTTCTTTGTTCACAGAAATATGATAATTATTTTTAGAGGGTATAAACTCGTACAATGGGTTTATTGATTATTATTTGCGTATTTTCCATATTCTACCTACTTTTGAAAGCATAAAACAATAAAATCAATGAAAATACTTCATACCAGCGACTGGCACCTGGGACATACTTTATATAACTATGACCGTAGCCACGAGCAACAAGCATTTTTGCAACAACTAACCCGCATCGTAGCAGAAGAAATGCCGGATGCAATGGTAGTGAGCGGAGACATCTATCACTACTCCACCCCATCGGCAGCCACACAAAAGATGTACACGGATGGTATGCTCGAAATTCACAGGGCATGTCCCGGAATGACGATTGTGGTAACTGCCGGAAACCACGACAGCAGTTCTAAACTGGAAATAGACAGCAGTCTATGGAACCATTTTGGTGTGAAAGTCGTGGGAAACATCGAACGCACCCGGGAAGAGGTGAATCTGGAAAAACACATCGTGGAAGTAATAGATGAAGCGGCAACACTGAAAGGATATATCATTGCCGTCCCCCACGTCTATCCACAGAATTTCCCGATGCTGGACACTGAAACGCCACGCGAAGAACGGCAAGCACGCTTCTTCCAGGCATTGCTGGACGAAGTAGGAAAAATGAACACGGGAGGATTGCCCGTTGTATTAATGGCACACCTCTCCATAGAAGGCAGCGACCGGACGGGGCATGACGAAACCGTGGGTGGAATAGAATACGTCCCCATCAGTTCCATGGGCGAAGGATACGATTATCTGGCACTCGGACACATTCATTGTCCGCAGAACATCAAAGGAAACGGACGGCATGCACGCTATTGCGGTACCCCCTTACCCGTCAGTTTCGACGAAGCTTATCCACACTCCGTATCTATCGTCGAATTAAAAGGACGGGAAGCGCCACAGATAAGGGCAATAGAAATAGAAAATCCAATACCACTCGTCACCCTCCCCAAGGAACCGGTAGTCTTTGAAGAAGCCATAAAGTTACTGGAAGAATATCCGGACGATAAGCCGGCTTATATCCGCCTGAATGTTCTGATAAAAGACTATCTGGCACCCGACTGCAATGAACGGGCATCGAATGCCGTAAGAGGAAAAAGCTGTAAATACTGCTATATCAAATCCAACCGCGAAAAACAAACTTCAGACTACATAGCCCGGCACATCTCCATCCAGGAAATGCAGGAAATGTCTCCGCTGGAAATAGCCAGACTTTATTATCAGGAGGCAGAAGGAGAAGAGATGGACGAGGAACTCTGTGAACTGATGAGCAGTGTCGTACAGAAAGTGAGAGAAAAGAATAATCTGCGCTAATCCGTGTAATCTGTGGTGAACTATGAAACTTAAAAAACTGACTATAAAGAATCTGGCCTCGATAGAAGATGCCGTCATTGATTTTGAGAACGGCCCCTTAAGTGAAGAATCCCTGTTCCTGATCTGTGGCGAAACAGGCGCCGGCAAAACAACATTACTCGATGCCATTTGCCTGGCACTCTATAATGAAACGCCCCGCATGGAACGCACAGCAAATGAAAAGTACCGGGATGTAGGGCAAACGTTTTCTTCTAAAAAGGAAGATGTGGCTATAAACGACAGCCGCCAACTGATGCGACGAAATACCAGTGAAGCTTGGACAGAACTGGAATTTATCGGATCAAACGAAATCCCTTACATCGCCAAATGGTACGTAGCCCGCGCACATCGGAAAGCATCCGGTGCCATTCAAGACACTAAATGGACGTTGGAGAATTGCAAAACCAACCTCCAACTCACCAAGAGAAACGAAATCAAAGCGGAAATACAAGAAGCCGTAGGGTTGAACTTCGAGCAATTCTGCCGCACCACCCTATTGGCTCAAGGAGATTTCACTAAGTTTCTTCAGAGCAAAGAAAGTGAGAAATCGGACATCCTGGAGAAACTGACAGGTACCGGAATTTATTCTGAAATAGGTGCAGGGATTTATGCCATAACGAAAGAAAAGCGCGTAGACTATGAGAATCAGAACCGGAAACTGGAAGGAATCCATGTGCTGACTGAAGAAGAAATGACCGGAATTAACGAAACAATGGCTGCGTTAAGTAGCGAAATCAACGGAAATACCAGGCAAAAGAACATAGCAGCACTGAAACGTGACTGGCTGAAAAGAAATACTGAACTCACCCTTACTCAAGAAAGTCAACAGAGAATCTGGAAAGTGAAGAAAGAACAGTTACAATCGGATGACTTCCGGCAGAAAGAACTACTGATAAAGGATTGGAATCACACTGCGGATGCCCGCAATTGGCTCTCCTCTTTCAAACAGCAGCAGTGGCAACAAGAAATCAATGCCGAACAAACCGAAAGCTTGAAGCAAAGTTTCATCCGCCTCAGCAGTGGCTGCGTTTGGCTGAAGGAGAATATGAAAGAGCAACAGGCAAAACTAATTCTTGCTGAAGAATATCTGCAAACCCATGCACCGTTCCTGCCTATGTTCGAGCAGAGCCAGTCTATCATCACCGATTTGAATGCCGTGCTCTCCTCACATTCCCGCATCTCCATTTACGAAAAGCAGATAGTGGAATTAGTCCGGCAGCAACCTGCCCAAGAGCAAGAACGCACAAATAAGGAGAATGACTTCAATCTGAAAAGCAAAGAGAATCAGATCAGGCAACAGGAAATAAACCAACTGAACGCACAGCTTGATTCCATGAACCGAAGTGCCTTGCAAGAAAAGAAAAGTACATTGGAGACTATCAAAGAGAATTTGCAGAAAGCTCAAAATGCCCTGATAGTACTGGAAGATAAAAAGGCGGCTTTGGCCACAGCAGAGGAAAACGAGAAATCACTGGAAACCAATCTGCAAGCCGGCAAGAACCGGAACGGGAAACTTAAAAACGAATTCGACACTCAAAAGAAGGCGTACGATGACCTCAAAGAGCTTTATGACAAACAAAAAGAAGCTGTGGAGGAATGGGCCAAAGAAGCCCGTGCCCGTCTATCCATAGGAGATATGTGTCCGGTATGCGGCCAGAAGATAGAGGTGCTCAGCAAGGACGAAGATTTTCAGTCGATGCTTGCCCCTATCCGGCAGTCGCTGGAAGCAAAAGAGAAAGAATACAAGGAAGCGGAACAAGCATTAAACAGCAACCGGGCAGAGGTCAAAACTTACGAGAATATGATAACGAACAGCCGCCTGGCAACAGAAAAGACCCGAAAAGGTCATGATCTTGCCCGAACGGAAGCAGAAGAGCAATGCAGTCGGTGTTCTATTTCAAGCATCTCCGACAATACCAAAGAAATACTGGAAAAGTTATTTCAGGAGAATAAACTGAATCTGGAGAATGTCAATGCCAAACTAAATGAAATACAAACCCTCTCCAACCATATTTCCAGGCTGCAACATCTGAAGGATAATCACCAGAAAGCTGTGGAAGCCGCCCGGAATGCATTGGACACCGCCGACAAAAATCTGACGAAGCTGAAAAACGATATCACCAATAAGCATTCACTGGCGGAAAGTGAAAAAGAGATTGTTCGTACTACGCTGGAACGCGTCAGTCCACTGATTCTTTGGGAAGGGTGGCAAACGGAGTGGCAGACCTCCCCTACCGCTTTTATCGAACGCCTACAGAAATCCGCAGAGCATTATAAACTTGCACAGAACAGACAGGCGGAATTAAAAGCTGCCATCGCCCTCATCGATAAAGAACTGAGCAGCATATCCGCCACACAAGAACTGATCTGTACGGCTTTCCCTGAATGGAGGCATCTTACGGCAAAGGAAAAAATGGAAATCAAGAATCTGGGAATGGCGTGGAATACGCTGAATTCTGAAGTCGGCGGACTGAAACAGAACATCCTGTCTGTCCGGAAGAATCTCGATGAGCTACAAGCCAGCCTGACAACATTCTATACCACACACCCGGATATGGACGAAGCACGCCTCATCGCTCTTTCCTCCTACTCCAACGAACAAATAGAATCTCTGCGTAGCGGACAGCAGAGGCTTAGAGAAGAAGAAGTGGCAGCACAGACAGCCTTCAGACTTACAACCGGCCAACTGGAAGAACACCAAAGTAAGAAGCCGGAAATGGAGGAAGAAGAAACCCTTGAAAGTCTGGATAGTCTTATCACTGCTTTGGATGAAAAGATCACAGCAGGCAATCAGACCCTCTTACGACTGAAAATCCAATTGGAAGAGAATGCGAAAAACATTGCCCGGATAAAAGATGAGAAGAAACGTGCAGACGAATTGCGGGAAGTTTATCTGAAATGGGACCGCCTTTGCCATCACTTTGGTGACGAGAAAGGAACGAATTTCCGAAATATTGCCCAAAGCTTCGTACTGAAAGAATTGCTCAATGGAGCCAACTTCTACCTGCAACGCCTGACCGAACGTTACGAGTTGGAATGTCAGGCAGGTTCACTCACCATTCTGCTGCGCGATTTATATCAGGGAGGTGCGGCACGTCCGGCCTGTACACTGTCCGGCGGAGAGAGTTTCCTGGTTTCTCTGTCATTGGCACTCGGTTTGTCTTCACTCAGCCGCCATAGCCTGTCTGTAGATACATTGTTCATTGATGAAGGATTCGGAACCCTGAGCAGTGATTATCTGAACACAGTAATGGACACACTGGAGAAACTGCACCAGATGGGCGGCAAAAAAGTGGGTATCATCAGCCATGTAGAAGGACTGCGCGAGCGGATCAAGACCCAGATACAGGTGAAGCGAATTGATAATTCGAGAAGTGAAATCACAACAGTGAGGACACTATGAATTTTATTGTGTACTTTTGTAGCAACTATTAATAGAAAAAGACAATGAAGAAGTTCATAAAAGGAGTCCGGTTTGCTCCTAAAAACTATTCCGACGAAGTAGAAGTGAAGATTCAACACTATAAAAAGGAAGGTTATAAACTACCGTCGCGCCACTTATTGCGCACCGAAGAACAACTGGCGGGTATCCGCGAAAGTGCCAAAATCAACACCGCACTGCTGGATTACATTTCTGCAAACATCCGCGAAGGAATGTCCACTGCGGAAATTGACCACATGGTTTATGAATTTACAACGGATCATGATGCAATACCTGCCCCTTTCATGTACGAAGGTTTCCCAAAAAGTGTATGTACAAGTATCAATGACGTGGTATGTCATGGCATCCCAAGCACGAAAGAGTTCCTGCGCAGCGGAGATATTGTGAATGTGGACGTTTCCACCATTTATAAAGGATATTTCTCGGATGCGTCACGAATGTATATGATTGGAGAAGTGAAGCCGGAAATGCAACGCCTGGTACAGGTGGCAAAGGAATGCCGTGACATTGGCGTACAGACAGCACAACCGTGGGCACGGCTTGGAGACGTCGGTGCAGCCATTCAGGAACATGCGGAGAAAAACGGATACAGTGTAGTACGCGACCTGTGCGGGCACGGCGTAGGAATCAAGTTCCATGAAGAACCGGACGTTGAGCACTTCGGCAAGCGCGGTACAGGTATGCTTATCGTTCCGGGAATGACATTCACCATCGAACCGATGATCAATATGGGAACTTACGAAGTCTTCATTGATGAAGCCGACGGATGGACCGTCTGCACAGACGACGGACTGCCTTCGGCACAATGGGAAAGTATGCTTCTGATTACCGAAAACGGCAACGAGATATTGACTGAATAAGCATGGATATTGTTTTTCTAATTATCGGTCTTATAGTAGGTGTCGGCGTAGGGTATCTGATAGCCGGACGAAAAAGTGCCGCGTTGTCCGCACAACTGCAAGCCACCCGCGAACGGGAAGAACTGCTGAATCGTACGGTAGAAGAACGGATTGCACGTGAGAGAACCATCACAGCCGAGCGCCTGGCGGAGCAGGAAAAATCTTTCAATCTGAGACTGGCGGAGCAGCAGAAGCAATGGGAAGAACGTCTGAAATTGCAAACTGAAGAAGCGGAAGCCTTGCACAAACGCATGAGCACGGAGTTTGAGAATCTCTCCAACCGCATTTTCAAAAGCAAGACAGAAGACTTCACCAAGCTGAATTCGGAGCATCTCAGCAATTTACTCCGCCCACTGGGGGAAAACCTGAAAGATTTCCGGGAAAAGGTAGAACAAGTATATGACAAAGAGTCGAAACAACGTTTCTCGCTGGAAGAACGCATCAAAGATTTGGTAGAACTGAACAACCGGATCAGCGAAGATGCCAACAACCTGACCCGTGCGCTAAAAGGTGATTCCAAGATACAGGGCAACTGGGGAGAAATGATACTGGAACGTCTGTTGCAAGCTTCCGGCCTGATAGAAGGCGAACATTATTTCCGCCAGGAATTCCTGAAAAACGAACAGGGTGAAATGCTGACCAACGAAGAAAGCGGTCAGAGAATGCAGCCGGATATTATTGTCAGGTATCCGGATGAGCGGGAAATGATTATCGACTCCAAGGTATCCCTGACTGCCTATGCCGCCTACAATTCCGCCGAAAACAAAGAGGAAGAGGCTCGCTGGTTGAAAGCACATCTGCAATCGGTACGGGCGCATGTGGATGAACTCAGCCAGAAGGATTATTCGCATTATGATGCAAAAGCACCGGACTTTGTGATGATGTTTATCCCTACCGAAGCTGCCTACCTGACGGCGATCAAAGCGGATACCAATCTATGGGAATACGCCTATAATAAAAAGGTGGTATTGATGAGTCCTACCAATCTGATCAGTGCGCTCCGCCTTTCCCTCGATCTCTGGAAACGGGAAAATCAAGTGAAGAATGTGCAGGATATTATCAAACGAGGTACATTGCTTTACGAAAAGATTGCCGGATTTACAGATACATTCCTGCGCATCGGTGACAATCTGAGCGGATTGCAAAGAGATTATGACAAGGCTTACAACCAGCTTTCGGATGGCAACGGCAGTGTGGTAAGACAAGCCGAACTGCTGCGTAATATGAGTCTGACTCCTAAAAAACGAATATCAGCAAGACTGCTGCCCAAAGAAGAGGAAACGGAGGAGGAAGAAAACGGACAGGACAAATAGACAATCCAAATTAAGATATATAAAACATGAAAATCCTAAAAGACCGTATCCTGAAAGATGGAAGATGCTACCCCGGAGGTATACTGAAAGTAGATAACTTCATCAACCACCAGATGGATCCTATCCTGATGAAATCCATCGGTGTGGAGTTCGTCAGACGTTTTGCCTCCACACCAATCAACAAAATTATTACGGTAGAAGCCAGTGGTATCGCTCCCGCCATTATGGTAGGTTATTTATTGGAATTACCCGTAGTCTTCGCAAAAAAGAAAAAGCCGAGCACTATGGAGAACATGCTGGTTACTTCTGTCTATTCTTTCACCAAGCAACGCTCCTATGATGTATGTGTCAGTAAAGACTTTCTCCGTCCGGGCGACCGGGTACTTTTCATCGATGATTTCCTGGCCAACGGAAATGCTGCCAAAGGTATCATGGAACTTGTGAAACAGGCCGGAGCCGAACTGGTGGGCATGGGCTTCATCATAGAAAAAGCCTTTCAGCATGGAGGTGACGAACTTCGTGAGCAAGGTATTCATGTGGAGTCTCTGGCGATTATTGAGAGCCTTGACAATTGCGAAATTAAAATCAGGTAAAAGTATTTATCGTACATCTATAAACTTACAGCCGGCTTGTTTATGAATCAACAAGCCGGCTGTTTCGTTATAATCCGAGTATCTATTTTTATTCAGTAAAGCATTATTTATGGGATAAAGTTGTCCGAATAACTTCTTTCACATCTTCCACGATTCCCATAGTAACATCTTTATCAAACTTCAGTCCCACTGATAATCCATCGCTGTTGGCAACCGTTCGGTAATCCTTTAACTTCAATTCCAATTCCTGAAGAGAAGGATTCTTTATCACTGAGCTTGTACCTCCTTTCGGATACAAAGATACTTCTATGGGTAAAAATATATCCGAAGCCGTCTTATATTTAGAACTGTAAATCTTAGGTTCTCCAAAAGAAACGAATATAGGAAGCAAACTATCTAAACGAGCTTCGGAAACTCCGCCTAATTCTCCGGAAATTTCTCCACGAACTTGTAGATAAGCCTCTTTTATGGTGCGCAGGTAAGAAGTGATAGCGGTGGATGACGAACCACGGTCATATCTCACAAATAAACCAGGAACCTGCCTTTTATCCGTATTTGCAACTTTCCTATATTCTTTCCTCAAGAGATCCTTAAGACGGGCTGATAAGGTTTCCACATCATATTCCTTAATCAATTCCTGATTCAGCATCATCTTATTTCTCATATTTACAAAGAAACTATAAAAACGATCCGTTGATTTCTCAGTCTGAGACTCCATCTTTCCGCCCATAGCATCGTTCGCTTTACGAGTGAAGAAAGCCTCCAACTGTTGCAACTCGCTCTCCTGAACTGAATTTTGTTTCACACTCGCAGACGCGTTTATCGCCTGCTCCACTGTCTTTTTAACTTCCGGACGCGCAAATGCATAAAGCGTTCCGGCAGCTACGGGCACAAAAAGCAATAGCTTCAAACGCGCCCAATTGTTTGTTCTTCTTTTTAACATCATTGTGATACGATTTTTAAGTTTGCTGTGATTGAACCCGCAAGCCATAGAGTAGAGCCTTGCACCCACGGACTTCTTCACTAGCAAGAGTTGATATTCTGTTGCATCGATGCCATTATTAATAACGCCATTATCGGCTTCGTACTCATGTACTTCACGAAGTTCACGCATCAGGAGCCATGCGGCAGGATTGAACCAATGGAGTATCATGATACATTCCATCCAAAGTAAATCCCATGTATGCCTATGTTGCAGGTGCATTTGTTCATGTAACAATATTTCTCCGGGATTCCGTTCATAATCTTCTTGTGACAGAACAATCGTATTCCCCCAACTGAAAGAAACGATCTTCTCAGGACAGATAATCAATTTATATTTCCCATAATTACAGGCGGGGTAACTATGAATGAGACGGCGCATACGGATAGTAGAAAACAAAAGAAAGGTAAGTACAACCAAAGCTCCAATAAAATAGCAACCGCCTAACAGTAGAATCACAGGGATAGCCTGAATCACATTTGCATGATTTTCTTCTGTATCATCTCCTTTCCCTGCCATAAAAAGGTTTTCTTCTCCGGACAAATGTTTTTCACCAACGCCCCTTTCTCTTTCAATATTCACTTCTTTTTCAGTCAACAAATGCCTTACAGTAGTTATCGGCAACTGCAAAGTGGTATACTGAGGAACATCTATTTGCAATAATGGGAGTAGTGTACATACCACTGTTCCCATCAACAGTAAAAAACGGTTCGTACGAAACAGCGTATCTTTCCTGAAAAACAATCTGAACAGAAAATACAGAATTGTCAGGCATAAGGTAGACTCAAATATATAAAACAAGATAGTTCCCATGATATTTTTATTTACTGGGTATAATACTATTTCTATCTGTTAGACTTTTTACTTTCTATTTCTGCAATCAATGCCTTCAACTCATCTACAGACATGCCTTCTTCTTCAATAAATGTAGACACGACATTGGTATAGGAGTTATTATAGTATTGAACCACCACATCGTTCAGTGCAGAGCGTTTATATTCCTTATCGGAAATAGCCGCATAATACTGATACGTATTACCATAAGCCCTATATTTCACAAATCCTTTTTCCTCTAGCCCTCTCACCAAGGTAGATACGGTATTATAATGTGGTTTAGGCTCTTCATAAAAGGCCAGCAATTCACGAACAAACATCGGACCATGCTTCCAGAACATTTGCATGATCTCTTCTTCTTTAGCAGTTAATCGTTTCATAATCTTTTCAAGTTTACTTGGGTGAACGATGCAAAGATAGAAATTAGTTTTGGACAAACAACTACTATATACAGTTATTCAACTAACATAAGCAGTAGTTTAACGAATATTATTAGTAGATAATCAAGATACATTATTATATATAGAAAAAGGAAGGAAGATATAAGGGCAAGGATTGCTTGCTTTTGAAAAGGAATCAAATACATTCAGCCATGAATGTAAGTTCATTGTAAGAAACAAAGTGTTTCATGATTTGGAACGAAAAGTTTCATCGCTCGGAACTAATGGTTTCAAACAATGAAACTTCTTTTGCAATACGAAGAGATAAGTTTCGTGCCCTTATTTATGCTTTCTTTTTCTTCGGTAATACCTGATTCAATACTACATATCCCAGTATTCCGGCAATAATTGTCCCACATAGTACACCAAATTTAGCTTGATTCAGCAATTCCGGATAATCACCGGAGAAAGAAAGATTAGCAATGAATAATGATACTGTAAATCCAATGCCACCCAGCAGCGATACTCCTGCAATATTCTTCCAGTTCATACCTTCGGGCATACGGGCAAGTCCGCTTTTGATAGTCAACCAAGTGAAAAGATAAATTCCCAGGAATTTACCCAAAAGAAGACCTAATCCGACAGCAAGCCCTACATTTCCTATAACTTCTCCACCACCGCCAAGAACCACTCCCGCATTAGCAAAAGCAAATAAAGGGAGAATAATAAAATTCACAACTCCATGCAGATTATCCTCCAAAGATTGTAAAGGGCTTATCACACGATCCGAAGCTCGCTCCACCTGCTTCAATGTAGCAATCTGTTCATTTGTCAATACGATATTATCAGACTGTACCATCGGAAAAGAACTGACGATAGCCCGGATGCGCCGTATATATTTACCTGCATCCAAACGCGGGCGGGCAGGTATAACAAATGCTAGTATTACACCGGATATTGTACTATGAATACCAGATTGCAAGAATAAATACCAAATAATAATACCGAAGAAAAGAAAGAATATCTTCTGCGTCATACCAAACTTTCCCATATAATATAAGAATGCATAAAGTATGGCGGCTATAATCAAATAACCGTAAGCAACTTCGGAACTATAAAAAATGGCAATCACCAAAATACCACCAATATCATCTACTACAGCAAAAGCAGTCAGGAAAATCTTCAGGCTTAATGGTACGCGTTTACCAAGTAAACTAAGCACTCCCAATGAAAAAGCAATGTCAGTAGCCATAGGAACGATGTCTTGAGTGTTCAATCTGCTGCGTTTCAGGAGTACCGGGGGTTACTAAAAGAAAATAAACCATAACCGGAAGTATCATTCCCCCGCATGCTGCAATAAATGGTAGAATTGCTTTTCGGAAAGAAGACAATTCGCCAACCAATAGTTCACGTTTTATCTCTAATCCTACAGCCAGAAAGAAGATCGTCATCAAACAATCATTGATAAACTCGATCATCGTAAGATTATGACCGCCATGCGAAAGCAGATTAAAATCGCCTATACGCAAATGCAACTCCTGCGACAGGAAACTCTGATACACAGGAGCTAATGAAGAATTGGCAACAATAGCTGCCAGAATAGCCGTCAGGAATAATAAAATACTCGCCACTACATTCAGTGCCGAAAAGTTTTTCACAGTACGTAGAATAATCATATGTTCGATTTAAGTATTAGATTTCCAAAAGGATGTCCGGCGCTGTTAATGAGCTATTCCTGATAGCTCATTAACGCTAATTTTTTAACCCAGAGTACAAATATACCTGTTAATATTAAATTTAACACAATAGTAAGTACAGAAATTACTAATGCAGGACCACCCAGATTGTAACCCAATGCAATAAAAATAACTCCTGCCCCTACTTCACCACGAGTAAACATAGCAATGGAAAGTGCCAGACGTTCACTCAACTTACGATCACGATAGAAGAATACCGGAAATAACTTACCGACATTGGAAAGTAACGATACAATAACCACATGTACAATAATTAGTGCCCAAGGCATCATTTCCTGTGAACCTGTTATAGAGGCCAGCCCTATATCGCCGGGAAGGCTGATTCCCTGAAGCGGAGGCATACTCATACCTACCAGGAACATAAAGATAAATGAAATACCTGTCGAAGCTTTACGTTCCCAGGCCGTATCAATATCTTTATGCTTCATGACCATACCCAGAACGAATGCCGGAAGCAATACCTCAATATGAATGCTGGCATCTTCGCCATATAAGTTCTTGGTAATAAGATAAAGCGATTGAGTGGCGGCAAATACCAGAACGGAATAAAATAGAATGGCTTTCCAATCCTGCCGCATATTGTATTTACTCAGTTTCTTCCAACCG
>ERZ791887.1697-NODE-1697-length-14032-cov-3.129642_pt1 | contig 14032 bp, 8 predicted proteins | sample MGYA00510157_ERZ791887 | MGnify/ENA primary metagenome ERZ791887 (study PRJEB30046, sample SAMN00792112) | human gut metagenome | study: EMG produced TPA metagenomics assembly of the A metagenome-wide association study of gut microbiota in type 2... | reverse complement strand
GCGCCGTCTTTGAATTTAGATACATAACGATAATCGGTCTGTACGTAACCGAAGCCTAAGCTGCTCCAGTCGATATTCTTTTTTTCCATAATGAATCTTTCCTCCGTTCACACATATTTACAGTATTTCAGGTGTGATTACTGTTTATCTCTTTACCATTGTAAAACTTTTGCTTGCTAAGTTCAATGGGAAAATTCCAATTTTGCCCCAAAATTAAGAAAAAAATGTAAAAAATCGAAAGTCCGGCAGTATAAACACAGACAAAGGGATGTATGAACAGACAAAGGAATATTACCGGATCAGTGGTCGTGAACGTATAAGTAAATTTATATGTTCTATTTGTTACTGTTCACACTCCACTATTCCGCGAAGCGTGTTGCTGTGAACGGAGTGAACAGTAACTTCTATTTTTCTTTTTAGATGACTGACAGGCGAAAGTCTTGTTTTTTACAAGGTATTTCGCTATAATATGGAATAGAAAAATGGAGGAAAACATGAGCGAAAATTTTGACGAATTAGGCGAGCTTGGGGACAAGATAAAAAAAATCATAGATACAGCAGTTTCCACTAAAGATTACCGGCAGATGACAGAGGATATCAAACAGACAGTGGGACAGACTGTAAATAATGCAGTAAATTCCGCAGTAGATTCCGGAAGTGAAGCAATCAGGAATGGTCTGAACAGCGTATTTGGTTCACAGAATCAGGGAACATATCAGAATAAGACAAAAGAATTTGAAGAACGGCGCAGACGGGAACGTGAACAAGAGGAACAAAAAAGACTGGAAAATGAGAAAGCAAAAGAACGAATGCTGACTCTGTATGAGAAGAACACCGGCGGAAGAATGAAAGGTCTGATGCTTTCTGTCTCAGGTGGTATTCTTGCAAGTGGTATGGGATTAGGAACATTGGTTCTGGCTATTTTCGGTGCGGTTGGACATATGAGTTCACTTGTGTTTGGCGGTACATGCTTTATGGCGGCCGGAGCACTGACCGGTGCAGGTCTTCTTGCCGGAGGACTTAAGAAGCTTGGAAAGCTGGAACGTTTTCAGAAATATATCGGTACGCTGGGAGTGCATACCTATTGCAATTTTGAACAGCTTTCTGTTGCGGTAAATAAGCCGGTGAAATTTGTAAAGAAAGATATTAAGAAAATGATCGATGACGGGTGGTTCCGTCAGGGACATATTGATGCGCAGGAGACTTGCCTGATCACAAGTAATGAGACTTATCAGCAATACACTCAGACGCAGAAAGCACTTGAGCAGAAGCAGCAGGAAGAAAAGAGACGTCAGGAAGAGCAGGAGAGAAACAGAGAGAATACATCTCCTGAAGTGCAGGAAGTATTGGACAGAGGAAATGAATTTCTGGATAAGATTCATAAGAGTAATGATGCCATCCCGGGAGTGGAAATCTCAGCTAAGATATCCAGAATGGAACTAATCGTGGAGAAGATTTTTGAACGTGCCGAAAAGCATCCGGAGATTATTCCGGATCTGAAAAAACTGATGAATTATTATCTGCCTATGACAGTGAAATTACTGGATGCCTATGAGGAAATGGATCAGCAGCCTGTTCAGGGAGAGAACATCCAGTCATCCAAGAAAGAAATAGAGGATACATTGGATACGCTTAACCAGGCATTTGAGAAACTTCTGGATTCTGTTTTTCAGGACACTGCATGGGATGTGTCAAGTGATATTTCCGTGCTGCATACATTGCTGGCGCAGGAAGGCCTGACAGATGATGATTTTGCAAAAATGAAGAAGAACTGATAACCATGAAACGCTATAAAACAAAAACAGCAGGTTTAGGAAAGGATAAGAATCAGAATTACCGAAAATATGAGAAAAACCTGAAAAAAGCCTGATAAAAAAGGAGATGCCATGGGAGAAGAATTTAAAGATTTTGAAATGGAAGGACCATCATTAACACTGGAACCAGATCTTGGGGAATTCGAGAAAAAAGAGGAGCCTGTAAAAGTGGAGCAGCCACAGCCAAAAGAAGAAGCTCCGGCACTGACACCGGCAGAGCAGCAGATGGTAAATGAATTTGCAGCAAAAATCGATATTGAGAACACAAACCAGATTCTTCAGTATGGTGCCGGAACAAAGAAGATGGCAGATTTCTCAGACACTGCATTAGAGAACGTGAAGATGCAGGATCTGGGAGAAATCGGAGATCTGATCACGAATGTGGTTGGAGAATTAAGAGATTTTGATGCGCAGGATGATGGCGGCAGATTTTTCGGATTCTTTAAGAAACAGTCTTCTAAGATTGAGAATCTGAAGAACAAATATGACAAGGCAGAGGTCAGCATTGAGAAAATCACAGATTCCCTTCAGCAGCATCAGGTGCGTCTGCTGAAGGATTCCGCTATGCTGGACAAGATGTATGAGCAGAATCTGAATTACTTTAAAGAACTTACCATGTATATCCTTGCTGGCAAAAAGAAACTGGAAGAAACCAGAAACGGAAAACTTGCAGAGCTGAAAAATAAGGCGATGATGAGCGGACTTCCTGAGGATGCACAGGCAGCAAGGGATCTGGATGAGAAATGCAATCGTTTTGAGAAGAAGCTGCATGATCTGGAGCTTACCCGTACGATTGCCATGCAGACAGCACCGCAGATCCGTCTGATTCAGAATAATGATACCGTAATGGTAGAGAAAATCCAGACAACAATCGTAAATACGATTCCGTTATGGAAGAGCCAGATGGTGCTTGCACTTGGAATCGCTCATTCTGCAGAAGCGGCCCAGGCGCAGAGCCAGGTGACAGATATTACAAATGAACTTCTCAGGAAAAACGCAGAGATGCTTCATACGGCAACGGTTGAGATAGCGAAGGAATCTGAAAGAGGGATTGTTGACCTTGAGACACTTCAGAAAACAAATGCAGATCTGATTCAGACACTGGATGATGTAATGCGCATCCAGATGGAAGGACGCCAGAAGAGGCAGGCGGCAGAGTCAGAAATGCGCCGCATGGAAGATGAACTGAAGCGGAAACTTCTGGAAATCAGACAGTAGATAAATGATTGTATATATTTCAGCAGTCTATTATTTTGTGAGGGAGCTGAATAGTTACGGATAACGAAAATTGGGCGGGAGCTGCCGGGAACTCGGCCGCTCCTGCTTCTGGTAGAAGATGTTTATAGTAATTTCAGAGAATAATGCACTTAATCTCCGGTTCCGCAGAATCTTACCGATGCCAGACTGGATAGAATGGAGCATTCTGTGAGATTATTATAGGAAAGAATAAAGAGGTAATTATGTACAGAGATCATACAAAAGTCATCCGGATCGGAGACAGAAAAATCGGTGGTGGCAACCCTGTTTTAATCCAGTCCATGACGAACACAAAGACAGAAAACGTAGAGCAGACTGTAGCACAGATCCTTGCGCTGGAGCAGGCAGGATGCGACATTATTCGTTGCGCAGTACCTACTATGGAAGCTGCAAAAGCGTTAAAAGAAATCAAGAAACAGATTCATATTCCACTGGTAGCAGATATTCATTTCGACTATCGTCTGGCTATCGCAGCGATGGAAAACGGAGCGGATAAAATACGCATCAATCCGGGAAATATCGGAAGTACAGAGCGTATTAAAGCAGTCGTTGATGTGGCGAAGGAACGCAACATCCCAATCCGTGTCGGTGTAAACAGTGGCTCGCTGGAGAAGGAGCTTGTGGAAAAATATCATGGTGTTACAGCAGAAGGACTGGTTGAGAGTGCGCTGGATAAAGTACACATTATCGAGGAATTAGGCTATGACAATCTTGTCATCAGTATTAAATCTTCAGACGTTCTCATGTGTGCAAAAGCACATGAACTGATCGCAGAAAAAACAAACTATCCACTTCATGTAGGAATCACAGAAGCAGGAACTCTGTATTCCGGAAATATCAAATCAGCGATCGGTTTGGGAATCATTCTGAATCAGGGAATCGGTGATACCATCCGGGTTTCCCTTACAGGCGCACCTCTGGAAGAAATCAAGTCAGCAAAACGTATCCTGAAGACACTTGGACTTCGCAAAGGCGGCGTGGAAGTCGTGTCATGTCCAACCTGCGGACGTACACAGATTGATCTGATCGGTCTTGCAAACAAGGTAGAAACTATGGTGCAGGATATCCCGCTTGATATTAAAGTAGCGGTTATGGGATGTGTGGTAAACGGACCTGGAGAAGCAAAAGAAGCAGATATCGGAATTGCAGGCGGTGTTGGTGTCGGACTGTTGATCAGGCATGGTGAGATTATTAAAAAAGTTCCGGAAGAGGAGCTTCTGGATACTCTGCGGGAGGAACTTTTAAACTGGAAGGAATAGGAGATTCTATTTTGGAAAAAGATTTTTTTGACGTATTTCCCAATTTAAAAGTGAAAAAAGAACTGGAAGAGCTGTTGGACATGGTGTTTGTAACCAGAGTTTCCTGCAATCCTTCCAAGACTCATATCTGGGTATATATAAAAAGTGAACGCTGGATTCATAAGAAGCATATTTTTGCCCTGGAAGAGCAGATAGAGAGGCAGATTTTTGCAGGACTGGGCGTTACGGTTACCGTAATAGAGAAGTTTCATTTATCAGGGCAGTACACGCCACAGAATTTCCTGGACACATACCGATCCAGTATGGAACTGGAACTGCGCAATTACAATATGCTGGAATATAACATGTTCAAGCAGGCACAGATTACTTTTCCGGGTGCAAATGATCTTCATATGATACTTCCTGACTCGGTAATAGCCAGAGAAAAAAGCGAGATTCTGATCGAATATCTGCAGAAAGTTTTCTGCGAGAGATGCGGGATGGATTTGAAAGTGGAGCTGGAGTTTACAGAAACGCAGGAGAGCAAATACCGTAAGAATGCAGCAGTTCAGATTGCTCAGGAAGTAGAGAACGTAATTCGTCATGCAAAGATGAATGCCAAAACGGAGGAGACTTCACAGACTGAAGAAAGTGGAACAACGGAGAAAAAGGCAGAGAAGAAAGCAGATAAATCACAGCAGGAAAAGAAAGACAAAAAGTCCGCATTTGCTGATCGAAAAGACAATAAAAAAGGTGATTTCCGCGGTGGATTCAGACGAGACAGCAATCCGGATGTTATCTATGGAAGAGATTTTGAAGGCGAACCAGTTGCCCTTGAAACAATCACCGGTGAGATGGGTGAGGTCATTGTCCGCGGACAGGTTATGGATGTTGAAGCCAGAGAGATTCGAAATGAAAAGACGATTCTGATTTTCCCGATCACAGACTTTACTGACAGTATTGTAGTGAAGATGTTCCTTCGAAACGAGCAGGTTCCGGAAGTCACAGAGCATGTAAAGAAAGGTGCATTTCTGAAGTTTCGCGGTGTAACGACTGTGGACAGATTTGACAGTGAACTGACAATCGCATCTATCGCGGGAATCAAAAAGATTGCCAACTTTACCACAGCCAGGGTGGATACCACTCCTCAGAAAAGAGTTGAACTTCACTGCCATACGAAGATGAGCGATATGGATGGTGTCACAGATGCCAAATCTCTGGTAAAACGTGCCTATGAGTGGGGACATCCTGCCATTGCCATTACAGACCATGGTGTCGTTCAGGCATTTCCCGAGGCAAATCACTGCTTCGATGCATGGGGCGGATGTGTGCCGAAGGACTCTGATTTCAAGGTCCTGTATGGTATGGAAGCTTACCTTGTAGATGACTTAAAGGGTATGGTGACAAATGGAAAAGGACAGAAACTGGATGGAAGATTTGTAGTCTTTGATATTGAGACAACAGGCTTCTCTTCTCTGACCTGTCAGATTATTGAGATTGGCGCGGTACTGGTAGAGAACGGAGAGATTACCGATCGTTTTTCCACGTTTGTAAACCCAAAAGTACCGATCCCGTTCCGTATTGAACAGCTTACAAGCATTAATGACAGCATGGTAATGGATGCGCCGACAATCGAAGAAATTCTGCCGAAATTCCTTGAATTCAGCAAGGGGGCGGTAATGGTTGCACATAATGCGGACTTTGACATGGGATTCATTATGAAAAACTGTGACAGACTGGGAATCAAGCATGATTTTACTTACGTGGATACGGTCGGAATGGCGCGTTTCCTGTTGCCTGCATTGAACAGATTTAAGCTGGATACGGTTGCAAAAGCAGTAGGAGTTTCACTGGAGAATCATCATCGTGCAGTAGACGATGCCGCATGTACAGCAGAGATTTTTGTGAAATTTGTCAAAATGCTGGCGGACAGAGATATTCTTGATGTTGATGAGATGAATAAACAGGGAGCGGTATCGGCCAATACTATTAAGAAGTTACCAACTTACCATGCGATTATTTTTGCCAGAAATGAGACGGGACGCATTAATCTGTATAAATTGGTAAGCCAGTCTCATCTGAAATATTATCACAGACGTCCTCGTGTACCGAAGAGTGTGCTGGAAGAGCATAGGGATGGTCTTCTGGTGGGAAGTGCCTGCGAGGCAGGAGAGCTGTATCAGGCAATACTGCGAAATGCACCGGATACGGAGATTGCCAGACTGGTTAATTTTTATGACTATCTGGAAATTCAGCCGCTTGGAAATAATAAATTTATGATCGCGGATGACAAGCATGATATGATCAATTCTGAGGAAGATTTAAAAGAGATAAACAGAAAGATCGTCAAGCTTGGAGAGCAGTTTAAGAAACCTGTTGTAGCTACTTGTGATGTGCACTTTATGGATCCTCAGGACGAGGTATACCGACGTATTATTATGGCTGGAAATGGTTTCTCGGATGCGGATGAACAGGCACCATTATATCTGCGTACTACGGAAGAAATGCTGGAGGAATTCTCCTATCTGGGAAGTGAGAAAGCTGAGGAAGTTGTCATTACGAACACCAATAAGATTGCGGATATGATCGAGAAAATTTCCCCGATCCATCCGGATAAATTCCCACCGGTCATTGAAAATTCCGACCAGGATCTGAAGAATATCTGCTTCACAAAGGCACATGAAATGTACGGAGATCCCCTGCCGGAGATCGTGGAAAGCCGTCTGGATAGAGAACTGAACTCTATTATTTCGAATGGTTACGCCGTAATGTATATTATCGCACAGAAACTGGTGTGGAAGTCTAATGAGGACGGATATCTGGTAGGTTCGCGAGGATCAGTAGGATCTTCCCTGGCGGCTACAATGTCCGGTATCACAGAGGTAAATCCTCTGCCGCCGCATTATTTATGTCCGAATCCGGATTGTAAATACAGTGATTTCGATTCGCCGGAAGTAAAGCAATACGCAGGTATGGCAGGGTGCGATATGCCTGATAAAATCTGTCCGAAATGTGGGACAAAAATGAAGAAAGAGGGATTTGATATTCCTTTTGAAACATTCCTTGGATTCAAGGGAGATAAGGAGCCTGATATTGACCTTAACTTCTCAGGAGAATATCAGGCAAATGCACATCGATATACAGAGGTTATTTTTGGTAAAGGACAGACGTTTAAAGCCGGAACTATCGGTACACTGGCAGAGAAAACGGCATTCGGTTATGTGAAGAATTATTTCGAGGAACGCGGCGTGCATAAACGTTACTGTGAGATCAACCGTATCGTGCAGGGGTGCACAGGAGTCCGCCGTACCACAGGACAGCATCCGGGAGGTATCATTGTACTTCCGGTGGGAGAGGAAATCGAGAAATTTACACCTGTCCAGCATCCTGCGAATGACGTAAACAGTGATATTATCACCACGCATTTTGATTATCATTCCATTGATGGAAACCTGCTGAAGCTTGATATACTGGGACACGATGATCCGACCATGATCCGAATGCTGGAGGATCTGACCGGCATCAGTGCGAGGGATGTTCCGCTGGATCAGAGGGATGTCATGTCATTATTTGCAAGCACGAAAGCATTGAAAATCGAGCCGGAGGATATTGGTGGATGTAAGCTTGGATGCCTGGGAATCCCGGAATTCGGTACAGACTTTGCTATGCAGATGCTTATCGATACCAAGCCGAAATACTTCTCGGACCTGATTCGTATTGCAGGACTTTCCCACGGTACAGATGTATGGCTTGGAAATGCGCAGGTACTGATCCAGAATGGCACGGCTACGATTTCTACTGCCATCTGTACCCGAGATGATATCATGATCTATCTAATCGGAAAAGGTGTGGAAAGTGGTCTTGCATTTACCATTATGGAGAGTGTCCGTAAGGGAAAAGGCCTGCGTGATGAGTGGATCACAACGATGAAGGAACATGATGTACCGGACTGGTATATCTGGTCCTGTAAGCTGATCAAGTACATGTTCCCGAAAGCCCATGCGGCGGCTTACGTTATGATGGCATACCGAATTGCGTGGTATAAGGTATTTCAGCCGCTGGCTTATTATGCGGCATACTTTAGTATCCGTGCGACAGCTTTTTCCTATGAACTGATGTGCATGGGTAAAGAACGTCTGGAATATTATATGGCAGAAATCCGTAAGAAAGGCGATGCTGCATCTAAGAAAGAGCAGGATACCCTGAAGGATATGCGTATCGTGCAGGAGATGTATGCAAGAGGTTTTGAGTTCGTTCCAATCGATCTTTACACTGCAAAAGCGCAGCGATTCCAGATTGTGGACGGAAAACTGATGCCATCACTTGCGACCATTGACGGACTCGGAGATAAGGCCGCAGATGCCGTTGTAGATGCCGCAAAACAAGGCAAATTCCTGTCAAAAGACGACTTCCGCGACAGAACTAAAGTCAGCAAGACAGTTATTGATCTGATGGATGATCTGAAATTATTTGGAGATATTCCGCAGTCGAACCAGATGTCACTGTTTGATTTTACGGGATGAGATAGAAGATATAAGGAGATGGATATGAAGAAAGAGGAGCTTAGATATTTACAGAGACTTGCAGAAATTTATCCTACAATTGGAAAAGCATCTACGGAGATTATTAATCTCCAGTCGATTCTGAACCTTCCAAAGGGAACGGAACACTTTATGTCCGATCTTCATGGAGAGTATCAGGCATTTTCCCATGTATTGCGAAACGGTTCCGGTGCAGTGCGAAAGAAAATAGATGACGTATTCGGACACACGCTTGGAAATAATGACAAACGTTCTCTGGCGACACTGATTTATTATCCAAGAGAGAAGATGGATCTGGTAAAGGAAACAGAGGATGATATGGAAAACTGGTACAAGATTACTCTGTATCGTCTGATTGAAATATGTAAGACAACAGCTTCCAAATATACCAGATCAAAAGTAAGAAAAGCGCTTCCGGCAGACTATGCATATGTGATCGAAGAGCTGATCACAGAGAAAGCGGAGGTCCTGGATAAAGAAGCTTATTATGATGCCATTGTAAATACCATTATTGAAATCGGCAGTGCAGAGAACTTTATCATTGCACTTGCAGAACTGATTCAGCGTCTTGTCGTAGATCACCTGCATATCCTGGGGGATATTTACGACAGAGGCCCGGCACCACATTTTATCATGGACCGTCTGATGCAGTACCATTCCCTGGACATCCAGTGGGGTAACCATGATGTAGTCTGGATGGGTGCGGCAGCAGGTCAGAAAGCATGTATTGCAACGGTAGTGAGAAACAGCATCCGTTATGGAAATCTGGATATTCTGGAAGATGGATACGGTATCAATATGCTGCCGCTTGCAACCTTTGTCATGGAAGCATATAAGGATGATCCATGTGATATTTTTGCCATGAAAGGCGCTTCAAATTACAATGTTCTGGAAGAAGAACTCGGCAAAAAAATGCACAAAGCGATTGCAGTGATCCAGTTTAAATTAGAAGGAAAACTGGTGCGAAAGCATAAAGAGTTCCAGATGGAAGACAGGGCACTTTTACATAGAATCAATCCTGAAAAAGGAACAATCACCCTGCCGGATGGAAAAGAATATCCTCTCCGGGACAGCAACTTCCCGACGATTGACTGGAAGCATCCATACGAGCTTACAGACGGGGAAAAAGAGGTTATGGACAAGCTGTCTTCTGCATTCAGAAACTGCGAGAAGCTGCAGAATCATATCCGGCTGTTACTGGATAAAGGAGGCCTTTATACAGTATATAATGGGAATCTTCTGTTTCATGGAAGTATCCCGTTAAATGAGGATGGAACCTTCCGTGAAGTACAGATTTATGGGAAAAGCTATAAAGGAAAAGAATTGTATGATGTGCTGGAAGCATATGTACGCAGAGCTTTTTATTCTGTAGGAAAAGATGAGCAGAAGAAAGGCCGGGATATCATGTGGTATATCTGGGCAGCACCGAATTCTCCGTTGTTTGGCAAGAGTAAGATGAGTACTTTTGAGCGTTATTTTATAGAAGATCCGTCCACACATGAGGAGAAAAAGAATGCATATTACCGACTCTGGGAGAATGAAGAAGTAGTTGATAATATGCTGCGTGAATTTGGTCTGGATCCGGAGAAGGGCCATATTATCAATGGTCATGTACCTGTACATCAGAGTGAGGGAGAAAGCCCGGTCAAATGCAATGGCAAGGTTATCGTTATTGACGGAGGCTTCTCCAAGGCATACAGAAAAGTTACAGGTATTGCAGGATATACACTGATTTATAATTCTTATGGATTAAATCTTACAGCTCACGAGCCATTTACTTCCAAAGCAGATGCGGTAGCAAAAGAGACAGATATCGTATCAAATCGTGTAGCAGTCAGCTACATGTCAAGACGTCAGCTGGTAGGTGATACAGATACCGGTCATGCGTTAAAAGAGAGAATTCAGGAACTGATCCAGCTTCTGGATGCATACAGAAAAGGTACTATCAAAGAGAAAAAATAAGAACCAGGCGGATAGATTTTAGAATAAAAATATCCAAAATTTGTAAGCAAACGCCAAAAAGAGGTTGGTTTTACAGGCGATAAAACTCTTTACTTATAAAATTGTGTTCTATATAATGAGTAGTGTTGTGTGATAAACAGTAACGATAAACAAATATTATGAGGCGGGCAGATATGCCCTGAGATGATGGACAAAAGGAGAATACGATAATGGGTGGAATTTTTGGAGTAGCATCAAAGTCCAGCTGCGTTCTGGACCTTTTCTTCGGAATTGATTATCATTCCCATCTGGGAACACGCAGAGGCGGTATGGCGGTATATGATTCGAAACGTGGCTTTGACCGTGTGATCCACAATATCGAGAACGCACCATTCAGAACAAAGTTTGACGGTGATATCGGTGAGATGGAAGGAAATTTAGGAATCGGATGTATTTCAGATAATGAGCCACAGCCGTTGCTGGTACGTTCCCATCTGGGAAATTTTGCAATCACTACAGTTGGAAAGATCAACAACATGGATGAACTGATCGCAACCTGTTTCAAGAATGGATGTACACATTTCCTGGAAATGAGCGGTGGAAGTGTCAACCCTACAGAAATGGTAGCTGCCCTGATCAACCAGAAGGATAACATGATCGAAGGAATTCGTTATGCGCAGGAAGTAATCGAAGGTTCTATGACGATGCTGATCCTGACACCTAAGGGATTGCTGGCAGCACGTGACCGTCTGGGAAGAACTCCGTTGATCATAGGCAAGAAAGAAGATGCCTGCTGTGTATCCTTTGAAAGCTTTGCATATCTGAATTTAGGATATGAAGACCTGAAAGAACTGGGACCTGGCGAGATCGTTGCAGTGACTCCGGATGGAGTGGAAACTCTGCAGAAGCCTGGCGAAGAGATGCGTATCTGTTCTTTCCTGTGGGTATATTACGGATATCCGACTTCAACTTATGAAGGCGTTAATGTAGAAGAAATGCGTTATCACTGTGGTGATATGCTGGCAAAACGTGACAAAGGCGAAGTAAACCCGGATATCGTAGCCGGAGTTCCGGATTCTGGTATTGCACATGCCATCGGATATGCGAACCAGTCAGGCGTACCTTTTGCCCGCCCGTTTATTAAATATACACCAACCTGGCCGAGATCTTTCATGCCTACTCAGCAGAGCCAGAGAAATCTGATTGCCAGAATGAAACTGATTCCGGTACACCGTCTGATCAAAGATAAGAGCCTTCTTATGATCGATGATTCTATCGTACGTGGAACACAGTTAAGAGAAACAACAGAATTCCTTTACAGAAATGGTGCAAAGGAAGTACATATCCGTCCTGCATGCCCGCCGCTTCTGTATGGATGTAAATATCTGAACTTCTCACGTTCCAAATCAGAGATGGATCTGATCACAAGACGTGTGATCGCGAAACGTGAGGGAGAGAATGTCAGTGATAGGACACTGGCAGACTACGCAGATCCGAATTCAACTAATTACAAAGAAATGTTGGAAGAGATCCGTAAGGAACTGAACTTTACATCCCTGAAATTCCACAGACTTGACGATCTGAAGGCTTCTATCGGAATCTCTCCATGCAAACTCTGTACTTATTGCTGGGATGGAAAAGAATAATATTTCGTAACTGTGAAGGTACTGAATAGTTACAATATTTCTGCATAGAATGATAACTGGAAATGTAGATAGAAAGTAAATACGATATAGAAGTACAAAAAAGAGGAGACGTAGAATTTGTCGGTAGTAAACAATCAGAAAAGGAACAAAAAGAAAAGAAGGCTTAAGAAGCTTCTGATATTTGTGATCATCTTGTTTGTCCTGCTTATACTTGCAGGTATTCTGTTGATTCGTCAGCGGGAGAATGAGGACAGGCAGCAGCGCAAGGCAGAAGCAATCGCGGCACTGGAAAGTGTTCCAACTGTAACACCTACACCGGCAGCTACGCCAACCCCGATTCCGACACCAATTCCTACGGTAACGCCGACACCTGTGTTGGAAAGAGCCTATGTTTTTGACCCGGATGATTATCTGGGAAGCTGGCACAGTAAGAATGGCAGGGTTGTGATCGAGATTACGAAACTAAGCCAGAAGTCGGTTACATTTACTTATTCGCAGACCAATAAGAAAAAAACAGCCACCTGTGAAGCTACGGTAAAGAAATCCGTAGCGGGAAATGCGTCAAGATTTTCCTTTACAGATTCCCTGGGAAATGTAGCAAAAGGCTATTTCACTTTTGATAACGGGATTCTGTATGTGAAGATTAAAACAAAAACGAAAGCGGAAGGCGCTAAAGTTCACCCTTCCGTAGATGGTGTTATGATCAGAGGATAACGGGAAGCTACATAAGAAAAATATTGACTGTGAATATGATCTACAGTCATGAAAAAGCAAAAGAAAAACAAAAGGATTCAGGTAACATCAGAAGTTACAGGAATCCTTTTTGCTTTTTATTTATTCATCTCTTTTTTGTCAGTGCGCCCTACCAGATAGTCAACACTTATGTCATAATAATTTGCCAGTCTGATCAACATTTCGACAGGAATGTTACGTGATCCGGTTTCATAGTGTGAATAGGAACGCTGGCTGATGTGAAGAATTTCGCTAAGCTGTTTCTGGGACAGATCAGCATCTGTGCGTAAATCCTGAATACGCTGAAATTTCATGTGGGGTACCTCCTTCCCTATGGAGAGTGTTTAAAAAATCATCCCGCAAATCGTGATACATATCTTGCAGAAAACTTTTTTTCAAACATGCTCTGATATAAAAAAGTATAAAACAGAACAAATTGCACTCTTGCAAAATGGAGCAAAATGGACTATAATAAAAATATCTTTATTCAATTCTGATTTCTGAAATAATACATGACCGTTCAGGTTATGGTAATCCCATAAAGTAAAAAAAGCAATATTTAGCCGAATAAGATAAAACTTTGCTTCTGTTACATGTTTTTGTCTATTCGGTGTCTTGCAATCGTTATGAACTACAATAGACAGTAATAAGCAGAGCAATTATTCAGTATGGATATGTATAGATATATGATATGTATAAATCACATCGGGGAGATTTATGCATCTGGAAAGGAGAAAATTTGTTTGCAAGTGTATTATCAGCTGCAATTTTAGGGGTAGAAGTATGTCCTGTCCAGGTTGAAGCAGATGTAAGTAACGGACTTCCTTCCTTTATAATGGTAGGATTTCCATCCGCTCAGGTAA
>ERZ791887.1687-NODE-1687-length-14121-cov-4.947320_pt1 | contig 14121 bp, 12 predicted proteins | sample MGYA00510157_ERZ791887 | MGnify/ENA primary metagenome ERZ791887 (study PRJEB30046, sample SAMN00792112) | human gut metagenome | study: EMG produced TPA metagenomics assembly of the A metagenome-wide association study of gut microbiota in type 2... | reverse complement strand
TCCCCCCGGGGGAAGCCAAGCGGTGCAAACCTTTAGCCTGTACGCTCTACTACAGTGGTGTGCGCAAAACGGTTACGGGTTTATGATGTTCCACAGCACATCCCAAGTGCTGCTGTCCGCCTCCTGAGCGGAGCGGTCGAGGAGCAGCGGGATGCCCAGGGTGTTCAGGCGGTCGCGGAGGGTTTCATAGGCGGAGCGGTTTTCTTCGGTCAGCAGCGCTGCATCCAGAATGACCACTGTCACCTTGCCGCGAATCATGGATTTATAGTCGGGGGCTTCCAGCGCCTCACAATCGGCAATGGTGACGGTGCTCTCTGCCGGAACGGGTATGACACCGTAATCCTTTTCCAGTCCGGCGGGGATGGTGGAAGCATCTTCCGTCAGCAGATACCGGAATTGCGCTGCTTCAAATCCCTCGGGGGGTACGATGGAAGCCAGAATGATGCCGTTTGCATACTGGGAGAGGGTCAGATAGCTTGCGTCTGCCTGGATGGCGTTCACAAAGGTGAGACCGGGGATTTCCGTGTCCTCCAACTGCACGAAAATGGTGTAGGTAATTTCATGGGGCGCAGACATTTTGGCGGTCATGCCCACAATCTCCATATTTTCCCCCAGCACCACCGGGATGACGAACTGCCCGTTTTCATCGGGATAATACTTATCCTCCCCGATGCGGACATAGCGATAGTCGGTTTTGGAGTGGTTGTTGGACACAAAGCGAATGGCAGCATAAGCCCCATCCTCCCGGCTTTCCACCCCGTCGCACACAATGGACACCCGCCCGGAGCCGCCGGAATAGGAAAAAGTCTCTGCGCTGACGGGAACCAGAAAGAGAACTGCGAGGCAAAGGGATAGTAATTTCTTGAGCATGACGGTTCATCTCCTTTTCTTTCCATGCCGGAGCGCCGGTTTACTCGGTCACTCCGCCGTCCATGGTAAACACATACACCGGGTTTTGGGCGGTCAGCAAATGGTAATGCCCCACCGGGCGGGCTTTTGCCACGCTGAGGGTGACAATCTCTGCCCGCCGGAACCGGGCGGCGCAGGCGGTCAGGGCGGCAATGGACTCCATAGTGACAGCGGTTGCCACAATTCTTGCCTCTGGATTTTTGGCGAGAATCACATCCACAATCTCCTGCAAATTGCCGCTGGTGCCACCCAAAAAGGCATGGGTGGGGGCAGGAAGCTCACAGCAAGCCTCCGGTGCCGTCCCCGGCACCACGGTAACATTGTCCGTATGGAACAAGCCCACATTGGCACGCAATGTTTCCACCGCCGCCGGTTTCTGCTCAATGGCATAAACCTGCCCATGAGGGGCGGACAGCGCCATTTCCACGGTCACGCTGCCCGTGCCTGCGCCCACATCCCATACCACTGCCCCCTCCGGCAGCGCCAGCTTGGACAGGCACACCGCCCGGATTTCGCTTTTGGTCATGGGAACGGACTCGGTGCGCCGGAACGATTCGTCCGGCAGCCCCGGGGTATAGCAAAAGCCCTGGGGTGGTTCCAGCAGCGCCACGCACAACGGGTCGAATACTGTCTCTTTCAGGCTTTCCGCCGTGCCCTGGTACAGCCGCTCCTGGGGGTAGCTCAGGTTTTCACCGGCATAAACCATGGTGTTGCCCAGACCATTTTCCTGCAAGTGGTGCAGGAGCTTTCCCATGCCATTGTCCCCGCCCACCAGGGCGAACACCCGCTTGCCCCGGCTGAGGGGCAGTAAAATGGGATTCTGCCTGCCGTGGAGGGTGACCATTTCCACATCCTCATAGGATTTTCCGAATTTCGCACACAAATACACCAGGCTGCTGATGCCCGGATGAACCGCTACATTCCAGCCGTCCAGTTCTTCCAGCAGCTTTTTGGTGCCGCTGAAAAAGCCTACATCCCCGGACATGACCACCGCAAACCGGCTCAGTTCCGGATGCTGCTCCATACATTCCCGAATGGCAGCAGGCGCAATGGCAGGGCAGCACAATGCACCGGGGTGCTGCACCGCTTCCAGCATTCGTTTTGCGCCGATGAGGCACTGTGCCTCCTGCAAAATCTGCTGCACCTGGGGGGTCTGCAAGCTGCGGCTTCCCGGCCCGATGCCCACAATGTCCACCCGGGGCTTGGGAACAAAGCCGAATTTCCGGCACAGCATCCCCACCGTCTCGTTCAAATCCATGCCCGCCTGCTGGGGCGGACGACCGATAATCACAGCGGTCAGCCCCAGCGCCCGGGCGGCTTCCAGCTTTTCCGGGAAGCCCCCCGCCACGCCGGAAGCTTTGGTCACCAGAATGCTGGCACCCACCGTTTTCAGCATGGCAACGTTCATTTCCGTTGAGAAAGGTCCCTGCATGGCAAGGATATGGCTGGGCTGCAAGCCCGCCTCCCGGCACAGCTGTAAGGACTGCTCCATGGGCAGCACCCGGGCATAGACCCGCTGGGAAAATTCCGGCAGGGGTGCAAACTGCTTTAGCTCCTTGCTGCCGGTGGTCAGCAGAATATTGCCGGTGGTGGAAGCGAGATAATCCAGCGCCTGGGGGATATGCTCCACATAAACCGCTTCCCCGGCGCTGTCCACGTCCGCCCGCAGCAGCCGGTGATATTCCGTGCCGGTGGCAGCACAGGCCGCCACAATGTTCTCGGTGACGGCGGCGGCATAGGGGTGAGTGGCATCAATCACCAGTTGGAACTGCTCTTTTTGAAACAGTGCCTCCATTTCCGGCTGGGTCAGCCGGGCAGCGGACACCGTTACATTGGGGAAGGGGGGCAGCAGGGTCTGACCGTATTCCGTTGCCACACAGGCATAGACCTGAGCGTTCTGCCCCGCCAGAAATTCCACCAGCTCCCGCCCCTCGGTGGTTCCGGCAAACACACACAGCTTACACATCCCGGTATCCTCGGGGGGTGACCAGCTTGCCGCCAATCACCTTGGTCTGGGCATTGCCGATGAAGACGGTGCTGAACATATCCACATCGGCGGTGCGCAGCTGTTCCAGGCTGAGAATTTCGCAGCCTTCCCCCTCCCGTCCGATGTTGTGCGCCACGCCGCACAGGCGGCTGGCAGGCAGATGCTTCAGCAAAATGTCGCAGGCCATGCGCAGATTGTCGGGTCTGCCCTTGCTGCGGGGGTTATACAGCACAATGGACAAATCCCCCAGGGCGGCGCATTCCAGTCTTCTTTCAATCTTCTCCCAGGGGGTCAGCCGGTCGCTGAGGCTAATCACGGCGAAGTCATGGGTCAGCGGTGCGCCCAGCAGCGCCCCGCCGCTGCAAGCGGCAGTCAAGCCGGGCACCACGGAGATTTCCGGGGTGGTGCGGTTGCCCCGCAGCTCATACACCAGGGCAGCCATGCCATAAATGCCGCTGTCGCCGGAGCAGACCAGCGCCACATTCTTGTTCTCCGCTTCCTCCAGCGCTAGAGTGCAGCGCTCTGCCTCCCGGGTCATGGGGGTGGAGAGCAGCTCCTTGCCGGGATAGCGCTCCTGCACCAAATCCACATACACGGTGTAGCCCACAATCAGCTGGCTCTCCCGCAAAGCACGGTCGGCAGCGATGGTCATATTGTCATAATTTCCGGGGCCAATGCCCACGATTGTCAGTTTACCCAAAGTGAACCTCCCAATTTTCCAGCGCCACGGCAACGGTTACGCCGTCCCGGGCATATTTTTTTACAATCAACTGCTGCGCCCCCACCAGGGCAGCCCGCTCACACACGCAGTCCACCCCGGTCACGGAGGCTACAAATTCCGACCCGCTGAACTGCCCGGGGATGGCACGCAGCACCTCGGCGGAATAAAAGGACACCGGAATGCGCTGCTGGGCGCAATAGTCCAATAGCCCCTTTTCGTCCGCTTTCAGGTCAATGGAAGCGGCACAGGCAACGGCATGGATGTCCAGATTTTCCTGCGCCAGCGCCTCCTGCACCGCCTGGGCAATCTGCTCCTTTTGGGTTCCTCTGCGGCAGCCGATGCCCAGGTGCAGCACTTTGGGGGTCAGCCGCAGGGTGGTGTCAAAGGGGCAGCACTTGTGATAGCCCAGGAAGATGCCCAGCGTGCCGGACTGCCCGGGGGTCAAGCCCGTGGGCAGCGCTTCCGGCAGGGGAAAATCAGCGCAAAGGGGGACATCTCCCTCCAACACGGCGGCGGAAATTTGCTTTGCCGCCGAGAGACTGCTGATGGCGCAGCCATGGCAGGTGGCCCAGGTGTCCACGCTGAAGCGGTGGTTGATGTCGGTGGCGGTGGTAATCACCGGGGTGGCCCCCAGGGCATCCGCCAGCCGGGCTGCCAGGGCATTGGCACCGCCGATGTGACCGGAGAGAATGGGAATCACAAACTTTCCCAATTCATCCAGGGAAATCACCGCCGGGTCGGTGGCCTTGCTGCGGACATGGGGCGCAATCTCCCGCACCGCAATGCCCACGCTGCCCACAAAAATCAGGGCAGAATGCGCTTGAAACAGTTCCCCATAAAATTCCCGAAAGGGCTTTGTGATGGGGGCAAAGGGGGGGTGTGCAATCCGCTGGGGCGCATACAGCACCTCAGCCCCCAACACCTGTGCCGCTTTCAGCGCCGTTTTGCAGCCGGTGCGGCTAAAGGCGATGACGGCGGTCACTGGGTTGCCTCCCGGAATTCGGTGGTGAAACCGGGGTGATACAATAGGGAGCGAATCACCTGGTCACCCAGGCAGTCACCTACCACAATCAGGCTGGTTTTGGTCAGACTGTTTTCTGTCACCGTCTCATGGAGATGCTCCAGGGTGGTGCGGAAGATTTTTTCCTCCGGCCAGGTGGCCTTATACACAATGGCAGCAGGGGTGGCGGCAGGATAGCCGCCAGCCAGCAAATCCTCCTGTAGCTTTTCCGTCAGACTGGTGCTGAGGAACAGCACCATGGTGGCACGGTGGGCAGCCAGCTCCCGGATGGACTGCCCCGCCGGAACGGGGGTACGTCCCGCCGCCCGGGTGATAATCACGGTCTGGCTGACCTCGGGCAGGGTATACTCCGCCCGTAAAGATGCCGCCGCCCCGCAGAAGGCGCTGACACCGGGGCATACGTCATAGGCGATGCCCCGCTTTTCCAGCTCCACAAACTGCTCATGCACCGCACCGTAAATGCTGGAATCGCCGGTGTGAAGCCGGACGGTGGTTTTGCCCGCCTGTTCTGCCGCCTGAATCACGGCAATCACTTCTTCCAGGGTCATGCGGGCGCTGTCGTGAATTTCACATTCCGGACGGCAGTATTCTTGCAGCAAGCCGGGATTGACCAGACTTCCGGCATAAATCACCACATCCGCCTGTCCCAGAAGCTTTGCGCCCCGGACGGTAATCAGGTCAATGGCGCCTGACCCAGCTCCAACAAAATGAACCATATAAGTTTCTCCTTTTTTATTTATAGGTTTGTAGGGGTCGCCTAGCAGGCAACCCGCCGTTCTACTGGTGCGAAGCACCCTTGGCTTCCCCCGGGGGGAAGCTGCTGAGCGAAGCGAGGCTGATGAGGGGTGGCGACAGGTTGGTTTATGAATGCAGTTAGGTGAGTGGCATATGTTCTGGCTTTCTCCTTCCAACGGGGAAATCTTAAACTTTTTAGCCCTCGCCACCTCATCAGTCACGACAAAATATCGGTTCCGAAACAAGAACTCAAAAACCATTTGCGGATACCATTCATCAAGCCCGCTCTATTATGTGGTTTTCAAGCCGCCCCTAAAGTTGAGCGCAAAGTGCCCAAATTACTGTTCCAAAATCTTCTTTAACAGCGCCCGGGCATTGGGGCTTTCTCCCAGAATGCCATATTCCTTCGAGAAGATAATCACGCCCATTTCCATGTCCCCTGCCCGGTGCTGCAAGTGGAACATCACCTTTTCCGTCACACTTTTCAGAACGGTGCCGTCCTGCCCCTCCTCCCGGAGAATCCGCACCGCATCGTCACAGGCAGCGCAGTCCATGATTTCCGCAATCCGGACGGGGCGCACCCCTGCCATACCGGCATGGGCGGCAAGAATGTCCATGCGGCAGTCGCCGTATTTGGAGTGGGTGTTCATCATGCCCCCTGCCAGCTTCACCAGCTTGCCGATGTGTCCGATGAGCAGCCCGCCGGAAAATCCCAGGCTGCGGCAGGTGTCCAGGGAGTCCCCGATGAAATTGGAGGTCTGAACCGCCAGGTTCATGTCCAGCCCCATCTCTCCCCGGATAAATTCAGAGCCATAGTTGCCCGGGGTGAGCAGCACATAGTCTCCGGCGGTGCGCTTCTGGTTCAGCTCCACATGGATGGTCTGCACCAGCGCCTCCTCGCTCATAGGCTCTACAATGCCGGTGGTTCCCAAAATCGAGATGCCACCCACAATGCCCAGCCGGGGATTAAAGGTCTTTTGCGCCAGCATTTCCCCCTGGGGGACGGAGATAATCACCTGCAAGCCTCCGGGATAGTCGCACAACCGGCAGACCTGACGCAGATTTTCTTCAATCATTTGCCGGGGCACGGAATTGATGGCGGCGTTGCCCACCGGCTGATCCAGCCCCCGCTTGGTGACCCGCCCCACCCCTTTGCCGCCGTCAATGGCAATGGCGGGGCTGTACGTCCGGGTGACGGAGGCATAAATCAACGTGCCGCTGGTAATGTCCGGGTCGTCGCCCCCATCCTTTCGGATGGCACAGGAGACGGTGTCCTCGCCCATCTGGATGTCCTCCACCGGCAGCTCCAAATGGATGCCCTTGGGGGTATCCAGTGCCACGGTGGATTTGCGCCGCCCGGTCAGCAGCATCCAGGCGGCGGCCTTGGCGGCGGCAGCGGCGCAGGAACCGGTGGTGTAGCCCAGCCGGAGGCGCTTGCCGTCTTTCTCAATAAACTGTTCCATCGATGTCATTGCCCGTTGTGGGTTCTCCTTTTGTATAAGTGGAATGTAGGGACGGATCGCATTCGCCTGTGGCGCGAAGCGCCCTCGGCTCTCCCCCTGGGAGAGCTGGCAGCCCGAATGGGCTGACTGAGAGGGTGTCGTCCGCTGAATGGTGGCGCTTCCCCACTCGAACCGTAGGGGCGGATAGCATCCGCCCGCAGCACAAAGCGCCCCTTCGGGGTGCTCTGTGCCGGGTCGACTACTAGTCGACCCCTACAGGGATTTACCGAAATCTACGCATTTCCCATAAAAATGCTCTAAAAAGTGGAGATTGGAATAAAAATGGAAGTGAGGGTAACCGGCGTACAGGCTATCCGTGGCAACGATGCACGGCCACTGTCTGCCGGCGGATTTTGCGGCGGTGAAGTCTGCGCCGGGACTGGTGCAGTCCCAGTGGTGAAATTCGTGGGCGGAGATGCTGCCCCCGGCATCACACAGAAGATTATCCTTGGTGGCTGTCAGGGTCACATAGCCAAAGCGGGTGAGCTTGCCGGTGTCAAAGCATTGCCCTGGCAGGAAGCCCACCATTTTTTCTTCTCCGATTTTCTCCGTCAGGTACATAAAGCCGCCGCACTCCGCAATGCAGGGCAGCCTGCTTTCCAGCGCTGCCCGGATATCGTGCAGCATTGTTTTGTTTGCGGCCAGCCCTGCTGCGTACAGCTCGGGATAGCCGCCCCCCAGGTAAAGCCCGTGGATATGCTTTGGCAGGGCACAGTCGCGCAGGGGGCTGAATTCTACCAGCTCTGCCCCCATTTGCCGCAGGGCATCCAGGCTGTCCTCATAGTAAAAGCAGAAGGCATTGTCCCGCGCCACCGCCACCCGAATGGGGTCTTTTGCAGAAATAACGATGGGTTCATAATCCAGCGGGGGCGCTTCTTGGCTCAGGGCAAGCAGCCCATCCAAATCAATGGATTTTTCTGCCTGAGCGGCCAATTTCTGCATTTTCTCCTGCAAATCGGCCACCTCGTCCGCAGTGATAAGCCCCAGATGGCGGCTGCCTACCTCCGCCTCGGCTATCCGGGGGAGAAAGCCATAGCACCGGATGCCGCACTGAGCCTCAATGCAGGGCTTCAGCGCCCCATAGGTCATGGCGGTACACTGGTTGAGAATCACGCCCCGGATGCCGGAGGACGCGCGGAAATGCAGAAAGCCCTGAATCACCGGAAGCAGGGACAGAGCAGCGCCTCGGGCATTGACCACCAGCACCACTGGGGTGCGGCTGACCTGGGCGACTTCATAGGAGCTGGCTTTTTCACTGGTCAGACCGGCACCGTCGTAGTAGCCCATGACCCCCTCAATCACGCTCACATCCCGGTCAGCGGCGGTTTGTGCCAGCAGACAGCGCAGTGTGTTTTCGCTGAAAAAATGCAGATCCAGGTTCCGGGCTTTTGCGCCAATAACCCGGCTGTGAAACATGGGGTCGATGTAGTCCGGGCCGCATTTGAATGCGCCCACTTGCAGGCCGCGGTTCACCAGGGCTTGCAGAACGGCACAGGTGACGGTGGTTTTTCCGCAGCCGCTGCTTTGCCCGGCCAGCATAAAACGGGGTGTTGCCATAATTCCTCCAAATAAAAAGCGGCAGCCCAACAATGGACTGCCGCAGCCGTATTTCCGCAGGCAAAAATACCGCATTTTCCAATTTCCGGGAAAAGGCGGCAAACCGGAGCAGGTCTCCTGACTTGTGCATCCGCGGCGGAGAGCGCCTTCTCGGGGGTAGCCCCAATGGCTGACTTTCGTCTTGCTCCCGACCTCTGCACTTACAGTGGCGGTACCGTTCCGGAGTTGCACCGGATTGTCTATTCTCCCCCAACGCCCGACTGGCGCAGAGGGCACTCTGGCTTTGATATTTGATAAAAGTATGATACGCCAATTTTGTTCGTTTGTCAAGAAAGTGGGCGGTATTGCCGCCAAACAATGGTTCGTTGCAAGGGCATCTGTAGGGGGGCGACTGCCAGTCGACCCCTTGGACGTGTATAAACCGGTTTTGAGCAGTCTCGTCACCGGGCGGGTTAGGGAACCGATGGATTCGCACCATGTCCGCAGCGTCATTGGCAAGCGGCTCTGCCTGTTTTGTTTCGGTTTATTTTGGCAGTGTATACTTGACGAAAATAGGGATATTGTATTATTGTATACGGAGAAGAATGAGGTGAACAGTATGGTCAACATTCTGGTTGCGGATGATGATAAAAATACGCGGCTGTTGATGAAGGCAATCCTGGAGGGCGCGGGCTACCACGTTACCATTGCCGTGGATGGCCAGGAGGCCCTGGACATTCTGGAAAAAGAACATATCGATTTGGCGGTGCTGGACGTAATGATGCCGCGAATGGATGGCTATGCCTTTACCGAAACCATCCGGGCGGGCAACAGCAATCTGCCCATTTTGATGGTGTCCGCCAAGCAGCTGCCAACAGACAAGCATAAGGGCTTCCTGGTGGGAACGGACGATTACATTACCAAGCCTGTGGACGAGGAGGAAATGCTGCTTCGCATCAAGGCGCTGCTGCGCCGCGCCAAAATCGCCAATGACCGGCGCATTGTCATTGGGAATGTGGTGCTGGACTACGATTCCTTCACCGTCTCCCGTCCCGGCCAGACCCAGGAGCTGCCCCAAAAGGAGTTCCTGCTGCTGTATAAGCTGCTGTCTTACCCCGGCAAGATATTCACCCGCATTCAGCTCATGGATGAAATCTGGGGCATGGACTGCGAAACCGGCTGGGAGACCGTTACCGTCCATGTGGGACGGCTGCGCAAGCGGTTTGAGGGCTGGGATGAGTTCTCCGTAGAATCCGTCCGGGGTCTGGGCTATAAGGCGGTGAAAAAGGAATGACAGCCAAGAAAAAGAAGCAGCGCCATCGTTCTCTCGCCCTGGTGTTTGCCCTGTTTACCTTCAGCATTCTGGTAGTATCTTTGCTGCTGACAGTGGGAGTTGTGTACTTGTCCGCCTTTGCCCTGCACGACAGCGCTCCCTTTTCCGCTCTGAGCCTGCCCAATACCTTGCAGATTTTGATTCTGACGGCGGTGCTCAGTTTGATTGTGGGCACCGGGCTATCTGCCCTGGTGGTGCGCATTCCCCTCAAGCCCATCAACTGGCTCATTGACCAGATGAACCGGCTGGCCGCCGGAGATTTCCAGGCCAGGGTGCATTTCAGCAAAACCATTGACATGATTCCCGCCTTTTTGCAGGTGGAGGAGAGCTTCAACAAAATGGCCGAGGAGTTGGGCAATACCGAAATGCTCCGGCAGGATTTCATCAATAATTTTTCCCATGAGTTCAAAACACCCATTGTGTCCATCGCCGGGTTTGCAAAGCTTTTGCAGCGGGCGGATTTGGAGGAAGCGCAGCGCAGGGAATACATCGATGCCATTGTGGAGGAATCACAGCGCCTGAGCAATATGGCAACCAATGTGCTGAAATTGACCAAAGTGGAGAACCAGAGCATCCTCACCGGTGTCAGCCGCTACAACCTGTCCGAGCAGATTCGCAGCGCGGTGCTGCTGCTGCAGGATCAGTGGAGCGCCAAGCACCTGGAGCTGGAGCTGGATTTCCCGGAGGTCAGCATCACCGCCAACGAGGAGATGATGCAGGAGGTCTGGATTAACCTGGTTCACAATGCGGTGAAATATTCCCCGGAGTACGGCCCCTTGCAGGTGCGCATTGCGGAAATGGACACCGTCATCGAAGTGCAGGTGGCCAACAGCGGAGAAATTCCCCAGGCGGATTTGGAGCGGGTGTTCCAGAAGTTTTATCAGGCTGACCATTCCCATTTTTCCGCCGGAAACGGCGTGGGGCTTGCCATCGTCAAGCGGGTGGTGGAGCTTCACGGGGGAACGGTCAAGGCAGAGAGTATGGGCGGCGCGGTGATTTTCACCGTGCGTCTGCCGAAAGGAGAGAATGTATGAATCGGTATCTCATGTATGTTATCGCCGGTTATCTGTCCGGCAGTGTGCTGTATGCACGGGTGTTTTTGCAGCTGTTCGGCAAGGCCGATGAATACCGGCAAAGTAAGGATGAAAACCCCGGCACGGCCAATGCCTTTGCCTATGGCGGTTTTGCCTGCGGGGTGCTGACCCTGGCGGGGGATATGCTCAAGGGCTTCCTGCCGGTATGGCTGTTTCTGCACAGCGGCGAGGACATCACCCCGGTTGCACTGGCGCTGGTGCTGCTGGCTCCCGTGCTGGGTCACGCCTTCTCCTGCTTCTATGGTCTGCGGGGCGGCAAGGGGATTGCGGTGAGCTTTGGCAGCCTGCTGGGATTGGTTCCCCTGTGGTCGCCGGTGCTGCTGTTTGCGGGTGCATTCGTCTTTTTCTCCGTCGTAGTCAAAATTACCCCGCATTTCCAGCGGACGGCCATTACATATTTCGTGACGGTGCTGCTGGAAGCCTTTACCCACCAGCCGGACGGCGTGGTGCTGGGCTTTGCGCTGATTTCCGGCGTTGTATTTTTGCGGCTGCACCTGAGCCGGGAGCCTCGGGAGCATACCCAGGTGCTGCTGGCGGGAAAGGAGATTCTCTGATGAATATTCTTGTATTATCCTGCGGAACCGGCGGCGGCCATAACGCGGCTGCCCACGCAGTGGAGGCGGAGGCGCGGCAGCGGGGGCACAATGTCACCATGATGAATCCCATCGACCTATGCGGCGAAAAGGCGGCGCAGCTGGTGGACAATGCCTATATTTCCATCGCCCAGCGCAGCCCCCGGAGCTTCGGCTTTGTGTATGCCTTGGGCAATGCCTATCGCCGCCTGCCCTGGCGGTCGCCGGTGTACTTCGCCAACGGCAAGGGGGCGGAGGCGCTGGAAGGCTATCTGCAGGAGCACCCCGCCGATGTGGTCATCACTACCCATGTCTATCCGGGGGAGATGCTGACCTACCTGAAAAATCACGGGGCGGCCGTTCCAAAGACCATCTTCGTTGCAACGGACTACACCTGCATCCCCTTCACGGAGGAGTGTCGGCTGGATGCCTATGTCATTCCTGCTCCGGCGCTTACGGCGGAGTTTGTGAGCTGGGGCATCCCGGAGGAAAAGATTTATCCCTTCGGCATCCCGGTTGGCCGCGTGTTCCGGGAAGCGGTGTCCAAGGCGGAGGCAAAGCGCCAATTGGCGCTGGCGGAAGGGAAGCGCTATGTGCTGGTGTCCGGCGGCAGCATCGGCGCGGGAAGCCTGGAAAAGACCATGGAGCTGCTGACGGATTTGACAAGGGGGACGGATTTTCATGTGATTGCCATTTGCGGCAGCAATGCGTCCGTTCGCCGTCAGCTGGAAAAGCGGTTTGGAGCGGAGGCAACACTGCTGGGCAACACGGACAAGATGGCGCTGTACCTGCGCGCCTGTGACCTGTACCTGACCAAACCCGGCGGCCTTTCCACCACCGAGGCGGCGGTGGCAGAAGTTCCCCTGGGGCTGCTGCCGCCCATCCCCGGCTGCGAGAGCCGCAATCTGCAATTTTTTACCCAAACCGGCATGGCCGTCCCCGTGACGCTCAACCGGGAGGCATTGGAGCATCTGCTGAAGCTGCCGGAGGATACGGTGCTGTTGCAGCATATGTACCAGGCACAGCGCAGCCTGATTGCCAAAGATGCCGCCGAAAAAATCTGTATATTGGCGGAATCCCTGGTGGAATAGCCGCTGGGATGATTTTAGCGATTTCCATTCAACGCACCGCCCGATTGCGTCAGCTTCGGGCGGCGCAGGAGAATGAACTGTATCGATATTTTCAGAATTAAATAAAAAAATATTGATTCCCCTCTTTACAATTTCTTCCTCATGGTGTATACTACCGCTGAACAGAGTAGGAAACCCTGCGTGAAGTGCTGCTGGAATGGGGAGTTGTATGGCAGACGAAGGGCATATTGCCCGCGATAGCGTTTCCGCACCCGCTGCGCCATAAAAGGGGTTTCCTCCTTTATGTAGCAACGACACTCGGTTGGGCGAACGGCACGGGTTGTAATTCCTGGCTGGCTCATCGGGTATGCCAGAATACTGTTTTTATCTCCCCGGGGGTACTGTGCCCCTGGGGCTTCTTTTTTGGCATACACAGGGTAAGTCCCACAATCCGATTCCGAACGCTCCTACATCAAAAGGAGGAATGATTCATGTCCCAAACAAAAAACAAAACACTCTATCCCCATCCCTTTTCCAAGGCCTATTGGAAAGACGCTGCCGGTGAGCTGAAAGACACCCGCGTTCTGGTGTTCGCTGCATTGATGATTGCCCTGCGGGTTGCCATGAAGCTGGTGGCCATCCCCCTGGCACCCGGCCTGAAAATCAATACCGCTTTCATTGTCAATGCCCTGGGCGCTATGGTCTTTGGCCCCGTGGTTGCCGCCATCTGCGCGGTGGCAACGGACATTTTGGGCTACCTGCAAAATCCTGAGGGCGTTTACTTCGTGCCCTTCGTGCTGACTGAGGTGGCGGGCAGCGTCATCTTTGCCCTGTTCCTGTACCGTGCCAAGGTCGGCCCCGTCCGGGTCATGCTCAGCCGGTTCACCATCTGCATTGTGGTGAATATGCTGGTCCAAACACCCATCTATATGTGGTACTATGCCCTGTATATGGGCGGCAAGCAGTATACCTTTGCCATGGCACTGCCCAGCATCATCAAGAATCTGTTTATGTTCCCCATCGAGTCTGTGGCGTTGACCCTGTTTCTGCGCATTATGATTCCAATCACCAACCGCATGGGACTGACCCAAACCGGCGTGGATGCAAAGGATGCCCTGAAGTTCACAAAAAAGCAGATTGCTGTCCTGGCCATCCTGTTTGCGGTGGGCTGTGGCTGCGTATTTGGCTACCTGAACTACTATTACAGCACCACCAACCTCATCACCAAGTCCCAGGGCGATGACCGCTATAACGCCAATACCGCCGTGGCGCAGGCCGTGGCAGAGCATACCGACGGGCTGGAAGGGGAGACGGTGATTACCATCGTCACCAAGTCCAATAAGAAGTTCCTCAGCAGTGAAATGCACTACACCGCCATCTGTTATACCGTGAACGAGGAAGCATTGGAGGGCTATGACATTGACGGCTGCACGGATAACGCCCAGAAGATTGAGGCCATCCGCGCCATGTCCAAGACCCCGGCCGGAAAGGCTGCCGAGGCTGGAGCGCTGACGGAAATCGGAACAGTTACCGCTACCATCAACGACAAAACCGGCGACGTGCTCAGCGTAGAACTGAAATAAAATGAAAAGGGGCTGTCTCAAAATGATTTGCAAAAATCATGAGAGGCAGCCCTCTTTT
>ERZ791887.1678-NODE-1678-length-14169-cov-2.907468_pt1 | contig 14169 bp, 8 predicted proteins | sample MGYA00510157_ERZ791887 | MGnify/ENA primary metagenome ERZ791887 (study PRJEB30046, sample SAMN00792112) | human gut metagenome | study: EMG produced TPA metagenomics assembly of the A metagenome-wide association study of gut microbiota in type 2... | reverse complement strand
CTGTTTGTCAAATATTTGGTGTCAATGATAATTATAAAATTATAGGAATAAGGCATGGAGAGAAGCTTCATGAAACATTACTGACAAATGAGGAATGTGCAAGAGCTATTGATAGAGGTGGATATTATAAGGTGCCGGTTGATAATAGGGATCTTAATTATGATAAATATTTTACAAATGGAAATATAAAACGGGCTTCTATTTCGGAATTCAGATCGGAAAATACACACAGATTGGGAATTGAAGAGGTTAAATGTAAATTGCTTGGTTTGAAATATGTGCAGGATAAGCTTGTTGAATGGAGAAAGAGAAAATGAATATTTTAGTGACCGGGTCAAATGGATTTATAGCAAAAAATTTAATTCTTGAATTAAAAAACAAAGAATTTAATGATATAAGTTTATGTAATCGTCAAACAAGTAAAGCAGAGTTAGATGAGTTGTTGAAAAAATGTGATGTTGTTGTACATTTGGCTGGAGTTAACAGACCTCAAAATGAACAACAGTTTAAAATTGATAATGTGAATTTTACAAAATATATAATTGATTTTCTTCAAAGAAATAATAATAAGGCAAAAATCATATATTCATCATCAATACAGGCAGATAAAAATAATTTGTATGGAATAAGTAAAAAAGATGCGGAAGAAATTATTTTAGAATATAACATGAGCACAGACACAGAAGTAAAAATATTGAGATTGCCAAATGTATTTGGTAAATGGTGCAGACCTGATTATAATAGTGTTGTTGCAACATTTTGCAATAATATTGCAAGAGATTATCCGATTAAAATTAATGATAGGGATTCAATGATAAAACTTGTTTATATAGATGATGTTGTGGATTGTATTATTGATTGTATCAATGGTTATGATACTGGAAATAAGTATTGTGATGTTAAACCTGTTTATGATATTAGTGTCGGACAGTTGGCAGATATTATATATTCTTTTAAGAAACAAAGAACTGAATTGTGTGTTCCTAGAGTTGATAATGATTTTGAAAAGAAATTGTATAGTACATATCTTAGTTATATGCCATTGAATGATTTTGGATATGATTTGAAAATGAATTGTGATGACAGGGGTTCTTTTACAGAAATAATACGAACAAATACAACGGGACAAATTTCAGTTAATATCGCAAAGCCTGGAATAACAAAGGGAAATCATTGGCATAACACAAAAGTCGAAAAGTTTGTTGTTGTTAAGGGGATAGCATCAATCAAATTTAGACATATGATAACAGGTGAAGAAGTTGAATATATTGTTTCGGGAGATAATATAAAAGTTATTGATATACCGGTTGGGTATACACATAATATCACTAATATAGGAACGGACGATTTAGTGACTGTAATGTGGGCAAATGAACCTTTTAATAAAGATAGACCGGATACATATTATGAGAAAGTGTGAAAAAATGAAAAAGTTAAAAATCATGACGATAATAGGAACAAGACCTGAGATAATAAGGTTGTCTGAAGTTATAAAAAAATGTGATATGTATTTTGAACATATTTTGGTTCACACAGGTCAGAATTATGATTATTGCCTTAATAAAGCTTTTTTTGAAGATTTAAATTTGAGGAAACCTGATTATTATCTGGATGTTGTTGGCGAAAACCTTGGACAAACAATAGGAAATGTCATAAGCCGGAGTTATGATATAATGTTAAAAGAAAAACCGGACGCATTACTTATATTGGGAGATACTAATTCGGCATTAGCAGCAATTTCTGCTAAAAGATTAAAAATACCTGTTTTCCATATGGAAGCGGGGAACAGATGCTTTGATGAAAATTTACCGGAGGAGACAAACAGAAGAATTGTTGATCATATTGCAGATGTTAATATGTGTTATTCAGAGCATGCGAGACGATATCTTAACAGAGAAGGAACTGCACAGGAAAGAACATATGTAACAGGTTCGCCTATGGCTGAAGTTTTGAGAAAAAATCTAGAAAAAATAAATAAAAGTGATGTGCTGAATAGGCTTGGACTTCAAGAAAAAAAATATATTTTATTATCTGCTCACAGAGAGGACAATATAGATAATATAGACAATTTCAATGAGCTTGTTGATTCAATTAATAAGATGGCTCAATTTTATAATATTCCAGTAATATATAGTATGCATCCGAGAAGTAAAAAATATATTGAAGAACGAAAAACAGAATTTCACAAATTGGTAAGGAAGATGCAGCCATTTAATTTTACAGATTATAATAAACTGCAGCTTGGGGCATTATGCGTGGTATCAGATAGCGGGACTTTGCCGGAAGAGAGTGCTTTTTATAATAATATAGGAAAAACATTTTCTGCTGTGTGTATAAGGACATCAACAGAACGACCGGAAGCATTGGATAAAGGGTGTTTTATATTGGGAGGTATTGATGCTGAAAGCGTATTGCAATCAGTTGATATGGCTGTAAGAATGTGTAGAGAGGGGAATTTGGCTTCTGCTGTCCCTGATTATTGTGAAGAAAATGTAAGCGACAAGGTTGTAAGAATTATTCAGAGTTATGTTTCGATTGTAAACAAGATGGTATGGAGAAAGTAAAATGCGGGTTTTATGGGTGTGTAATGTTGTTATTCCGGAAATTTCGGATGAATTTGGATTTAAGAGAAGAAATGTTGGCGGATGGCTGTCTGGTATGTGGAATCAGATAAGAAAAAATCCGCAGATTAACTTAGGAATATGTGTGCCTATAATTGATTATGAAAAGATGAAAGATGGAATAACAAAATATAATAATAAATATTATTCGTATAAATGGCAAAATCAAATTGAAGGGTATGAAGAACAAGTTCAAAGATTTTCAGATATACTTGAACAATTTAATCCAGATGTAGTGCATATTTGGGGAACAGAATATATACATACAATGGCAATGGTAGAGGCGTGTAAAAGTAAAAAAATTATTGATAAAGTTATCATAAATATACAAGGGATAATTTATAAATATACAGAAAAATATATGTATGGACTTGAAGATAGCTATAAAGATGATATTTATATCTCAATGAAAAAAAGATGTCCATATGAGATAAACGCATTAAAAAATGTGCAATATGTTTGCGGTAGGACAGATTGGGATAAAGCAAGTGTTATGTCAATTAATCCTAAAATAAAATATTATCATTGTGGTGAGATATTAAGAGATATATTTTATGATAACAATGACAAATGGAATTATAAAAAAAGTAAAAAACATTCAATATTTATAAGTCAGGCAAACTATCCAATTAAAGGCTTGCATGTTATTTTATCACAGTTATCAGAATTGAAAAAATATTATCCTGATTTATTAATAAGGATTAGCGGAACAGATATTACAAAGTCAGATTCTGTATATTCTCGGATGATTTATAAAGAAATAGTAAAGTCTAATCTTTTAGAAACTATTACTTTTTTGGGGATGCTATCTGAAGAACAGATGTATAGAGAATATTTGAGAGCGAATGTTTTCCTTTCACCCTCTTTGATAGAAAATTCGTCAAATTCAATATGTGAGGCAATGAGTGTTGGAACGCCAGTTGTATCAAGTTATGTAGGGGGAGTTCCGAGTATAATAGTACATGGTGAGAATGGATTTTTATATCCGTTGGATGAGCCATATATGATGACTTTTTATATAAAGAAACTTTTTGAAGATATTGATTTGACAGAAAAAATTTCTGATAATGAAATAAAAAGATTTAATGAGTTTAATAATCGTCAAAGTTCGGTAAAACAGGTTATAGAATTATACAATAAAATTTCAAAATTATAAAAATAGGAGAAAATTCATGCCTTTAGTTACAATTATAATGCCTTCATTAAATGTTGGAAAATATATAGAGAAATGTTTGACAAGTGTATTAGCACAGTCATTAAAAGATATTGAAATAATTTGTATAGATGCAGGTTCGACAGATGGGACATTAGAAATAATAAGAAAATATGCGGAATCCGATAGCAGAATTATTATTATTAATAGTGATGTACGCAGTTATGGGTACCAGGTTAATGTTGGTATAAAAAATGCAAGGGGCAGATATATTGCTATACTTGAAACAGACGACTGGATTGCTTCTGATATGTATGAAACTTTATATAATGTGGCGGTGAAAAACGAATTGGATTATGCTGCGGCTGATTTTGATTATGTATATGAATTAAAGAATAATGAGTTGTGTTTCCAAAGATATAGACAATTTTCAAAAAACTCTAATATGTATAATTCTGTTTTATTACAAGAGGATATAAATAAGTTAAGAACCTCTGATTATCTGCTTTGGAAGGGGATTTATGATAAAGAATTTATTTTAAAAAATAAAATGTTATTGCATGAATCACCTAAAGCGGCATATCAGGATATGGGATTTTTGCAACAGGTAAAAACGTATGCAAAAAGGGCAATGTATTTAGATAAATCTTTTTATAGATATAGAATTGGGAGAGCAGATTCGTCTACCTGCAGTTTAGAAGGATTAAAATTTTATATGAATGAATTCCTGTGGATAAACAATGAACTTAAAATATTGGAGGATATGTCTGATATACAAAAAGCATATTATTATCATACCATGAGTGCATCGTTTTATTATAAATATACAGAACTTTTAATTAAACTCAAATGGAATTACAAAGATGAGCGGTTATCTGTTCCGTACCAATGGTTTGCAAATCAATTAAAAAATGAGATTAAGAAGGGAATTTTGATTGAACAGATTTATGATCACAATTTATGGAATGAGTTAAATATACTATTGTCATCAGAAAGTGAGTTTGCATCAGAAAAAAAATGGAAATATGATAGTGATATGGAAAAATATTTATCATGGGAGAAAAAACTTCAAGATAAAAAGGTGTTTGTATTTGGCTGTGGTTTAATAGGATGTCGTACATTGCGAATTTGTGATGTCAGAAATATTGAAATAGAAGCATTTATTGATAATAGCATACCTTTGCAACAGAGTGGATTTAATGGGTATAAAGTTATAGCAGTTGAAAAAATGCATGAAATGATGACAGAAAATGAGTGTGTAGTTATATTGGCAGTAAAAAATAATAAAAAGGAAATTCTTGAACAATTAAAAAATAATGATGTTACTTGTCCAATAATTGATTATCCCACTGATGTGGTATTGAAATAATATTATTTGATAACTTAAATTGAATTTGTAGTTCAATATATATTATTGCAATATTTATAATTCTGTGATATTTTAATAAAAAGCAGTTTTCTATATTACCTGTACGGTTGCTGTGTGGCTTGTATAATTGATGGTATTCTATATTTTGATGGTATCATTTTCAGGCACATGGCAATGGGGCGGTACAGGGTCTGTCTATCTTGGTTTTTGTCTGTATTTCATTGAAATTCTGCTTTTAAAATAAGGTATAAAGCAGGATTATTATATTTACATGGTTCATGCCTGTGTTTTACAGGATGCAACAGCGTTTAGCCAGCATGGGATGTATTGCATAAGTGTATATTCAATGCTTAAAATATTAGTCATATTCCTGCTTTATCGGATAAGATAAGGAGAAGGAATTATGAATGGTAACAGAGAGTATAAGAGTGATGTGTTCAGCATGCTTATGGAAGACAAGAAGCGTGCACTTCAGCTTTATAATGTAATGAATGGTTCGTCGTATGACAACCCGGATGATGTCGAGATTAAGACGCTTGACGGAGGAATATCCCTAACTGTAAGGAATGATGCAGCATTTGTGGTTGATGCAAGACTAAGCATATATGAGCACCAGTCAACAGTGTGTCCTAATATGCCTGTGAGAAGCCTGATATATTTTACGACAATTTTATCGGATATGCTTAGCGGAAGAGGCGGAGAAGGCAGGGAAAGAAAGATAGGACGCAATTTGTATGGAAGAAAGCTTGTAAAGATTCCGGTACCACAGTTTGTAGTCTTTTATAATGGAGAAGAGAAGCAGCCGGAGGTACAGGAGTTAAAGCTATCAGATGCATATGAGAAGGCAACTGATGATCCAAGACTGGAATTAAAGTGCATGGTGTATAATATCAATAATGGCAGGAATGAGGAGATAAGACATTCTTGCAGATGGCTTGATGAGTACATGATTTTTGTAAATAAGGTAAGGGAATTGCATTATGGAAGAACGGATGAAGACCTGCTTGTTGATATACAAATGGCAATAGATTATTGCATAGAGCATAATATATTAAGGGATTTCCTGATAAAACGAAGGAATGAGGTGACAAAGAGTATGAAGCTTGATTATACGTTTGACAGGCAGCTGGAACTTGAGAGGGAAGATGCGAGAGAGGAGGGATTCGAGGAAGGGCTCGAAGAGGGACTCGAACAAGGACGTGAACAAGGACGTGAAGAGGGGCGTAGAGAAGAACGAGATATTGTTAATCAGTTGATTACATTGCTGTTATCTGATGGAAGAACAGAAGATTTGAAGAAATCTGCATCTGACAGGGAATATCAGATACAGCTTTTAAAAGAGTATGGATTAATGTAATTTTATAAAATAGAATTAATATTTGCTAATGTAAACGCCTTTAGAGTATAATAGCTTTAAAGGCGTTAGGTTTATACGGAGGCATTAAGATGCAGATTGAAGATATAGTAGCAAAGTTCTCAACAGGAATATTTGTCTGGTACAATTTTAAGGAAAATGCAGCAATTTTATATTTGTATTCGATAAATAAAGACAAAGAAATAGAATCATTTCTTAAAAATAAAGGAAATGTAACATTATGTAATATAAAAAAAGGAAATGAAAATATTGATGATGTTAAAAAATTTGATTACATTGTTGGTGTTGATGTTTTAGAAGAGAGTGAATCGCCGGTAGAATTGCTTACATTTTGCAGGAGTCATTTAAATGATGATGGCAGGCTTCTATTAGGAACAGAGAATAGGCTCGGAATTAAGTATTTTTGCGGGGACAGGGATCCATATACTAATCATAGTTTTGATGGAATTGAAGATTATAGAAGAATAACAGCAGCGGATAAGAAAGATATAGATGGAAGATGTTATTCCAGAGCAGAACTTAATGATATGTTATGTATGGCAGGGTTTTGTAATGACAAATTTTATTCAGTTATGCCGAATTTGAAAGAGGCACAGCTTATATATGCTGATGGTTATACACCGGTTGAAGATCTGGCAATCAGATATTTCCCTTTTTATAATTATCCTGACAGTGTTTTTCTGGATGAGCGTTTTATGTATAAGGATTTGGCTGATAATGATTTATTTCATACAATGGCTAATGCATATTTTATTGAATGTAGTTCTGATGGAAAGTTTGATGAGACGATGCATGTAACGCTTTCACTTGACCGTGGAGAGGAAAATGCTTTGGTTACAGGAATATATGAGCATGATGGAATAAGGAGCGTTTATAAAAAGGCTGTATATTCCGAAGGAATGAAGAAACTGTATGAAATGCAGGATAATCTTGATGAATTGAGGAGAAGAGGTATTGGTGTCGTTCAATCTAAGATTGAAAACGACAAATTTGTAATGCCATACGTAGACAAGCCTGTTGCATTGGTTGCGTTAAGAGAAATTGCAAAGAAAGATAAAGAAGCATTTTTTGATGCATTGAATGATTTGTATGAATTGATATTATCATCATCCGAGCATACAGATATTGTGAATGAAAAAGACAGGAATAGTGCCAATGGGAAAGATATGGGAGTTATCCTTTCAAAGGGATATATTGATATGGTGGCACTTAACTGTTTTTATGATGAGACGATAGAAGAACCGAACAAAAGATTTATATTTTATGACCAGGAGTTTTATTTTGAAAACTGTCCGGCTAAAGCTATATTTTATCGTTCAGTATCAGTTATATATGATGGTGCTGATATGGAATTTGAAAGACTGATTCCAAGAAAAGAGGTGCTTGAAAGATTCGACCTTGCAGAGCTTGAAGAATTGTGGCAGCGTATATCCTACAGATTTACAAGCGAATTACGTAATGAAAAGGAATTACAGCTTTATAAACAGGAAAGAACGTGTGACGCAAGAGTAGTCTACAGTAACAGGGAAAAGATTAATTACAGTGCCTCTGATTATCAGGAAATATTTGTTGATATTTTCAAAGGACTTGACGATAAAACGAAAGATGGAAATAATAAAAAACTTGTTCTTTTTGGTTCGGGCAATTTTACAAAAAGATTTCTTGATGAATTTGCAGGTTGTTACGATATTTTTTCGATTATAGATAACAATCAGTCGAAATGGGGAACAATGATGGATAATGTACCGGTTAATTCTCCTGATGTTTTAAGAGATATAGATTCTGATGAACTTCATTTGATTATTTGTATAAAAAAATATTATGGTGTTGTAAAGCAGTTAAAGGAAATGGGAATTTCAAAGTATCATATATATGACCCTTCAAATGAATATCCGAATAAAAGAAGAGAGATTGCACAAAAACGTGCGGCAGGCATGATTGCTGAGAATTCAGGAAATACTGGCACTGATGGAGAAAATGAGAAAAAACCGTATAATATAGGTTATATAGCTGGTGTTTTTGACCTTTTTCATATCGGACATCTTAATATGTTTAAAAGAGCAAAAGAACAGTGCAACTATCTGATTGTCGGGGTCGTGTCAGATGAGGGGGTAAGGCTTAATAAGCAGGCTGAGCCGTTTGTTCCGTTTGAAGAAAGAATTGAAATGGTGCGTTCATGCCGTTATGTTGATGAGGCTGTAAAGCTTCCGCTTAATTTTTGTGGAACACAGGATATGTATAAAGTGTATCATTTTGATGTTCAGTTTTCAGGAAGTGATTATGAGCATGATGCGTATTGGCTTGCTCAGAAGGAGTTTCTTGAAGAGCATGGTTCAACAATGGTATTTTTCCCATATACACAGAGTACAAGCTCTACGAAGCTGAAGAAAGCTATTAATGCACGTATAAAGTGAGTATTATGAATGTGAGGCGGTACATAATGAATATTTTAAAAGAAAAAATAATATGTGATATTACAGAAGGAATAACTGAAGATTTATCCGAAAGGATTAATGAATATGAGAAGGAATATCCGTATGATATTGATATGTGTCTTATAAAAGGATATTTAGATTACATTAACAAGGATTATAATGAGGCATTAAAAAAGTTATTATTTTCTATTAAACATATGCCATATGATGTTGATTCTCATTTTGTTGCAGGATGCGTATATTTAAAGAAAAATGATTTTTACAATTCTATGATTCAATTGCTTTATTCCAGATATCTGTATGGATATTATGAAGAAGAGTATCTTTTTTTTACACCACAGGAATGTAATGATAAAATAGAGGAATGTGGAGTGTTGATAGATAAAGAATCAACTAAAGCCGAAAATGCAGTGGAAATTAGAAAAAAATTGAAATATATACAATATCAGATTAATAATTGCTGCAACTTATTCCAAGATGTAATAAGACGTGAAAAAGGCGTTATAGGCGAGCATTTTTATACGGATATAGATGATATAAAGTATTGTGGTTATTATAATACAATGGATTGGTTTGCATATAGAAATATAAAAGAAAAAAATCTTCGTATTTTAAAAGGCGAGATGTTAAGAATAGATTACGAAGGAGATACATATAAGTACAAAACTGAAGTGCCTGCTGTAATTCCGATTTTATCACATAATTCCGATAATAAAATCAAATTTACATGCGAAAACGGTCTGGAGGTAAATGCAGTCCAGGTATATACGGAGCATTTCAATTATTACAGAGTTGACTGCGATACCGAAATTGAATCATCGAATCCGATGGTAGTAGGAAAACCAATAAAACTTGTTCAGGATAAAAATAAAAAGAAGCTGGCCATAAGCTTTTTTGTTGACGGACTTTCACAGGAGATTCTCGAACAGGAAGGGTTGGAAAATATTATGCCGAATACATACCGATTTTTTTCAAAGGGTATGATATGCAAAAATTGTTTTTCAACATCGGATTGGACATATCCGAGTCTTGCAGGAATTATTACGGGGTATAAAGTTCCGGGACACATGATGATTCATCCTAATGTTAATCTCAGAATTCCAGATACGAAGAATATGTATGAACTTTTCCATGATGCGGGATATTTTACGGCAGATATAAGCGGTGACTGGCGTTCAAGTGAGACGCTTGGTTATCTGAGGGGAATTGACAGGTATATTGCACAGCATCAGAACAGCGGAATGCACACCGAGCAGGCTATATGTAATCTTATTGAAAATATTGAGGCCTTTAAGGAGACTAATCAATATATTTGGGTTAATACGGGGGATTTACATGATATAGCAGACGAATTCGATTTGGATACATATGTTCAGGTTAATACACCTGTATCGGAAAGATTTGAAATACAACATTCCGCAACATCGGTTAAGCAAAAGTACAGTAAAGAAAAAAGAGCGGCATATTTAAGAGAAGCATATATTATAGATGTAAAGTTACAGATGTTATATGATTATCTTGAGAAAAATTATAATGATGATGAGTATGTAATATGTATATTCGGCGACCACGGTCAGACATATTTTGCAAAACCGGAGGAACAGCATCTTACGCGTACACATTCAAATGTTGCATTTATGACAAGAGGAGGCGGAGTTTCGGGTGTAAGCGAAGAGTATTTTTCATCTGAGTGTATGCCTGCTGTTATGTGCAAGCTTGCGGGAATCAACGCATGCCTGTCATATATGGACGGAGTGCTCCCAAGAACCTATGGTGGAGATAAAGAATCTGAGTTTGCACTTACGGAGACAATACATCCGGGAGACCCTTATATGTGTGCTATTCATTCAAAAGAAAATACATTTTATCTTACAACTGATAATGTTGTTACAGGTTACGGAAGACTTGAAGCAGGAGAATATAAAACGTGGCTTTATGATAAAGATAATAATTTGATAAAAAATCCTGAGCTTGAAAAAGAATATATTGATTACATAAAAGAACACATAAAGTATATTTTATCTTGTTGAAGAACACATATGTTTACAGAATGAAAACAAAGGAGGAGCGATATTATGCAGGCGATATTTTTGGCAGCGGGAATGGGGAGAAGATTAAAGGAACTGACGAGCAATGCAACAAAATGTATGGTTGAGGTCAACGGTCAGACAATGATTGAGAGGTCTCTTCATAACCTTGAGTCATTGAAATGTGTTGATAAGATTATATTTGTTATCGGATATGAGGGGGATAAATTAAGGGAGTATGTGGATTCTTTGGGGATTGATATTCCTATAGAATATATCAGAAATGATATTTATGACAAAACAAATAATATTTATTCATTATATCTTGCAAAAGACAAACTTATGGAAGATGACACATTGCTGCTTGAATCGGATTTGGTATATGAGGAAGCTGTTATAAGAAAACTTGTGGAAAATCCATATCCGTCGCTGGTTCTTGTGGATAAGTTTGAAAGCTGGATGGACGGAACTTGTATAAAAATAGATGATGATAATAATATAATTTCCTTTTTGGATAAAAAACGGTTCGATTTTTCAGAAACAGGAGAATATTATAAAACCGTAAATTTATATAAATTCAGCAAAGATTTTTCCATAAAACATTATGTTCCGTTTTTGGAGGCATATTGCAAGGCTTTAGGACACAATGAGTATTACGAGCAGGTGCTTAAAGTTATAACATTTCTTGATAATCCAGAAATTAAAGCATGTAAGCTTAACGGTGAAAAATGGTATGAGATAGACGATGTTCAGGACCTTGATATTGCTGAAACGATATTTGCATCAAAGGAAGAAAAATTAAAGAAAATGCAAAGCAGATTCGGCGGATATTGGAGATATCCTAAGCTTCTTGATTTTTGTTATCTGGTAAATCCGTATTTTCCTGACACAAAACTTATATCTGAGATGAAAAGTAATTTTGATACATTGCTTATGAATTATCCTTCAGGAATGGGAGTAAACAGCCTTATAGCGGCAAAAGATTTTGGACTTCATAAGGAACAGGTTGTAGTTGGAAATGGTGCGGCAGAACTTATAAAGTCTCTTATGGAACATTTTACAGGAAAATTGGGAATAATATTTCCTACATTTCAGGAATATCCTAACAGAAAGAACGAATATGATATAGTACCATATATTATTGACAATGACGATTTCAGATATAGTGCGGATGATTTAATCGAATTTTATAAAGATAAAGATATAGATGCAATAGTAATTGTTAATCCTGACAATCCTTCTGGAAATTATATTCCTAAAAAGGATATTTTAAAGATTGCAAAATATCTTGCCGATAAAAACATAAAGCTTATAGTGGACGAATCGTTCGTTGATTTTGTCGATGTAGAAGATAATCCTACATTGCTGGAAGAAGGAATATTATGCGATAATCCTAATCTGTATGTGGTTAAGAGTATTTCTAAATCATTTGGGGTGCCAGGTATACGTCTTGGAATTCTTGCATCTGATGATTTGGAATTGATAGCCGATATAAAAAAAGATGTGGCGATATGGAATATTAATTCTTTTGCGGAATTTTACCTTCAGATATATGAAAAATATTCAAAAAATTATTCTACGGCACTTAAAAAGTTTAAGTCCGCAAGGGATAAGTATATAAAAGATTTATCTTCACTTGATGGAATAAGAGTGATTCCGACGCAGGCAAATTATGTTACATGTGAGATTATATCAGGCAAAACAAGCACGCAGCTTGCACAGGATTTACTCGAAAAAAATATTTTTATAAAAGATTTGTCAACAAAAAAGGGGTTTGACGGAAGAAATTATATACGTATTGCGGTAAAAAATGAAGAGGATAACGATAAACTTATTGCGGCACTAAAAGAAAATTTATAACTAAAGAGTATTTACTATTTAAAATAATTCAATAAAAGCTAAGAATCTTTGCGAAGAGCATGTGAAATAACAACAACTGCCGTCTTGACAATATGAATCGCCTGACGGCAGTTGTTTGTATTTTTAATTAAAGTTGTACGAAATATTATTTTAATTCCACATATCTATAAAACGGTACTTTGATTTTAATTTCTTTGCAAGAAAGTTATCGGTGGTGCCGTTTTGCGTATAATATTCGATTGCATCAAGAATATCTTTACAAACATGTCCTTGATTACTGAATGTAAGCCGTCCGCGATTTAATATGTCATCATATTTTGCCGTATGATTAAGAAAATTATTAACTTGTTCGCGTAATTCGGCCTTTTTGCATTTAAGCACATAGTCCATTGGAACACATGAAAATCTTGCAGGCTGTGTGTCGGGAATAAGCCAGTCGGTTACGGCAATGCTTGGTTTGTCAAACATTACGGCTTCACTCATTACACTTGATTCATCGGATACTACCATGTCACACATTTCGAGAGCTGTCATAATGCTTTCTTCGGGTTCGATATAATAGAGATTGTCATATTTACTTTCGTGTAATGCTCTCATTTCTTCTATGTTGTCTATTATTTCACGATAATCTTCTGACCAATGGCATTGTTTAATAAGCATGTTTACTTTTAATGGAGCAACAGCTTTGATAAAGTCATCTTCTTTTCCGGCATATTCCCATGAGGGAGCATATAAAACGGAAAAATCATATTTAAGGTTAAATTTTTCTTTTAATATCTGTGCACGGTTTTTAAGGGCTTTGTCATTTATGGTATCGCTTTTAGGATAACCGAGTTCATATGTGCCGAAACGTGGATTTACATATGGGATACATGCACATTGTTCCCATCTTTGTGCCCATGATTTTCCAGGAACAATTCCGATATCAAATCTGCACCAGCGTTCGGCTTCCCATAGGTTTGGCCAACGGTTATGCCCCTGTGCCATATCGTGAAGCAGTACAAGTGAAAATTTTGAATTTTCGGGATAATAAACATGTTGACAATAAATACCTATTTCAGCTTTTTCTTTTAGATTATTTGTGTATTTTACAGAATATCCGCGTTTTTGAGCCTCATCACCTATAGGTTTTAAATTAAAATATTCGCCCTTATCGGTGCAGAACATGGTTACTTCTTTTTTGACATTTTTTAAAGGATAATTTGTTTTAAAAAAATGATATGACGGAAGTGTTACATCTGTTTTTAGACCTATATCTGAAATGAAAAATTGATAATCTTCATATGTTTTGGAATCATCTCTGTAATCTTCGACATATGTAGATACAAG
>ERZ791887.1675-NODE-1675-length-14186-cov-6.057816_pt1 | contig 14186 bp, 11 predicted proteins | sample MGYA00510157_ERZ791887 | MGnify/ENA primary metagenome ERZ791887 (study PRJEB30046, sample SAMN00792112) | human gut metagenome | study: EMG produced TPA metagenomics assembly of the A metagenome-wide association study of gut microbiota in type 2... | reverse complement strand
AGATATATCCAAATGGGGAGTCAGAGCAGCCTTTGAAGTCGATAGAGTTTAATTTTCCGATATATCGTGATGGAAAAGAGGTAAGGCGGCTCTTGTGGGAAAAAGGTAATACCGTTGAGACGGTAGTCTTGATGTCACGGAACAAGTAAACAGTGGGCTTAAAAAGCCTAGAAATAAAGGGATTTCTACTATCCGGGCAACCAAATGCTGGACGGTGGAAATCCCTTTTTTGTTATCACGGAAACAAATCAATCGCTTTGTTTGGCAAAGGTTATTTTGATTTGCAGTTTGTTACTGTTGTAGATTGCTTCAATATTCCCACCCATACGCTCAATCAGCAGCTTGGCGATAGACAATCCCAAACCTGTTGAATTACGGCTGGCTTCTACTGTATAGAAACGGTCAAACAATCTGCCGACTGTGACAGCGTTCAAATTATGAGCTGTATTTGTGAAAGTGATGGAGCCATCTATATCCATTACAACAGACAAATCGCCGTCAGAGTATTTCAGCGCATTGCTGATGATGTTGGAGAAGATACGGTTGACCGCCCCTGCATCCAGTTCACGGTAAACCGGTTCCTCCGGTAATTCTATTTCCGGTTGGATGCCTTTCTCCTGCATGACCGCATAGAATGACAGCAGACTTTCCTCTAACGCCCGGATAACATCCATGCGTTCCGGTTTCAAATCCTGCGAAGATGTGACCACACTGTATCGGAACAGTTCTTCCGTCAGATTCTTCAAAGCCTCGGTTCTGTTCTGGATTTGAGAAAGATAACGCTGAACAGTTTCGCTCTTTTCCTCTCGCTCCAACAAATCGAGATAACCGTTGATTGCAGTCAGCGGAGTTCTCAGGTCATGGGAAATATTTGTGACAGCTTCTTTCAGTTCCAGATCGCCTTGCTGGTAACGATGGCGTTCCTTACGGAGCAGACGAAGCTGCACATTGATGTCTGCCGCCAGTTTTCGCATATAGGGGTCACGGGTGGAAATATCAATGAGGGTATTGGTATCTGCTGCCAATCGGTCACGGAATGCTTCCGAAATCTCCTGTGCCGACTTGCGCAGAAACCAGACCTTTGCAAGAAGCACAAAGATAATCAGAAGCAATATTCCAATGATGATTAACAGCAAATGTTCCATACAAACTCCTTATCGAATATCTCTTTTGCGGAACGGGATATAACCTGCAACTGTAGCAATGATCAGCATAATCAGAGAAAATACAGGCCAGCGGGCTGCTCTTTCAAATTCCAGATTGTTCATCTGAATGACTTGTCCTGTGGGCAAAATATCAGCAATCAACTCATAAACCGTTCGCTGCATACCATCGATGTAGGCGGGATTCTCTATCAAATCGCCAAACTGAACACCGTTTTCAGCTGTGATAACGACATCCGAGTAGACCACGGGTCCTTCCTCCAGCGCATTGACAAAGAAGGATGCCAATATCAAAATGGCAAACAGAAAAACAATGGAACCAACAAGAGAAGCAGCCTTGGAGCCAACATTCATACTGATAGCTGTAAACATCGCTGAGAAAACAGAAGCAATCAACACACAACAGAAAATCAAGAGGACTAATTCATGCCAACTGGACTGAAATTCAAGGGAAAGGAAAAGTCCAAATGATGTTGAAACCAGTAACATGATTCCCATCAGAATCACGGAAGCAACCATGCAAGTGATATACTCAGCAAAATATACCTGTGTACGACTGTAGCCTACTATAAATTTGTTTCGGATGGTGTGTTCCTCAAATTCCGTTCCCAAACGCATACTGATAAAAAGCGCAAATATAAAGCCACTCATGGGAAGCATACAGAAAATCATATTTTCAACACAAATCTGGGCTTTGGTAGCCTCATTATATCCAATCCAGTCACAGCAAACAGAGCCAATGCTCATAATCAAAAAGACAAACCAGAATATTTTCTCTTTCCAAAGGCGGGAAAAGCTTGCAGCTAACAATTTACGCATTGCTTCCACCTCCCACAAGAGAGATATAGTAGCTCTCCAGACTTTCGTCTTTCTCCTGCATGGACAGCACTTCGCAGTTTTCCTTTGCCAAGGCAACGGTAAGCTGTGTTACATTGATTTTTGCGAACACATCGGCAGTGGTGGCGGAGATGATCTTATATTCCAGATTCATGGCATCCAGAACACGAGCCAGAGCAGCGGTATCGCTTACTTCCATACGGACGCACTTGCGGCAAGCGGCGTCCAGTTCCTCTGCACTCAGTTCCTTCACCATGCGTCCGTTGTCAATGATACCGTAATGGGTAGCCAGACGGGAAAGCTCGTCCAGAATGTGACTGGAAATCAGAACAGTGATCTGTCTTTCACGGTTCAGTTTCAAAATCAGCTCACGCATTTCCACGATGCCCTGGGGGTCAAGACCGTTTACAGGTTCGTCCAGAACAAGGAAGTCAGGATCACCGGCTAATGCGATTGCAATACCCAAACGCTGCTTCATGCCCAGGGAGAAGTTCTTTGCCTTTTTCTTTCCGGTGTTCTCCAAGCCCACCAGCTTCAGCAGCTCGGGAATGCCTTCATAGGACGGCAGACCGAGAATCAGATACTGCTGCTTCAAATTTTCCTCCGCAGTCATATCCATGTAGATGGACGGTGTTTCCACCACCGCACCCATACGGCGGCGGGACTTGATAATGTCCTTGCTGTCATTGCGGATGCCATACAGAGAAAAGCTGCCGGAAGTCGGTTCCTGCAATCCGCAGATCAAGCGGATAAGGGTTGTCTTACCAGCACCGTTCTTTCCCACAAAGCCATAGATGGAGCCTTTGGGAACGTTCATGGTAAGACCGTTCAGAGCCTGAAAGTTCTTATACTTTTTTGTCAGGCTGTTTGTTTGCAAAATATAGTTCATAGTGTGTTACCTCCTTTGATGACCTAAGTGTAGCAGGCAAAGGTCAAGAAAGTGGTCAAGAAAAACGTCAAGATTTCGTCAAGATTTTCCTGTACTGAATGGGTTAAGGTAAAAACTGAAATTTTCACCTTATTTATTACAATGTAAATAATGCTTTTTCGTAGTCCTTAACATAATACTTAATATTAGTTCTTCCTTTTTGCACTACAGTATGTCCTTCATTTTCAAGCATTTCCTTTTGTGCCTCAATTCCTCCGGGATACTTTGCATTTAATTCTCCATTTGCTTTTAATGTTCTCCAATAAGGGGTTTTATCCTCTGCACGCTGATAACTCGCCCATGCAACTATTGAAACAAAAATTCCGGCTGTGATAGGCTCTGTAAAATCGGCACCACTTTTTTTAGCAAAGTAATCTCTTATTGTGCCTACTGTAAGCAATTTACCACAAGGAACAAGTCGCATTACTTTATCATAGTCAATAGGTGGTGCAAAATACATTTTATCTCCACCATATTTTTCAATGCTCTTTTCATCTGTGATTATCTGAACTTTAGGCATATCCTTGCTATCCATAAGCATAGCATTAAAATCTTTTTTATCTTCATTTGCCATAATATTTGTCACCTCCAAGCCAATCATATCTCAAGAAACATACTCATGCAATGAGACGGTTTTATAATTTCTCGCAAAAATTCAAATTTTCTTTATTATCGCTCTGCGAATTTGAAACCAATTCCCCAGACTGTTTCGATATAGTCCACACCGCTGACATCCTGCATCTTTTTACGCAGATTGCTGATATGCTGTTTCAAGGAACGCTCGGTGCAGTCGGGTGTGTCCAGACTGATTCTGTCAAGCAGAACACTCTTGGCAATGACCTGTTTGGGATTCTCCATCAACAGCTTCAAGATGGCATACTCTGTTCGGGTCAGTTTCACAGCCTGTCCCTGTACCGTCAGAGAAAGGGAAACCATATCCAACACCAGATCGCCAACGGAAAGGAATTTGATTTCCTCATGCTGTTTTGCCTTACGCAGTTGAACAGTAATGCGGGCAAGAAGTTCCTTTGTGTCAAAAGGCTTGGTCATGTAATCCACCGCACCGCCCAGCAGAAGATTTACTTTGTCCTGCACATCCACCTTTGCGCTGAGAACGATAACGGGAACGTTCTCAATGTGGGGCAGAACTTCCTCGCCACTCAGTCCCGGCAGCATCAGATCCAGCAGTACCAAATCGGGCTTGTTTTGTGAAAGAAGATATAACGCTTCTGTGCCGGAGTAGGCACGGAGAACTGAATAGCCCTCTTGCGTCAGCACCTCCGTTAGCATATCTCCAATATGAATATCGTCATCTATGATTGCGATTGTTTTCATTCTCGTTCCTCGTCATTTTCCTTTTATCGTTCAAATACTACCTATCATTTCCTTTGGTAATATGGCAATGGTCATGGATTCAGGAAAAATCCATTTTATATCTGCTTGGTCAAATGATGATGAAGAAGATTCGCGTGCAAAAGAAAAAACAGTACACTTTTGAGAGGCAACCCTGTCCCTCAGATGTTGTGTGCTGTTTTTTGTATCACTGATTTCTTTTTTTCTTCGCTTACACCGGAAAGAGGGGCTGCCTCGAATGATTTCAGAAAATCATTTTGAGACAGCCCCTTTTGTTATTACATTACATATCGAAGGGTTCCATGGACAGAACAGGGTGGCCGACCTCAGCCAGATAGTTCATCAGAGCCTCGGGATCCTCGGTGCAGATGGTTTCATCGGCAATCATGTCGGTGAAGTTGTCCACGCCGTACAGTTCCTTGGCGGTGGCATCGATGCGGTCACGCATCTGATCCTTCAGCAGCTTGGGCAGCCAGACAATACGGCCCATGCCGCCTTCGGCAGCGATGAACTTCTTGGAGGCGATGAAGTGCTTGCCGTGGCCCATGAAGCCGGGAGTCTGCACACCGCCGCCGGTCATGGAAGCCATCTCGGAGAAGGTCATGCCCAGAGGCGTCATACCGGCGTGCTCACGGCAGGTAATCACAACGCCCATGGAGACAGGCTCCACGCCGCAGATACACTCGAAGCAGCCGCAGGAGGTCATAGGATCCTGGAACAGGGAGTACAGGGTCACGCGCTCCAGCGCACCGTGGGAGTACTTGGACACAGCCTCGTTGACGGACTCGTAAGCGCCCAGGCGCTCGTCGGTGCAGCCGGTCTTGGGAACAATCTGGCAGGGACCGTTGGGATCCAGCTCCTTGGTGGCCTTGGCATCCAGCCAGGACACGGCACCGCACAGACCCAGACGCTCGGGGGTAACAATACACACATGGCTGGGGGAGAAGGCCTGGCACATGATGCAGGTGTAGAACTGGTCAACGGATTCGTCGGTCATGGAAGACAGACGGGCATCACGACGGTCGAAGACCTCGTTGGCACCGGCACGCAGCTCCTTGTTCTTCTCGGGGTCAACCACGATCTTCACCTGGCACTTGTCAACAACGGCCTCGAACTCGCTCTTGACCTTGGCGTACAGCACTTCGCCCAGATGACGGAACTTGAAGCCAGCCTCAAAGTCAGCCTTGCTGATACGGATACGAATCATATCACGCTGACCGGTGTGCATCACGCCCTCAATGCAGTTGAGCCAGGAGTGAATCTTACGCTCCATAACGGACTCGAAGTCGGGCTGCATAGCCTTGCCGGCAACCTCAACGGTGTAGGACAGGGAAATCTTGGAGCCAACGGGAATCTCGTCAATCTCGGGGCCGACCACTTCAATCTTGTGGTCTTCCACGTCGCTGGCTTCCTTGGTCTGCACCAGCTCAAAGCAGTCCACACGGGAGCCGTCCACTTCCACCTGCATATCGCCCCGGCGGATGATTTCGCCCTCGAAAGCGGAGGCGAAGGACACGGGAATGTCGATGTGGGTAATCTTCAGCTTGATGTCGCGGGCTTCCAGAGAGGTGGCGTTCCACTTGGAAATGTCCAGCTGCTGAATCAGGGACTTGGGAACACGGAACATATTCTCGGTCTCGTTGGAGACAACGGGGAAGCCCAGAGCGATAGCGCCGGCACCGCAGGCAACCACAACATCGTCCAGAGGAGCGAAGGCGTTGACGAAAGCGGGCACACGCTCGAAGGTGTACTTCATCAGGCCGGCAGCGTCACCGGGCTGGATGTTGCCAAAAATCAGGGCGGCACGGACAGCCACGGACACAACGTGAATCACGGAAGTGACATCATGACCCAGGGGGATGACGCGGACATTGTCGCCGGTCTTGTAGCCCTTCTCCTGGAGCTGGTCAATGATGCCGCCCACCAGGGTAATCAGCATACCCTGCGCCTGGTAGCTTTTCACCAGGGCAACGGCCTCGTCAGCAGAGGGCGCAGTGCCCAGAATGACGGGCACGCCGGGAATATCACCGGTAACCAGGGGCACGCCCAGAGAACGGACAACTGCATCGGGCAGATGGCCATAGCAGGGAGCCTCATAGGGAGCGGGGTTGCCGATGTACTTCAGAACCTCGATGAACTCTGCGCACAGGGCAGTTGCAATGCCGGACATGAAGGCATCATGCAGCCGGTTGTTGCGGGTCATGAGGGTCTTGACAACGCCCAGAGCCTCTTTCAGCTGACCCAGATTCTCCACCTTCACGCCGGTCACGCCGTAGTAGCAGGGCAGAGAATATGCAGTGTCGGGGAAGGATACGGCCTGTGCTTCGCCGTACTGCGCAATGGCGTTGTCAATGGCTGCTTCGGTCAGGCCGTAAACAGCATCATTGCCGCCAAAAACTCTTTCAAAAAGTGTCACGGTTTTTCCTCCTAAATATCATCAGAATCCAGAATCGCTTTTATTTTCCGAATTTCTTCAATGGCTGCGGGGCAGAAATCATAGGGAGATTTTCCCTGCCGATCGGCATCCATGATTTCGGGGTTATAGTGGATGCAGCCCAGCAAATCCGCCGCAGGGATGGACTTGCGGATAAAATCCTCGTCCTGTGCATCCCGCACCTTGTTGGCAACCACCCGCACCCGCTTCACGCCCAGGTCGTCTGCCAGGCGCTTGACGTTGCGGTAGGTTTGAACGGAGCGGGCACCCGGCTCAATGACCACGATGAACTGATCCATATTGGATGCCGTTCCCCGCCCCAGGTGCTCCAGCCCGGCCTCCATGTCCATGATGACCACATCATCCTTGCGATAGGTCAGGCTGGACAAAATGGCCTTGAGCATCACGTGCTCGGGGCAGACACAGCCGCTGCCGCCCACGTCTACCGTGCCCATCACCAGCAGCTTCACGCCGTTGATGTCCCGGGCGAACTTCTCGGGAATGTCCGCCACATAGGGATTGAGCTTGTAGAACTTGTTGGAGGGGTCGGCGCCGGTGCGTTCTTCCACCAGGGTGCGCATTTTGGAGATGGGGACAATCTTATCCACTTCTTCCTGGCTCAGCCCCAACGCCAGGCCAAGATTGGCATCCGGGTCCACATCAGCCGCCAGGACAACCCTGCCTTCATCGGCATAGAGCCGCGCCAGTGTGGAGGACAGCGTGGTTTTGCCCACGCCGCCCTTGCCGGTAATGGCAACTTTCATCCGGTGCGCCCCTTAGATGCCCAGGGCAGCGCGCTTCTGCTCGATGCGCTCAATCATCATGTCGCCCAGCTTTTCGATGTCCTTCTCCACGGTGTACTTGGCTTCCACCCACTTGTTGATACCGTCTTCGCCGGTGAGCAGGTCGCAGATTTCGGAGGAGCCGGAAACATAGGGGTCAACGCCCAGGTAAGTATCCAGGCCGCTGGCAACAACATAGTTACCGATGGAAACAGCCTTCTCACTCATCCATTCGGGTGCGCAGCCCACCACGGGCAGCTGGGAGATGTTCAGGCCGGAATCCTTTGCCAGCTCGGCGGCAAGAATCAGCATACGGGAAATATCCACGCAGGAGCCCATGTGCAGCACGGGAGGAATGCCAGCCAGCTCGCACACGCGCTTCAGACCGGCACCGCAGTAATCCTTTGCCTTCTCGGGATCCATCAGACCGGCCTTGGCGGCAGCCTGGGCGGAGCAGCCGGACACGATGACGATAATATCGTTCTCCAGCATCTTCTTCATCAGCTCAATGTGAGCGGTGTCGGGGCGAACCTTGGGGTTGTTGCAGCCGACCATAGCCACAGCGCCGCGGAGAACACCGGAGGTGATGCACTCCAGCAGGGGCTTGGTGGTGCCAAACTGGTCAACCTGGGAGTTGGCAACACCGTCCAGCACCTTGACGATGGCTTCCAGGGAGTAGCCCACACGGGTCTTCTGCACCTGGTTGGGGATGTTGACCAGGTCCTGGTTACGGTTCTTGAAATTCTCAACAGCCATCTTCACGATTGCCTTGGCGTTGTCACCGGCGTTCTCAGCGGAGAATTGGATGAACTCGGAGTCGGGCATCCGGCAGATGGGAGAGGTGGTGATGAACTTGGTATGGAAGCACTTGGAGAGGGGGCCCAGTGCGGGGAAGATGCACTGCACGTCCACAACAATGGCCTCGCAGGCACCGGTGAGAACCACGTTCTCCTGGCTCAGGAAGTTACCGGCCATGGGAATGCCGTGGCGCATGGCAACCTCGTTGGCGGTGCAGCAGACACCGGCGATGTTGATGCCCTTGGCACCGACGCTCTTTGCCAGAGCAATCATCTCGGGGTCGTTTGCGTAGTAAACAATCATTTCGGACAGGCTGGGATCATGACCGTGAACAATGATGTTGACCATGTCCTTCTCCATCACGCCGATGTTGGCGGTGGAGTCAATGGGCTTGGGTGTGCCGAACAGCACATCGGACAGCTCGGTGCCCATCATGGAGCCGCCCCAGCCATCGGACAGGCCGCAGCGCAGCGCCTGGCGCACCAGTGCTTCGGGCAGACTGGTATTGCCCATATGGGTCATGTGCAGGGCGGTGGCAACCTCGCGGTCGATGGCGCGGGGCTCAATTCCGGCGTTGTGCCACAGCTCCTGGGTGTGCTCGGGTGCGCGCTTCAGGAAGCGCTGGGTGCCAAAAGGCTTGCCGTATTCCATCAGGCCGAGTTCGGCGACCTCATGAGCCAGGTCATAAATGTCCTTGCCCTCGGTTTCAACGCCCCATTCCTTGGCGATGCGAACGAGCTTCTCGGGGTCCTTGACCTGATAATTGCCGCCCTCTTTTGCCTGATACAGGGTGTGGCAGATTTCACGGCCATGGTCAGAGTGGGTTGCGGAGCCACCGGCGGTGAAGCGCAGGAAGTTACGGCCAACAATGCCGTGGACATCACAGCCGCAGATACCGCGGGGACTCTTGCGGGTAATGCGGCAGGGGCCCATGGAGCAGATACGGCAGCAGGTGCCCGCCTCGCCAAATCCGCAGTGGGGAGTCTGGTTCTTGACACGCTGCTGCCAGGAGTCAGCGCCGACCTTCTTGCCGTTTTCCAGCAGAGAATTGGTGGCAGCCTCCATCTCATCAACAGTGGTCAGATATGCCCAATCCTTCAAAGTGATTTCCTCCTAAAAAAGATATTCATTGAAACGAACGATACGGCATAAGTGCCATAGTGTATCGATAATATTGTACTAATTCCGACCTCAAAAGTCAACTGGCAGGATGGTGAGAAATATGTCACTTTTTCTATCCCCCCAGGGGGGATTTTTGGTGAATTTTACGTCCGTGTAAGCGGACGCAGATAAAAGATAAGAGATAAGAGTGAATCGGTAATAGTGAAGAAGTTTTCTCCGGCAGCCCTGAGCGTTTTACTTATTCCTTCTTTGCTATTCACTTTTCACTCCTCACTTCGCTGCACCTTCGCAGTACAGCGGTTCGGTGAAGGGCGCAAAAAATCCTCCGCACTAATGGCAGAGGGCGTTGATAAATCCCCCAAAATGGGGTATAGTATAGGTACGGAGGGTGCTACCAGCAGGCGGCTCCCCCAGTTGCGAGAGAGAAGTAATCGCGCACGTGGAGGCGGGGCGGTTACTTCTCTTTATTATTCATCATCTGGAAAACCAGGAGAATGACCGTACAGAAATCAAATAAATTGTCCCATGTAACGTACATATCTGCCACTCCCTTTTCCTTACGGATTGGGGGTAAATAAAGAGAACGATTACCACCGAAAAAAGGTCGTGGGGGAACCGCCTACCGGGGTGCTGGTAGCACCATTCATGGCGTAGCATAAAATTTGACAAATTGCAAGGAAAAATATAACAGAAATGGGGTACATCGAGTAAACGTGCGATGTACCCCTATTTTTATATAGATTTCAGAAAAACATGGGTTCGAGTGGCACCAGATAAGAGATAGCAAGGAATGACTGCACCGCCTGTGGAAATAGGATTAAAATTATTATCTATTCCCTATTCTCTATTATCTGAGCACACACAGTGGGCGTTTCTGATGCCCCAGGCAGATTAAATTTTCTTCACCGTTGCGCCGGTAAACAGGCTGCACGGAATCAGCTCTTTGCGGGGGACAAACTGCTCCCCCTCCTCCACGGCGCGGATAAGCTCCGCTGCGCAGGCACTGCCCAAAGCCGCCGTGTCCTGCTGGACGGTGGTCAGGCTGATAACCTTTCCAACGGTGATGCCGTCATAGCCCGCTGCGCTCACGTCCCCGGGCACGGACAGCCCCAGCTCCTCCAGCGCCCGGCGGCCACCGAAAAAGGAAAAATCATCCGGGTAGAGGATGCAGGTGGGCGGCTCCGGCAATGCCATGAGCCGACGGGTCACCGCTGCCGAACACTCCCCGTCATGATAGCGGGCAGTTTGGATATACTCCGGGGGCAGTTCCAGACCCAAGGCGGCGCAGGTATCGAAAAAGCTCCTGCGGCGAATGGCCGTAACCGCGCCGTCCTCGCCAAAAATGGCCGCAATGCGCCGGTGTCCCTGGGCATAAACGTACTCCAGCAGGCTGCGGATGCCGCTGACATTATCCGACTCGATGCAGCTGCAATTTTCATAGGGGTAATCCAGGGACACCACCGGCACACCGGTGCGCTCAAATTCCTCCACCGCTGCCGCCGCCCAGTCGCTCACCAGCACCGCCACGCCGTCGCACCGGCGGAAGCGCACATGGCTGATATAGTCGCTGCCCCAAGGCCCGGTTTGGGAGCTGATGAGGGTAACATCGTAGCCCAGCTCCTCGGCATGGCGCTTGAAGCTGTCCAGCACATAGGCAAAATATTCATGGGTCAGTCCGCTTCTGGTGCCATCATCGAAGATGACCCCCAGATTATGGGAGCGGCTGGTTTTCAGGGCACGGGCAGCCGAATTGGGGGTATAGCCCAGGGCCGATGCCGTCTGCTGAATGCGCAGGGCAGTTTCCGCGCTGATGTCGGACGCTCCATTAAGCGCTTTGCTGACTGTCGCAACGGAAACGCCGCATTCCTTTGCCAGCATTTTTAAAGTAACCATAAGCCTTTCGCCCTTTCTTTTCCGGCAATCCGTTTTTTGTCTTTGATTGGAAGCGAAAACGTTTTCATTGTGTTTTATTATAGGTTATATCGCAAATTCTGTCAATAGCGATTATCCGCAGACACCGCCACCGGATAACGACGCTACGGGGCTTGTCCCGATACGCTACTGCCCTGCCCCGCCCGGTGACGATACTGCACGTCAAACCGCTATCCGATCCATAGTTGGAAGAAAAACCGCCCCGGTACTACCAGTACCAAGGCGGTCATAATACAATCTACTTTGTCAATGCGGGTTCTTTCTTCTCCGCCGTTTTTCTTCCAGAGTATGGGTCGCCGCAGGAACGCTTCCCATCGATATGTTCAAACAGGTCTTCCTTGATTGCATGACCCAGCGGATCCAAAACGAAGTCAATTCCTTCCCTGCGGGCTAACTTTGCAGCCGGGACAAAATCGGCATCACCGGCAATCAGCACAATCTGATCTACCTGCCTTTTATATGCCAGGGATGCAATGTCCATACCAATCTTCATATCAACGCCCTTTTGTTTGATGGAGGTGGTAAAGTCCCTCTCTGTAAGCTCGTCCGCTGTTCTTTTTCGTAGAACAATATCCTTTGTGGCCTTTTCGGTCAGAACATACGTTGCGGAACCCTCGTCAATATTCCCCAATCGGAGTGCGACCTTTCTTTTCTTCGTCAACTCCTTCAAGAATTGATTCATCCAATCGTAGTGGGGCGTTTTGGAAAAATCAACCGTCCGGTTCAATAACGGGTGAAAAATCTTTTTACTGCACGGAAGACAGTCATAATAGAAAATCCGATACAAATCATGGTCGCGCACATGCTCGTGAAGATGCCGGTAGCAGTATTTCACAAGTGCATCCGCCGCTTCTTCCGGCGTATGCTCTATGCCTTTTGCGAATTTTCTTCTGTAAAATCCGCCGTCTACAAGAATTGCCGTTCCCGCCATGTCTATCTCCCCTAAAAAGCAAAATAAAGTCCTTGGGCTCGGCCAATCCCAGATTAACGGGGGCGTACTGCCAAGGACTTGATAATGGGCAACGGAGGCGATGGTGATTTACCATGTTCGTTGTACCGTTATTCTAGTCGCTTGGAACGTAAATGTCAACCGTAAATTGTAAACTTTGTGTATTTTGCTTAACCCTCTCCCGCATTGCCAGTAACTGCAAAGCCCCGGCATTGCACCGGGGCTTTGGATTTAACGGATATTACACCGTTTCCACCTTAATGGTATTGGTATTGCCGGTTTTGCCATTGATGGGGCCACCGGTAAGCACCACCCGGTCGCCTTTTTCCAGGTGCAGTACCTGTTTGGCGCTGGACATGGCATGGAAGAACATCACATCCTGGCTGGTGAACTCCTCCGCCAGCACAGGGGTTACGCCCCAGCTCAGGGACAGGCGGCGGTAGATACGCTCGTCGGTGGTCATACCGATGATGTCCACAGGGCAGCGGAAGCGGCTGACCATCCGGGCGGTAGTGCCGGAAACGGAGCAAACCACGATGCCCTTGGCCCCAACATCAATGGCCATGGCGCAAACAGCATGAGAGACGGCATCCAAGGTATTGCGGATGCGGAAATCAGCCTTATAGAACCGCTTCTGATAGCTGGTGTGCTGCTCAGTGAACTCGCAGATGTCTGCCATGGTCTTCACGGCCTCCACGGGGTGTTTACCGGCAGCGGACTCGCCGGAGAGCATCACCGCGCTGCTGCCATCGTACACGGCGTTGGCCACATCGGAAATCTCGGCACGGGTGGGGCGGGGGTTCTGAATCATGGATTCCAGCATTTCCGTTGCGGTAATCACTCGCTTGCCCAGCATCCGGCAGGTGGAGGTCAGACGCTTCTGGATGGCAGGCACTTCCACGAAGGGAATTTCCACGCCCAGGTCGCCGCGGGCAATCATGACACCGTCTGCAAGCTCGCAGATTTCCTCGATGTTATCCACACCGGAGCGGTTTTCAATCTTTGCAATCAGCTCGATGTTGCCGCCGCCGTTGGCATTGAGGAAGCTTCTGAGCTCCTGCATATCGCTCTTGGAGGACACAAAGGAAGCCGCTACAAAGTCCACCTCGTTCTGAATGCCGAACAGCAGGTCCTGCTTGTCCTGTTCGCTGAGGTAGGGGCCGGACATGACCTTATTGGGGAAGCTCATGCTCTTCCGGTCGGAGAGCACGCCGCCGCTGAGCACCTTGGTCACGATGTCCGCGCCCTCAATGGCGGTAACCTCGCAGACCACCAGGCCGTTGTTGACCAGGATGCGGTCGCCCACATTCAGGTTCTCGGTGAGCTTTTTATAATTGACGCTGACGCGGGTCTGGTCACCCTCCACCTCATCGGTGGTAAAGATGAAGGTGTCACCTTCGTTCAGGGTGATTTTGCCGTCTTTAAAGGTACGGATGCGGTACTCCGGGCCTTTGGTGTCCAGCATGATGGCGATGGGCAGCCCCAGCTCCTGGCGGACTTCCTTCACCAAATCCATCTTGGCCTGCTGCTCAGGATAGGTGCCGTGGGAGAAATTCATTCGAGCCACATTCATACCGGCCTTGCACATAGCCGTCAGCGTCTCTTTGTTCTGAGAAGCGGGGCCGATGGTGCAGATAATTTTTGTTTTACGCATATCTAGGTCACTCCATTTTTTGTTTTTGGTTTTCGCACATCATAGCAGAAATGAGGAAAAATTACAATAGTTTTTTAGGCGGCAATGCCGCCGGATAATGACGCTGCGAACCCTGTACCCATACATCGGTTCCCTGACCGCCCGGTAACGATATATGGCGGAAACCGTTGGATTTTTTTGGCGCGAAGCGCCCTCGGCGCCCCTGAAAGGTTTAGCAGCTGTAGCCGCCTAAGC
>ERZ791887.1672-NODE-1672-length-14213-cov-3.290083_pt1 | contig 14213 bp, 9 predicted proteins | sample MGYA00510157_ERZ791887 | MGnify/ENA primary metagenome ERZ791887 (study PRJEB30046, sample SAMN00792112) | human gut metagenome | study: EMG produced TPA metagenomics assembly of the A metagenome-wide association study of gut microbiota in type 2... | reverse complement strand
TGTTAAGCTAAAAATTACCAATAAAATATACTTATTTTATATATTAATAAATTACAAACTTTATAATTATATACATATATAAGTATATGAAAATTTAAGATTTTTTTAATATTTACAGCTGGTTTTATTGACACAATTCTTTTATAACATTATAATTATTAGATAAAGATGCGTGAAGATATATAATTTTGCACAAATTAATCTAATTTAAGGAGCGTGATTCCAATGAAAAATATTAAGGTTCGAACAAAGCTTACTATAATTCTGGCTTTAGTAATTGTCCTTGTAACTTCTGAAAGTTTTATTTCTATTAAGAATATGAACCAGTTAAAAAACAAGGCACTTGAAACTATGGACACATCATCAAGACAGAACTATGATGATTCTATTAAAGAGCAGGTTGGTGTTGTCATCTCCCTGTTATCGGAAATTAATAATGAATATAAGTCTGGTAAATATACTCTTGATGAAGCTAAAAAAATAGCCGCTGATGAAATCCGTCAGATGCGTTATGGCGAAGCTGGATATTTCTGGGTTGACCAGTCCGATGGTAAAAATATTGTTCTGCTTGGAAGTTCAACTGAGGGTACTAATCGTATGAATACTAAAGATGCTGATGGATACCAGATGGTCAAGGAAATAATACGTGTTGCAGTCCAGGATGGTGGTGGTTATACAGATTATGTATTTCCTAAGGAGGGAGAAACAGAACCTTCACCAAAGCGTTCTTACAGCGAATACTTCAAACCTTTTGACTGGGTTGTTGGTACTGGCAACTATACTGATTACATAGACACTGCTATTGCACAGCAGGATGAGGAATTCACCAGCTATGCTTCAAGCAAAGCTATTTCGCTTATTTTATGCAGCGTATGTATGCTTATTGTTGTTGCTATACTCGTTGCTCTCATCGCAATTGATATTACTAAATCATTAAGAAAAATAAAAGAACAATTCGAAGTAATTGCCGGTGGTAATTTTGCTACAAAAATGCAACAGCCTATGCTTAAGCGTAAGGATGATTTCGGACAGCTAGCCAATGCACTTGAAACTATGCGCGAATCTGTACGAAGCCTGTTAGCTCAGGTAAAAAACGAGGCTGCCAATATTGATAAGGTTGTAGAAACTATCGACACTAATGTATACAATCTTAATGCAGAAATTGAAGACGTATCTGCAACAACAGAAGAGCTTGCTGCAAGTTCAGAGGAAACTGCCGCCTCTGCTGAACAGATTAACGGAATGACACAGCAGATTGAAGAAGCTGCAAGGGAAATTGCCATAAGAGCACAGGATGGTGCAACTGAATCCCAGGACATCCATAAACGTGCTGTAAAGACTAAGGATGATACTGTAGAAAACCGTCAGAAAGTTAAACAGATGATGGCTGACATCAGAGTAAATCTTGAGCAGGCTCTTGAAGATGCCAAAGTAGTTGACCAGATTGGTGTGCTTGCCGACTCTATCCTGAATATTACTGCACAGACCAATCTGCTTGCCCTTAACGCTTCTATTGAAGCTGCAAGAGCTGGTGAGGCTGGTAAAGGCTTTGCGGTTGTTGCAGAGGAAATACGTGTATTAGCTGAACAGTCTAAAGATGCTGTAGCCAACATTCAGGCTGTTACAGAAAATGTAAACAAAGCTGTAGGCAACCTGACAAGCGATTCTAACCGCCTGCTTGATTTCGTTGATACTGATATTGTTGAATGTCTTAACGGATTTGAAAAGATGGCTGATGACTATAATATGGATGCTTCCAACATTAACGATCTTGTATCTGATTTCAGTGCAACATCAGAAGAGCTTGTTGCATCTATAAGCAATATCACTCAGGCGATAGATGGAATCACTTCCGCTTCTAATGACAGTGCAACTGGAACAACCAACATAGCCCAGAAGACAATCGTAATCGTAAAAGGCTCAGAAGCTGTTATGAATGGAGCTAAAACCGCAGAAGCCTCTGCTGCTGAACTTCGTAAGAATGTTAATAACTTTGTTATTGATTAATTTTATATATTGCAGAAATTACTGGTGTGGAAATGTTTGTTTCCACACCTATTACATTCCTCTGCTTTATTCTTTTATATTTTTCCTTAATATGCAGATATACCCGGCTCCACAACAATATGAAGCCGGGTATGATTAATTATCTTTAGTTTCTACTTATTGCTAATCTTATTATCCTCATCAATGACTTTAGATACTATCTGCCATTTGTCTGATTATAACAATAAGATAAATAATCTCTTTACTTTATACATTCTTCTTTCTTGTTACAGCAGCAATACCTGCTAATGCAATTGCCATCACACACAGAACAGCATACAATGCTATAGGTGTGCTGTCTCCTGTTGCTATGCCACCTGTTGCTGTATTATCAGCATTCTCTGTTGTTACAGCATAATCTGCTATTACGACTGCATATTCAGATGCGTGACTAAAGTTAAGAGATATATTACCATCTGCATCTATTGCACCTGCATTCTGGAATATCATTCTGCCTGTGCTGTCATAATAATAGAGATTGCCATATTTGCCAGCATATTCACTTCCTATATTGTATGTAAGACTTGCCTTGAATCCAAAATCTCCACTATATGCAAGTGAAATCTGCTTAACTGGGTTATTGCCAGCAAGCTCCGATATAACATCATCTGGTATTGCATCAGAGTCTGTATCTACCGCAAGGTTAATATCCTTAAGATTATCAGCCTGAATATTATTTCCGTTGATAGTCCATTTATAACCATTCATATCAAGAACAATATCAACATCCTTACCCTTGGCTGCTTCTAACACATCCTTTGGTGCAACTGTTGCATCTGACATATCAACTGTATAAGTATCTCCAGCCTTGGCAGTAGTAATTGCTGCTACAGCTTCCTGTATCTTATCAGATGATAACTTAGTTCCTTCATTGTTGCCTTTGTTTCCATCAGTTGTTGTCTGATTATTATCACCTGTACTGCCATTGTTGTCATCAGTAGGTGGAACAGAATCGTCTACTTCAGCAAGTGCCTCGAAATAATAACTTCCAGTATCTGTATTAATGATATATCCATTATTTATATGACAACAACATCTACCATAAGCTGATTTCAATACATCTAATGTTACTATTCAACATGCAGGAAAGATTACAAGTGGATATATATCTGCATTTCAATACATCTAATGTTACTATTCAACGCTTTTACCACGATACTTACATAAGCTGTGCTTAATTTCAATACATCTAATGTTACTATTCAACCACGGACTTTCTGACAGTCCTTAACAGCTCTTGCTAATTTCAATACATCTAATATTACTATTCAACTGTAGCTGCGCAGCTTCGCTTACTGCATTGTCTCTGATTTCAATACATCTAATGTTACTATTCAACGCGGATCATCACTGCGCGACTTCATCGTCAAGCAGCATTTCAATACATCTAATGTTACTATTCAACTAGTTGCTTGCATAGTGGCAATATGGCTAATTTGCAAATTTCAATACATCTAATGTTACTATTCAACAGAAAAGCGATGGCTTCAACCCGCAGCTAGTTATATGATTTCAATACATCTAATGTTACTATTCAACAAGATAAGGATTTGCCGCACCCGGAAGAACTCTCGATTTCAATACATCTAATGTTACTATTCAACCTTAACTCTGCCGCTGTAACTGCATTAGCGGCTATCATTTCAATACATCTAATGTTACTATCCAACGGGTTATTCCCTGGGCTTCCAATCCATATCTTATTGAATTTCAATACATCTAATGTTACTATTCAACTTCCCACAGGGCATAAGCCCTGTGTATTTTATTTGATTTCAATACATCTAATGTTACTATTCAACCACCAAACAGGCAGAAAGAAAAATCCGTCTGCTGAATTTCAATACATCTAATGTTACTATTCAACATAATTCTAGCAGACAAGTAGGAGTATATCAATAATTTCAATACATCTAATGTTACTATTCAACCCTGTAACTGGATTTATTCTGTTAGGAGCAAATTCATTTCAATACATCTAATGTTACTATTCAACAGAGAGAAGATGAAGTGTGGGTTTGGTATACATAATTTCAATACATCTAATGTTACTATTCAACTGCTGTATCAACTACATTCTGCACTTCTGTGACATTATTTCAATACATCTAATGTTACTATTCAACCAAAGCTCAGACTACGATACTGCAAAAGGATTCAGATTTCAATACATCTAATGTTACTATTCAACTTTCCCTGCACGAATATAATTCCAGCAAATACATACATTTCAATACATCTAATGTTACTATTCAACTCTATGTAACAATCTATATCTTCTAATGTGCCATATTTCAATACATCTAATGTTACTATTCAACTGTCAAGACATTCAAATGTTACTTTACCTTTTAAATATTTCAATACATCTAATGTTACTATTCAACCTTCATATTCTAAAATTTCTGTCCCATCTTCTAATGATTTCAATACATCTAATGTTACTATTCAACGATTTAACAGTGTTAAATGTTAGAGTAGAGCCAGAATTTCAATACATCTAATGTTACTATTCAACGTATAAGGTTCACGATTTAAGAATGTACTAAGCAAATTTCAATACATCTAATGTTACTATTCAACCTTCTTCGACACTTACATCAGACACATAATTATAGATTTCAATACATCTAATGTTACTATTCAACATACAAAATTGACATTTATAGGCTGCATTTTTGCATATTTCAATACATCTAATGTTACTATTCAACCTTAACTTCAAACAGAGCTGTATTTTCATTATTATAATTTCAATACATCTAATGTTACTATTCAACGAACTTGTAAGCATAGATTATGGCTATTTGCATCCATTTCAATACATCTAATGTTACTATTCAACAACGTCTGTATGCTTCATAACACTGTTTTGTCACATATTTCAATACATCTAATGTTACTATTCAACCAACGATTTTAAGCCATCTATTTTACAGCCAATTCCACTATACCCACTATATTAGTACATTCTCATGAATTTTACCAGCCAATTCAATAATTATTTAAATTTATCTTTATTATTTGTTTAACCCACATATTTACAGGCTTTGTTAATATCTACACTAATAAACCGGCTGGTAATTTATTTAATTATTATATCATTAAATCTTCTCCTGTCAGCTCACCGCCATTTCCTAACACTTCTTCCCCAAACACACTGTCATTCTTAAGCTTGACAATACAGATAAAATCCTCATCCTCATTTATAACCTTTTTTAATTCTGCCCTCAGTGATATAAACCGAGATGGTGTCATATCACCTCTGAATACTGACTTTTGATAATGTGATAAATATTTTTTACATATCTTAAATACTTTCTGCACTCTTTTTTCGCCAACATCATAAAATAAAAATGCATAATTATAATTCAATTCTTTCTTCATTACATACCTTCTTTCAGTGAAAATGGAACAAAATCTTTTCCTTCCAAAATACTTTTAATTAGTTTATAACAATCCAGCTTTAATGCTGTTCTGTACGATACTTTTCTTTTTAGTACCGGATGTGTAAATACACTTTCCATTCTGTCTTCAAAAGCCTGCACAAATATTTTTCTTCCATCTTCATTTAAAATGCAGTAATTAACATTTTTATCAAAATGCTTTTCCACCTGTAATTTTCTATTATTAACCAAATCAAATATAGTTCTATAGACAATAACAGGCTTGAATACCTCACTTATATCAAGACTTAGTGAAAATCTTCCTTCAGACGGCTCATGCAGAAAACTTATTCTCTGGTCTAAATGTGTCTGATATATTGCTGAAATAGTTTTCGTATACAACAATGTATTTCCAAAAGAAATCAAGGCATTAATTGGATTATCTGGTGGTCTTTTTACCCTCTTATTCATTACAAAATCATCTGGCAGAAAATATCTGAAATTATCATAAAAACGCATCCACACTTCACCCTCATATGCCATCAACTCCTTCACATCTTCTGCCTGTTCAACTGATTTTAAAAAATCACTTTTTATCCAGTCTATTGTTTCCTTAACATCTTTTTTATCGTGCTTATAATAATGATAAAGAAGTTCATAAATATTAAGTCCAATACCCCTTACTATTGGTCTGGCAATACTCATTCTGTCATCGTTATATTTACCTACCTGCTTTACCAAAAGCTTTCCACTAAGATAATGATCTCTCGGATAATATGTACCGCTATATCCTCCATAGTAATTAAAGAAATGAACTATAATATTATTTTGTGACAAAAAGTCCAACAGCTTTGTATTAATACTAACCTCATTAAAACAAAATATTTCCTTCGTATTTTCTACTGGAATATACACATTCTTGCCATTCTTGCGAAAACATAATGAATTATCTTTTCTTGTTAATTCTCCCATTGACATTATATATCTTGTACTTCCCATAACACGCCTTTCCTATTGCATCAGATATAACAATATTCATAATATGCACATTTTTTACACTTGCTGCTGTTAAGTATTTCTGGTGGCTTATCACTTGCAATTAACTCCTGTATTTCATTAACATACCCATCAAGTTCATTTTCCAGTTCTTCTGTTAATTCAAGAATCATAACTTTCTTATCGCTTTTATTCTTTTCTACAAACTCAAGTTTTCCTTTTCTTACTATTCCCTTATTTTTTAATACTTTTAAATAATACAATAGCTGCCATTTTGCTGCTTCTACATCTGCATCCGACTTTTTTACTTCTGTAAGATATTCTTTGGTAAGCTTATCAAGCCTTATATTGTCTATTGCAATCTCTGAATTACTTTTATCTGCCGCTTTTTCTTCGTGAATTGCCTTGCCTATCTTAACCTGCTCACTATTATCCTCCAGATTTAACCTGTTACCGTGCAGATAGCATTGTCTTTTGCAATGAAAATAATAATTAATCAATGTACCATTAACCTGCATACTAAACCTCCTTTCTACGCACGTTTTTTTCTCCTATTAAATTTGTGTCAAGTGTGCGCAGCCACAAATCATACGTATAAAAAATCAAATATTAATCTAATTTTTTACTACCTCCTTATATGAATAAATCTTCATTATCCTTGAATAGCTCTTTATTTAACACTCCATTTTCATCATAATAATCTTCACCATTTTCAATATAAAAAATATCTCCTATCTGCTCATCCCACTCCAGATTTTCAATAACCGGTTTATGATTTTCATTGTATAATTCTATTTTAAACTGATACATAAACATATTCATTTTACTTCTGATATTATGTAGTTTAACGGTCTTTTCCTGATAAGACATATGATTATCCTGCAAAAGTTCTTTATACTCTTTCCATATCTTTTTACCATCTATAACATTCTCAGGATTATTTTTATCAATAATATTTCTTGAAAAATATATCGAATACATCTGTCTGTTATCATCTATGAGTTTCATTTTATCTGCAACTTTATTAAAATCCAGCTTTCCTACTTCTTTTCTGATAAATTCATCTATATTATTATCGTTACATTGTCCCTGGGCATTTTTTAAAACTGGTATTACATATTTTTCATAATAATCATAAAAATCTTTAGAATTAAGTATTTCTCTTATTTCCTCATTCATTAAAGTATTATCAGTATCCACGCGGACATCTTGCCTGTATATTCCTTTAGCATCGTCCATATTAAAGAAATATACAACTCCATCTTTCCTGCACGACCTATTAATTCGCCCTATAAACTGTTCCTCGCTGTCAAGTCTTGATATATCTTTATATCCTATGTCCATATCTATATCTACACCTGCTTCAATAACCTGTGTTGCAACAAGAATGACTTCCTGCATATTTTCAATGTCAGCAATTATATCTTTACGTTCCTGTATGCTGCTATCGCCTGTTATTAACCTGACCGGACATTCTGCACTTTCACTTATATGTGCATAAAATTCTTCTGCACTCGATTTTCTTATAAATTCTATAAGTATTCTCTTATTTTTATGTTGCAAAATGTGTTCTTCCAGCTCAGCAATTCCTATTTTTCTGTTAAGAAGTTCATAATTAACTTTCACTCTATTGGCAAACATTCTGTGATTAAAATATTTTTCTCTGTTATTTATCAATCTGACAGCTTTGGCATTATTATTGGTAAGCAATTCAAGATTAGGCAGAGTTGCTGACATTATAATTATTTTTATATCTAATAACTGTGCATATGCCTTTAGAAAATTTATCATTGCTCCCCATTTGTTATTGTTGTAACTTTGAATTTCATCTAAAACAATAACTGAATGACATAACTGATGAAATCCAAATGTACTACCTTTAGACCTGCCAAACATTGTATCAAATAAAGTAATATGAGTTGATAACACTATAGGGTAATTTAAAAACTGTCTGTCCAATAATATTTTTTGATAATCTTCTATGGCATATTTCTCATTCTTATATAGATTTATATTTGAACTATTCTTTACTTTATATGGAGTAATTGAGTTTACTACAGCTATATTTGACATAATATCCTCTTTTTGTCCAAATATTTTCTCCATAGAATTCATATTCTGTTCAACTAAAGTATTAAACGGATATACATAAAAAATCTTTTTGCAATAGTCCGATTTTTTCAATAATTGAAAACTTAAATTAAATGCGGTATTACTCTTTCCACTTCCGGTTGGAGCTTCAAGATAGAATATCTTACTGTCTATATTGTTTTTCAGATTATATTCTGTTTCAAGAAACATTTCTGTCCGCAGTACATTTATCCCCTTAATATTTCCAATAACCGTGTCTTTATTAACTTTAGCAAGCTGTTCTTCATCTAATCTTTTAATATTCTTCTCATAATTACGTATACTTTTCTGTACGTCATTATTCTCATATTCATTTATTATGTTATCAATATTATTAACATTTCCATAATCGTTATTTTCATATCCATTCATAAATTCAGATGTTGCATAATAATCTGCTGCCACTAATAAAGAATATAAAAGCCTTGTCCACGCATACAAATAAATATTCTTTTCATTACTTTGATATGCCATTCTATTAAGCCATTCATCACGTTTTCTAAGCTTTACAACCGGCTCTTTGTATAACTCCTGTTTAAACATTTCGTACCAGTCATATGCATCTTTTCCTGAATTATCACCTTCTGTATTTTTTCCAGTCAACCCACTAAAAAAATATTCCAGATTATTCATATCACTATGATGCCTTGAAATTATATAAGAATAGATATACGCAAAGTCTTTAAGCACATCAGACTCATCCCTGTTAATTCTTCCATCACCTTTTGCTGTATTAATAATATCCAGAAAATAATCAAGATAAAAAATTGCCGATACAATAGAATGTCTGCTCGATATACTTTCAGGTGCATATTCCACTTTCCAGCTATTCTTCATTTTCAGCTTTTGAAATAAAGGATTTATCTTTCCAATATCGTGTAAAGTTACAACATTAACCGACATCAACTCAAATATATGTCTGGCTTCATTGGTAATATCCCCCATATACAACTGCTCAAACTTTATAAATACTGTTTCAATATGTTTAGCTTCAACAATATTAAACCAATACTTCTGACAACGCCTTGTGTGCTCTGTTAAAGTTTCTTTTTGAGTTTCATCTTCTGATAAATGTGCATAACATTCATCTCCAAATTCCGTAATACTGTCTAACGGCAGCATTAAACTTTTTATATTAAACAACATTTTCCCATCACATTCTTTACTCATACTTGTCTATGTTTCCCATTTCTCTCACTTACATAATTAATTAAAAATGCCACATCAGACAAAATGAACTTACAATAAATTCCCATTGCCTGATGTGACATCATTAATATAATTATTAGTAAAACTCCAAAACCTTACCTTCTGTTTTATAAAGCTTATATAACTTATCATCATTTATATCCACTAACATATTAGTATAACAGAGATCTGCATATTCATATAAGTTAGTGTATCCATTCAGAGCAACTGGCAATTTTTCAGCATATTTAAACACTTCTATATCATCTTCATCATCAGGCATAATTAAACTGCCCGTTTCCTTTAAAAACATACTAGATATAACTGTTTCTTTTAATATTGTTTCCTCAACAACAACTTTTTCTACATTTGTAATATCTGCTGGATGATCGTTTTTACCAAGATAAGGAAAATAAACGCACTTTCCTTGTTGTAAAAATCCAGCCAGTTTCTCGGCTTCTTCACAGTCAATCAGTACATATATATCCCACACTGGATTTTCTAACCATTGCTCTTTTATAATAAGATTACCGCCCTGTTCAGCACTTGCATAACCTACTGAATTATTAAATATCTGGACTTTCTTCGGTATATATCCACGTTCATTTTTAGGCACAACTGACACTTTTATATATCTTAATTTTTCATAGAACTCAGGATAATCAACTTCTATCGGCTGACCCTTCTTTTCCTTTTTCCATTCTTTCTGTGCGTATCCACCATACCCTAATATTGCACCAAATATTCCTAACAAAGCAACCTTATGTATATGACTATATGTAAAATAATAATAGGCATTAACTTCCGGTTTCTTGAAAAAGGCATTTCTGCCACTTAATGTAAATTTAACAGCCTCCATACATTACACCTCTTTTTGTGTAATAATGTCATAAAGCTTCTCCCCTTTAATTCCAGATACAAGCTTAGTTGTATGTGGATTAAAGTAAACTTCAACGCCCTTTATTCTATCTCCGATATTATTAAGTATTTCTGCAACGCCACTTATATCTATTGTATTAAGCTTATCACCTTTTTCAAAGCTTATGTATTCAGATAAATTAGGAAGATATGTATCTATCTCTGTCTCTACAAATATTGCAAATTCATTCTCGCAGCCTTCTTTAGCATTAGTTGCATAAGCTGTTGCACTTACTAAAGCAGTTCTTTTAAAGTTCTCATAATCTTCCTCTGTATATCCGTCTGTAACTCCAAGACTTACCAGTTCCTTATATGCAAGTGGGTTAATTACAAATGGATAAAAATAATGTGCTTCATCGCTTGTAATTTTTGTTCCTAATGTTGAATTCTTTGCCTCTTCATTTTTCTCGCTGTCTTTACTTGCATCTCTGAATGGAGAAAGTATCTGCTGTTCTTCTGCATTCGTTTCCTTATATTTATTAAAGCCTTGTCCAAACTGAACTGCTCCTGTTATCGAAAAGTTATTCTTTGCTTCCGCAAATGTTGCTCCAAAATTCTTAACATCTACAGCAGACATAAGATTGGTAAGAACTTCTTTAGAATTATTGCACTCTTTCAAGTCTCCAACATTAAATAATTCTTCATAACGCTCTTTTAATGAATTTGGTACAAGTGCTCCATCCTTGGAAAATTTCATAGACTTAATATATAATACTTTCTTTCCCTCATCGTTCCACATTTTCTTCATAGGATACTTTAAAGCTTTATCACTTCCGTACACATCTCCATTCTGCATACTCTTTGGATAGCCTGTAAAATCTGCATTCCAATTAGCCATAATTGAAGAAATTCCTATAACTCCATATACTCTCTTATCCATATTAATCCTCATTTCTGCGCACATTTTTTATGCATAACAAATTTGTGCCAAGTGCACTAAGGCACAAATTCTGCGTATGAAAAATATATTTTTCACACTAATTATTCTCCTCTGACTTCTTTGACTCGTATATAAGATTATTACTTATATATCCCGCTATTATATCATCGCTTATTACCTTTCCACTTGGAATATACGACAAAATCATTTGATAAAGATTGTTATATCTATTATTATTAATTTTTATTGCATAATTATATTTCTTATAAAATTGTTTCAATTTACTTTTTATAACATCGTCACTTGTAGCATTAATAAATGGATTTGACAATGAATGATATTTATCTTTTGATTTATTTAAAGAAATATAATATCTGACAAGCTGACCAACTGCATAATAATATTCTTTTTTACTTTCTATATGACTATGTTTTTGCTGATTAATTTTTTTACTAAGAGTATTTCTTATATCTATATAACTATCTTCTATATCTTTTATATTTTCCATATCATTCCCTCCCAAATACATATCTAATGATTTCATCAGGTTAAACTGCTTAACCGCTTTTCCCATATAACCATTAGTAATTGAACTCTTAATAATATTCATACTTACCAAATGCAGAACTCTTTGTATACCTTTACTCTGACCCTTATAGAGCCACGCAAATATAGCATCTCTTGATAATAATATATTTCTCTTCAAAACAGCATCTGCATTTATTTTATCTTCATCTGAAAAGAAATTGCCAGACAACCACTTAGAAAATAATACTTCGTTGATTACAGCAAGCAATTCTTTCTTATTACCATATTTCCTATATTGTTCATCTGTAACATCATCTTCCAAAACATTAGAATATATAAATGGCTTATAAAGATTATACTTGTAATCAACTATAGTATCCTGATGTTCTATCGCTATTTCCTTGCCTTTTTGAATTTGTAAAAAGAACCCTGAGAAATCCCCTTCAATAAACTCTCCATTTTTCAAAGCTGTAATTCCACTTTTGTTATACTTGCTATGAAGAACTGAATTATCAAAAAATAAATTGGTATTACCTTTATTAGCTTCGTTCATAAGATAATCAAAAAACATTCTCTGAACAGCTGCACTTTGGGGAGACAGCAAGTATGGAACTGTTTTCTTTCGTGTCTTGTGTTCCATATATGGTTTCTTTGAGTTCAATGCAAGATTATCATTAGGAAGACCTAGTATCTGCCCATCAATTTCGATATTATAATCATTCTTATTATAAATTTTAGTCATAAGATAACGTTGTTCTTCCCTAACATACAGTTCTTTATCATCTTCAAAAAATATCTTAAGATAATTCTTGCCTGTTAACTCTATCCCCATATCTTTAAGCTTAAATATATTCTGTTTTATCCAGTTTCTTGAATATTCCAGCTTTTCCTGATTAACATCGCCTACCTTTTCAGCTATATAATCATACATTTTCGCATCCTGAACATTTTTGTACTTTGCTCTTGGATTTTTTAATACATCATAATATCTGTCAATCGCCTGCATATCAAGCTTTCCATTATCCAGACTATCCTGCTTCACCCAGAACGACAAATAACTATTGGAATGTATTACTTTTTTCGGATCCTGTGGCTTGTCCATACTTACCAGTCTGCTATGGTAATCATAAAACTTAATGTCATCATCTAATTGACTACCGCTTATCATACCGTTTAATGTTCTTGTCTTCTTATCAAGCTTAAATGACCTGCTCTTTAACGTTCCATCCTTCTGCACAACAATATAATCACCATCTGCCGGAATATAGCTATCTAATATAAATTTCTCACGATTTCCAAATTGTTCTTCGGTCTTTTCAAGTTCCATAGCAAATATTTCAATACAATCTTTTAACAAACATATCCACCTCCATCATCTTAATATTTTGTAATATAAATATATAACTATAAATGATACGCAATTATATATATTTATAATTACAATATCCAGCTCCTCTGGAATTCATTTCGCAGATCCCTGTTCCAATCAGAAAATATGCTAATTCCTGAGCCTTTTTATTATCGGCTATCTTAAGGTCAAACTTATCACCAAGAAGTGTAATGCCTTTATACCTAAACTTCACCGGCTTCTTATTAAGGAACTGTATTGATGTATATAAATCAAAATCTTCATTTAGCTTACTATTAGTAAATGCATTATATTTTTTAACAGCATTTATAAAAAGTCTCTGCTCATACTGCTCTACTGAGTAATTATCCTTCCAGTAGCCAGTATCATTCTTCTGGATCGCCGGTGTCAGGGTATATATCTCCTCAATAAATCTCTTTGGGATAATTCTTTTCTCAACTGTCAAACCTTTTAATGTTTCTGTATAATGATTAGCAAGCACCTTGGACATATAAGATGCCAGTTCATATTTAACTGTTCTTATTGTCATCGTGTATATACTGTCTTTCTTATATATACCAGAACGCTCAAGAGGATATAAGCCATTGTACGTATACATCTTATATCCTGTGTTCTCATGGTATGTCAGCCACTTATCACTCAATGCCAGTGCTGAATCTATGTAATCTGATTCTATTGATAACATATCATCAACTGGTATATCTTTAAGAATATATAATTTAATTTTTAATTCATATACTTTAATATTCATTGTATCACCTCTTTTCGTTTC
>ERZ791887.1664-NODE-1664-length-14270-cov-4.358776_pt1 | contig 14270 bp, 13 predicted proteins | sample MGYA00510157_ERZ791887 | MGnify/ENA primary metagenome ERZ791887 (study PRJEB30046, sample SAMN00792112) | human gut metagenome | study: EMG produced TPA metagenomics assembly of the A metagenome-wide association study of gut microbiota in type 2... | reverse complement strand
ACTGCCGTGCAGAGTGCACGGCAGTCCTTTTTTGTACCCATTCTCATGCTTGTTGATTTTCACAAGAACTGACATACTAATATATCAATTTCACACAAAAACAACAAAATCTATTTACAAGCTAGTTATATTGTGGTACGATTTGTGCAGATTTCGATGGCATGATACAACTGGAATGGCTATCGGGCCCGGCAGCAGGGCGTTTGCTGCACAGCTTTGGGCGGCTTTGCTCTGCACAAATGAGCCGTCTGCATTTAAAAGGAGAAATGATGATGAACAGAAGAGACTTTATGAAGCTTTCTGCCGCTTCTGCTGTGACCATGGGCGCAGTGGCTGGCATGGCGCCCGCATCCTTTGCTGAAAACGCTGGCGTGCACACCGATGCTGAGGTGCAGGCCATGGTGGCAGAGGAACTCCGTCTCTCCCGCGAGGTGGCCTTTTATCCGGCTGCTTTCCGGGGCGATTTTGACAAGTTCTATGTGCTGTTCCACAAGCTGTCCCGTGCTCAGTACGAGAAGGTGGACGGTGCACCTGTGCCCGGTATCAACGCCTCCCACTACGATATGTGTGTTGCTCTGACCAATGCCCGCAAGGCGCTGCGCCAGATCAAGGACCCCAAGAGCACCGTTTGGGAAATTTGGGGAGATCAGATGGCCGTGGAATCTCCGCTGCCCACCAACTGGGAAAATTGCTACGATAACGAGGGCTTCCGTCCCTTCCTGAACCCGTACCTGCTGCGAGATCAGGGCAAGGTGAAGGGCAACGTGATCATTATTGCAGGCGGCGGCAGCACCCACCGCAACAACGTGGTGGAAGGCTACCCGGTGGCCGAGTTCTTCAACAAGAACGGCTACAACGCCTTTGTGCTGCAGCGCCGCGTCAACCCTTATGCCGCTGTGGATCAGCAGCTGGATCTGGCCCGTGCTATCCGCTACATCCGCCACAACGCCTCTGAAAAACACATCGGCAAGACCGATATCATGATTGCTGTGGGCTTCTCTGCTGGCGGCATGAATGTAATGCAGGTGGTGGCCGACCAGTTCGGCACTACGAATACCCCGGATAAGGTCTACCCCAGCTACGTCTGCGATGCTGTGGACCATGAGAGCGCTGACCTGAATGTGGCGATTCCCATCTACGGACTGTTCGTCACTGGTCTGAACTTCACGAAGAACCCCAACCTGCCTCCGGTCTTTGGTGTTGTGGGTCAGAAAGATGGCCTGAGTGCGATGATGCTGCCCTCTCTGCCGGAGTGCGCAAATATCTTCACGGACTTCAGCTTCTATCTGGCACCTGATGCGCCCCACGGTGTGGGTCTGGGCACTGGCACCAAGGGCTATGTGGACTACTACACCCAGATCGCCCAGTGGCCGGATATGGCTGTCAACTTCATCGAGAGCCGTCTGGGGCTGATGGAAAAGAAGATCGACATGGACTCCGTGGGCTTTGCATGGTAAGCTGCCCCGACAGGAGTACCTGAAAAACAACGACCCGCCGCATCTCTTTCAGTGCGGCGGGTCGTTGTTTGTAAAAATGTTATGTATGATACTCCATCCATTTGCCCTTCCACGCATACAGGATCATGAGCAATGCGCCCAGACCCCAGCTGACGGGGTAGAGGATGAACACGCCCTCGATGCCGGAGAAGAAGGGGAGCAAAAACTGGATCCACACCACACGGAACAGGCACAGCGAGACCAGCAGCACCACCATGGGTGGGATGCTGGCACCCGTGCCGCGCACGGCACCGGCAAGGCCGTGCAGGATGCTGAGCAGGAAGTAGAACGGACAGAACCACCGCATGGCCAGCTTGCCGTAGGTGACCACGGCCTCGTCGGCGGTGAACAGGTGCAGAATGGCGTCCTGTCCGGCCAATAGCGCCGCGCCGGTGCAAAGGGTGTAGATGACCCCAATAGCAAGGGTGACCCACACCGAGCGCTTTACCCGGTCCAGACGCCCCGCGCCGTAGTTCTGCCCCACAAAGGTGGTAGCTGCCATGCTGATGCTGCTCACCGGCAGGATGTTGAAGCCATCGATCTTCATGTAGGCTGCAAAGCCCGCCATGGCGGCGGCGCCGTAGCTGTTCACGCTGGCCTGCACCAGCACGTTGGAAAAGGAGATGACCATGTTCTGGATGCCGGTGGGCAGGCCCACCCGGATGATGCGGCCTGCCATTTTGCGGTGCAGCCGGATGGCGGAAAGCTTCACCCGGCAGGCGTCCTCGCTTTTCATCAAAAAGCGCAGGCTCAGCACGCAGGACACCAGCTGGCTTAAGTCGGTAGCGATGGCAGCGCCCGCCACCCCCATCCGCAGCCCCACGATGAACACAAAGTCCAGCACGATGTTGGTCACCGACGCCCATGCCAGATACACCAGCGAGCGGCGGGAGTTGCCGGCGGCGTTCAGGATGCCGGCGGTCATGTTATACACCACGCTGAACAGCACCCCGCCAAAGTAGATGCGGATATAGGTCACAGCGTCGGCCAGCACCTCGGCGGGGGTGTTCATGGCCACCAGCAAAGCGCGCCCGCAGGCAACGCCGCCCACCGTCAGTAAAAGCCCCATGACCACCGCAATGGCAAGGGAGGTGTGCACCGCCTCGCGGGTCTCCTTGTGGTCGCCCGCGCCCAGATACTGCGACACCACCACGCCCGCACCCACGGCAAGCCCCTGACTGAAGCCGATGAGCAGGTAGATGGGCGACCCGCTGGAGCCCACGGCGGCAAGGGCATTGCTGCCCACAAAATTGCCCACGATGATGCTGTCGGCGGTGTTGTACATCTGCTGCAGCAGGTTGCCGAAGATCAGCGGCAGGGCAAACAGCAGCAGGCTTTTTACAATGCTGCCCTCGGTCATAAGGGTAGCGGTATTCCGTGTTTTTACGGCGGCCATGGGGCTCCTCCTCTCAGCGCAAAAAATCGCTTGTACCCCTTAGCATAGCACAAACCCCGCCCCGGGACAAGGGGCAGGGCTGACGATTTAAAATGGCTTCCGCATCGTCTCACCCGCCGACAACAGCGGCGGCGCGGGGCTGCCGTGCAGCTTGCGGGCAAGATAGTTCTGTGTGATGCGTACCACCGTACCGGACAGCGCAATTACGCCGATGAGGTTCGGCAGCATCATCAGGCCATTGAAGGTGTCGGAAAGCGTCCACGCAAGGTCCAGCCGCATCACCGCGCCCACCGGCATCAGCGCCACGAACAGCACCCGGTAGCCCGCCCCTGCCCCTGCGCCGAAGAGATACTCCACGGCCTTGCAGCCGTAGCAGCTCCAGCCAAGAGTGGTGGAGTAGGCGAACAGCAGGATGCACACTGCGATCAGCTTTGACCCCAGCGTGCCGAACACGGCGTCAAAGGCCTGCCCCACCAGTGCACTGCCCGCCGCCCCGGCGGCAATGCGCCCGGTGTCCAGATCCACAAAGCCGGAGGTCAGCACCACCAGCGCCGTCAGGGTGCACACCACCATGGTGTCCGCAAACACCTCAAAAATGCCCCACATGCCCTGCTGCACCGGCTCCTTTACGTTGGAAGCCGCGTGCACCATCACCGAGGAGCCAAGTCCGGCCTCGTTGGAAAAAGCACCCCGCTTGAAGCCCCAAGTGACCGCCCGGGACAGCCCATAGCCTACGATGCCCCCACCGGCGGCCCGCAGCCCGAACGCGCCCTTTACGATGGCGGCAAGCGCCGCCGGGACGGCAGTGATGTGCACCCCCACCACGGTGAGCGCACCCACGATGTACAGCAGTGCCATGGCGGGGACAAGCCTTTCCGCCACAGCGGCTACTCGCTTGAGCCCGCCCAGCAAAATCACCGCCGACACTGCCGCCAGCACCGCGCCGGTGACGGCCTCCGGCACGCCGAAGGCCGCCTGCAGATTGCCCGCGATGGAATTGAGCTGGCTCAGGTTGCCGATGCCAAAGCTTGCCAGCGCACAGAACGCGGCAAACAGCACCGCCAGCACCCGCCCCGGTTTGCCGCCAAGGCCGTCCCGCAGGTAGTACATCGGCCCGCCGCGCCAGCCGCCGCCGGGTCTTTGCGGCGGTAGTAGATGCCCAGCACGTTCTCGGCGTAGCTGGTCATCATGCCCAGCAGCGCCATGACCCACATCCAGAACACCGCCCCCGCCCCGCCGGAAAGGATGGCGGTGGCCACCCCCACAAGGTTGCCGGTGCCGATGGTGGACGCCAGCGCGGTGCACAGGCTTTGGAACTGGCTGATGGCCTGTTCCTCACGGGCGGTATGGGCGGTGACGCTCCGGTCGGTCAGGATGGCGCCGAGGGTGTGCCGCATCCAGTAGCCCCACCGCCGCAGCTGGAAACCCCCGGTGCGCACCGTCAGCAGCAGCCCGGTGCCGAAGAGCAGCCCCAGCCCCATCGGCCCCCACACGATGCCGTTCAAAGCCTCGATTCCCCGCATGAACCGCTCCGGCATCCCATCCCCCCTTTTTACCGTATCCTATGCAGCAGCCTTAATCCTCATGCGGTGCGGAGGGCTTTTCGGGGTCGGGAAGGGGCTCCAGCGTCAGCCAGAAGTCCTCCTGCTCCTCGCGGTCTTTTTCGTTGGGGTTTTCTGTTTGATCCATACAGCATCCCTGCCTTTCTGCATAAAGGGTCGCCCGTTGGGCTATGCTTTATGCACAAAAAGGAGGCAGAGCCATGAAACACGCAAAACGCAGCGGCTGGCGTCCCTTCTGGGCGGCGCTGTGCGCCGCCCTGCTGGTGCTGCTGCCGCTGGTGGGCGGCACGGTGCTGCTCAGCCGCGCCCAGCTGCGCAGCAGTCTGCGGCAGGCCGCAAAAAGCCAGAGCGGAGTGCCCATCCGTCTGCCCAAGGCCGCAGACCGGTGCACCGTGCTGCTGTGCGTGGCAGACGAGACCCCGGGCTTTGTGCTGGCTTACCTGAACGCCGGACAGAACTGCATCCATCTGCTGGCGGTGCCCGCCGCGCTGGAAGTGCCCTTCGGGGGCAAGAACGTCCCCCTCGCGGACTGTTACGCCGCCGCAGGACCCGCCCGCTGCCGGGAGGCGCTGGGCGAGGTGTTCGCCCTGCCGGAGGATACCGATTATCTTGCCATCGCCCCGGCGGTGCTGACAAAGCTTGCGGCGCGGTATGGCGCAGTGCGGGTGGGTTTTACCGGGGCGCTCACCCCGGAGCAGCTGGCGCGGTACGGCAAAGGCACCGGGGTGCAGGGCATTTCTGCCGCCGATGCCCACAGCTTTTTAGCGGCGCTGGATGCCGACACTGCTCTTTCGCCCCGGCGCAGCGCCGCCGCCCGGGCGGCGGTATGGGATGCGTTTTTCCGGCAGGCACTGGAGCTGCTGCCCACCACCCTGCCGCAGGGTCTGCGAGAGGTGAGCAGCAGTCTGCTGACCAGCCTGACCGCCGTAGACCTTGCTACACTGGAACGCACGCTGGAATTTTTAGCCACCAGCGCCGAGCCGGTGGATATCACCGCTGACGCCCTGCCCGGGGACTGGGCAGGCGGGCACTATACGGTGTCTGATGCCTCCCGGGCGGCGGTGCAGAGCTTTTTCAACCTCTCCCCGGCGGCGGCGCAGTCCGCATCCGGCAGCGAGCCGTAACCCAGCACCAGCGTCCCGGCGGCAGAATGCGCCGTGCCGGTCAGGTCGTAGTCGCTCAGTAGGGAACAGCGCACCCCGTACTGCCGGGCAGCAGCCCGCAGGGCGGCGTCCGGCGGCGGGTCTTTCAGCTGTGCCAGCAGGTGCAGGCCGGTGTGCAGCCCCGCAAGGGTCAGCTCCTCCGGTGCAAAGGAGGTGCGCAGCGCCGCCACCAGTGCATCCCGCCGGGCTTTGTAGGCGGTGCGCTCCCGCGCTAAGTGCCGGGTGAAATACCCCCCGGTGATAAAGCGCGCCAAGGTCTGCTGCTCAAACCGCCCTACCGTGCCGGAGTACAGCCGGTACTTGGCCTGCCACGCGCCCAGCAGCTGCCGGGGCAGCACCATGTAGGCAATGCGGATGCCCGGGGCAAGGCTGCGGGAGCAGGTGGACAGATACACCACCGGGCCGTCTGCGCCCGCCATGCCCTGCAAGCTGGGCAGCGGGCGGGTGTCAAAACGGAACTCGGAGTCGTAGTCGTCCTCAATGATGTACCGCCGTCCCGGGGCGCGGGCCGCCCAGTGCAGCAGCTCCGCCCGGCGTCCGGCGGGCATGGTGACCCCGGTGGGGAACTGGTGGCTGGGGGTGACGTAGCACACCGCCGCATCGCTGGCAGAAAGAGCCGTCAGCGACAGGCCGTCCGCGTCCACCGGCAGGCAGCGGCAGGATACGCCGTTGTTTTCCAGCACCTGCCGGGCGCGGGGGTAGCCGGGAGTCTCCACGGCAGCGGGGCCGGGCAGAAGCGGGGCCAGCAGCCCCAGCAGATATTCCAGCCCTGCGCCCACCACCAGCTGTTCCGGGTCGCACTGCACGCCCCGGTACTCGGCCAGATACCCTGCCAGCGCCTGCCGCAGAGCAGCATCGCCCCGGGCATCCCCGGGGGTGAGCAGCTCCGGCGCGGAGTACAGCAGTTCCTTTTGCAGCCGCGCCCATGTGCGGAAGGGGAACAGCCCCGGGTCCACGCCCCGGGTGGATAAATCAAACTGTACCGGCGGGGCAGCATCGGCGGGGGGCGCTGCCGCCGGCACAGAGGGCGCGGCGGGCGGCTGCACCCCCTGCGGCAGGGCAAGATACTCCTGCACCGTGAAGCCGCTGCGCTCCCGGGCGGTCAGGTAGCCTTCGGCTGCCAGCATCTGGTAGGCGGTGTCCACCGTGTTCACCGAGACCGACAGCTCTGCCGCCAGCCGCCGCTTGCCGGGCATCCGGGTGCCCGCCGTCAGGGTGCCCGCCCGCATCTCGGCGGCAAGGCTGCGGTAAAGCTGCTCGTACAGCGGCACCGCCGAAGCCGGGTCCAGTGCCGTGGTCAGATGTACCATAGAATGTCCCTCCTGTCTGGGCATTGCGTCAAACTGACCCCATAAAAAAACTTTGTTCTGGGTATTTTCATGGGGTCAGTTCTGCGTATAATAGGAGCATACCCGCCGAACACCCAAATGTCAAGTGGTTTTGTGGGGTTATCGGCGCGATTGGAGGGAAAGTATCATGTCTACTACTGCAATGTGGCTGCTGCTGGCAGTCGTCGTTATCCTGATCCTGTCTTTCAGTGTGCTGTACAAGCGCCGCTTTACGGTGCACGAGCTGGCGCTTACCGGCGTGATGGCTGCGCTGAGTCTGGTGGCCTACCTGTTCTTCCGCATCCCCTTCTACGGCGGCTCCTCGTTCCATCTGGGCAACACCTTTACCGCCCTGACGGCGCTGCTGCTGGACGGTGTATCCGGCGGTCTGGCGGGTGCCATCGGTCTGGCGCTGGCGGATATCCTTGCCGGTGACCCGGGCTACGCTATTACCACCTTCGTGCTCAAGTTCATCATCGGCATCACCTGCGGTGCCGTGGCACATAAGGTGTTCAAGCTGCGGGATCAGGATCGTCACAGCGCCGGGTATCTGGTCAAGGTGATCGTCTCTGCGGGTTCCGGTCTGCTGCTGAACGTGTTCACCGACCCCTTCCTTGGCTACTTCCGCAACGTGTACATCTTTGGACAGGAGTACACCGTGGCACAGGCGCTGACCAAGATCGCCGGCGGCGTCACCTTTGTGAACAGTGTGGCTTCCACTGCCTGCGCCGTGGTGCTGTATCTGGCACTGCGTCCCGCACTGGAGCGTGCAAAGCTGCTTTCCAAGGGCGAGAACAAAACTGCCTGATTTAGAGAATAAAAGGGACGAGGGAAAGCCCGCGGGCTTTCCCTCGTCCCTTTTCTGTTACCGTTTTCGGCTGCAAAGGTGCTTTGCGGCGTCCCGCCCGGCGGCAAGGCCGCTGCCGAACGCCCAGTGCAGGTTGAAGCCGCCGCAGCTTCCGGCGCAGTCCAGCGTTTCCCCCACAAAGTACAGCCCCGGACAGCCCTTGAACTGGAAGGTCGGTTCCACCTCGGTCAGGGCAAGCCCGCCGCCGGTGGTCTGCGCCTGCCGCCAGCCGCAGGGGGTAAGCCCCTCGAACCGCCAGTGCTTGGCGGTGTGGGCAAGCTTCTGCCAGCTGCCTGCGGGCAGGGCGTGGGGGGCGGTATCCGGCAGGGCGGCGGCAGCCCAGAGGGCGCGGCCAAGCTTGCCGTGCAAAAGCCCCAGCCAGAACGCCGCTGCCGTGTCCTCGGCTAAAAGCGGTGCACGCGCCGCAAACAGGGCGGCAAGCTCTGTCTCCGGCAGGGCGGGGAACAAATCGAGCTCCACCGCCGGGTGCTTCGGGCTGCGCCCGGGGGCAAGCAGGCCGGACAGCTGCATGATGCAGATGCCGGAAAGCCCGTAGTCGGTGAACTGCACCTCGCCGATTTCTTCGGCCAGCACCCGGTCACCGTCCAGCAGACGGGCAGCGGCCTTGGCGCGGATGCCCGCAAGGCTCTTGTTCGGCTTTGCGCATTGCAGGGCGGTCAGGCAGGGGTAAAGGGGGCGCATCTGCCCGCCGCAGTCGGCGGCAAAGCGGGTGCCGAAGCCGTCCGTGCCGAACTGCGGCCCGGCGGCGCCGCCCATGGCGCAAATAACGGCATCTGCCCGCAGGTTTTCGGTGCCGCCCTCGGCGGTGGTAAACTGCACGGCGTAGCCGCCCTTGCTCTGGCGCAGGGTGCTTACCGTGCAGCCGGTGCGCAGCTGTACGGTGTGCCGCTGCAAATGCAGCTCCAGCAGCGCCAGCACGTCTGCCGCCTGATTGGAATAGGGATACACCCGCCCGGCTTCATCGGTGCGGGTATACAGCCCCAGCTGCTCAAACCACGCCAGCGGCGCGGCGGCATCCACCGCTGCCAGCAAAGGCCGCAGCGCGGCGGGGTCGGCGGTGAAGTACTTTTCCGGCGCAATGGCGGTGTTGTCCAGATTGCAGCGGCCGTTGCCGGTAGCCAGCAGCTTTTTGCCCACCTTGGGGTTGCGCTCCAGCACCGTGACGCGGGCAGCGGGCGCGGCCTGTGCAGCCGCCAGCGCAGCGGCCAGTCCGGCGGCACCGCCGCCCAGAATAAGGATGTGTGCCATGCGGACACCTGCTTTCTTTGGGTTTATTCCTATTTATTGTAGCAGAACCCCGCCCGGAACGCAATGCGGCGGGCAAAGCAAAAAATGCGCTGCCGGTATAATTTGCCGCCGCTGACAGATACTACATACAAAGGAAACCGCAAGGAGGGTAAAATAATGAAAGCAACCGGTATCGTGCGCCGCATCGACGAGCTTGGCAGGGTGGTGATCCCCAAGGAGATCCGCCGCACCCAGCGCATCCGGCGGGGCGACCCGCTGGAGATCTTTACCACCGGCGACGGGGAAGTGATCTTTAAAAAGTACTCGCCCATGGGCGAGGTGAACACCCTTGCCGCCCAGCTGGCAGAGGTGCTCAGCCGCCAGTTTGCACTGACCGCCTTTGTGTGCGACAGGGACCGCATTCTGGCGGTCAGCGGCAGCGGACGGCGGGAGCTGACCGACCGCAGCATCAGCCAGCCGCTGGAAAAGCTGATGGATGCCCGCAAGCCCTACCAGAGCCCTGGCACACCGGAAAAGACCCTGCTGCCCTGCGAGGGCGCACCCCGAGTGCTGCTATGCGCCGCACCGGTACTGGCGGGCGGGGACGTGACCGGCGCGGTGGGTTTACTGACCGAGGACCGCACCGCCTGCCCGGAGGACGCCCAGTGCAAGGCGGTGGCAGTGGCAGCGGCCTTTCTGGCAAAGCAGATGGAGGAGTGAAAACACCGCCGCCCGGCCTGTGGAAGCAAGCCGGGCGGCGGTGTACATGAAAGGATGAATGTGAGGATGATTAGTTTGTAATGGTCACAGGCACCTTTTTCAGGCTGTTCCATGCGCGGATGATGCGGGCATTGGTCACCTTGGTGTCCGGGCCGAAGGTTGCGCCGTAGTCGGAGAGCAGACCCTGCTCCACGCACCAGCGGGCGGCTTTCTGCTGCTCGATAGCGTCAGCGGGGATATCGGTATACAGGGCGGTGCTTACAGGGTCGGGCTTGCCGGCAGTCGTCCACAGGACGTTTGCCAGCTCCTGACGGGTGGAGGGGATAAAGCCGCCCGGCAGGGTATAGTACAGGTACAGGGAAGAGATGTGAGCATAGGTGATATAACCCAGACCCGCAGTGCCCAGCACGATGCCAAGTGCGGCTGCGCCGGAGGAGAACGCCGGGTCAAGCTCGCCGGGGTCGTCCGTTGGAGGTGCCGAGGGCTCCTCGGTCACCAGAACGATCTTTTCAAAGTTCTGTACAGGGATCTGGTAAATGTAGCTGTCACTGTCGCTGTCAAGGACGGGGAAGCGTTCACCATCTGCAAGGTAATAGAGCAGTTTGGTATTGGTCTTTACGGTAATGGGGTTTGCCTGCTCAGATGTACCGTGAGGCACATAAAGGGTTCCGTAGCCGTTTTCAGAAAAGTCTTCATTTACAGGCACTTGGAAGGTTCTGCCATTCTGATCGCGCACAGTGGCAAAGCCGGTGTTGCTGCCTTGCGGCATGATAGGCTTTGCCACAAAATAACCGCCGGTGATAGAAAGATTGCCCGTGCTGATGGTGTATACATCCACATCTTTGGTAAACAGGCCGCCGGTGATGGAAAGCGAGCCGTAACGTCCTTTGTTGACAACCACGCCGTCAAACAGGCCGTCGCTGATGGTGATGGAAGCGTCACCATTCATGAGCAGCACTTTCTTTTCAAAGGTCCCGCCGGAGATGGTGCCCCGGTTGGACGCTTCTCCTTGGAAGGTGCCGCCGGAGATGGTGCCCCGGTTGGACGCTTCTCCTTGGAAGGTGCCGCCGGAGATGGTGCCCCGGTAGTTGTTGTTCACATCCCCTTGGAAGGTGCCGCCGGAGATGGTGCCGTCGTTGGACATAGCCCCTTGGAAGGTGCCGTCGGAGATGGTGCCCTGGTTGGACGCTTCTCCTTGGAAGGTGCCGCCGGAGATGGTGCCCCGGTTGGTGGTCCAATTGCCGGCGGTGCCGCCCTTAAATTCGGCAGATCTCTTAATAAAGAGACCCGGCTGCAATGCGCTTGCTGCCCCGGGCTCCGAGGAGGGCTGCAGGGTGAAGGTGCCGGAGTTCAAGAACAAGGCGGTTGCGTTGTAGTACCAATGGGCAACGTCACCTTGGCTTGTGGGATTGCCTTTGGCGTCCAGATCGATGGTAATGCTTTCGGCGGTGTTGTTCTCTGCGTCCAGATCACGGCTGCTGCGGGTGGCGGCTTCCTCCTCGGTGCTGCGGGAGACGTCGGCCTCCTGTACAAGGGGTGCAGCCTTTTTGGCCGTGGTCTGGGCGGGTGCATCGAACACCGGGGCAGCTGCCAGTGCAGACACCGGCAGCAGGGACAGCAGCATACTGCCGGTCAGCAGGATGCTTACAATGCGTTTGGCTTTCATAGGGGTTCGCTCCTTTCGTGTGGTTTTTATACGGGGGTCTCGTTACCATAAATATACCATAAACTAGGCAAAAACAAAAGAAATTCTGCGCGAATGGGGGTTAAAACTGCGCGAATCGCTGAAAGTGGGGGAAAATTAAAACACTGCTGCCCGGGGATGTTCTCTTTTGACACCAAAAGAGAACCAGAAAAGTGCCAGCGATTTCGACGCGCTGGAGCCACGAAAAAGGGGCTGCTCGCCCCTTTTAACCCCAAAGAGGAGGGCTACACCGGAAAAAACTGAAGATTCACGCCTGTTCGGCGTGAAGATCTTTTAACCGTTTTTTCCGGCTCCGCCGATTTGAAGCCCCTCAGTCTCGCTACGCTCGACAGCTCCCCCCGGGGGAGCGTTCTCTTCCGCAAGCTTTGCACTTTAGCCGAAAACTGTACCACCATGCCAAAGGCTCCCTCCCAGAGGGAGCTGGCAAAGCCGCAGGCTTTGACTGAGGGAGTTCACACCCCCTTTATGACAGAATTATGAATCTTTATAAACATTTTTGCAAAGGGCTTGACAGCAGGACAAAAACGATTATAATGGTCTTAGCACTCAGGAACAAGGAGTGCTAAACAAACAAAAGCGATACAAAAAGGAGGCAGGCGCTATGACGATGGATGCACGCAAGCAACGGGTCTTGCAGGCGATCGTGGCGCTGTATGGCCTTGAGGGCGAGCCGGTGGGCAGCAGCGTGCTGGCAAACTACTTTGATATGGCAGTGTCCAGCGCAACGCTGCGCAACGAGATGGCGGCGCTGACAAAGCTGGGTCTGCTGGAGCAGCCCCACACCAGCGCAGGGCGTGTGCCCAGCGCCAAGGGCTACCGGTATTATCTGGATAATCTGCTGACCGATGATCAGCCGCTGGACCGCGTTACCCGCGCCCGGGTAGATGCGGTGTTCGCCAGCCTTGACCACGAGCCGGAAAAGCTGGCACAGGGCGCTGCCAAGGCGCTGGCCGCCATCAGCGGCTGCACCGCCGCCGTCAGCACCCCCTGCGCCGAGGATCTGTGCATCGCCCATTACGAGGTGGTGCAGGTGGGCCGCAGCGCAGCCGCAGTGCTGGCTGTGACCACTGCCGGTTACGTCCGCACCCGGGTGGCACGGGTACGCACCGGGCTTTCCCGGGAAAATGCAGCTGCCCTTGCGGCGCTGCTCAACCGCAACCTTACCTTTGTGGCACCGGTGGATCTTTCCACCCGGATGCTCAGCGAGCTGTGCAGCCAGATTGCACCGGAGCTTGTGCCGGTGGTCAGCGCCGCAGCCGCAATTTTGCAGGACAGCGTAAAGCCCCATGTATTTCTGGGCGGCGAGCAGTACCTGCTGGACTGGCCGCAGCTGGACGGCCGGGTGAGTGATATCCTTACCCTGCTGAACGACGAGGAACAGGCCGCAAGCCTGATCGCACCCCCGGAAAACCGCAGCGAAAGCGTGCTGCTGGGCGAGGATCTGGAACCGCAGATCCCCGGGCTGTGCATCGTGAGCGACCGGTATCTGGTAGGCGGCGGGCTGTGGGGCTCCATTGCCCTGATCGGCCCCACCCGGATGCCCTTCCAGAAGCTGATGCCCCTGCTGCACGAGTTTGCAGACCAGCTTGGCGAGGGCATGAGCGGCAAACGAAAAGACACCCCGCAGGCTGCCGTACCGCGGCGGACTGTGATCTATAAGGAGGATCTGGAATGAGCGAAGAAGCAAAGAACACGGTGCCCGAGACCGAGCAGCCGGAGACTGCCCCCGAGGAAAAGACCGCTGCCGCAGCGCCCGAACAGGCTGCTGCCGAAGCTGCCCCCGAAGAGGACAAGAAGAAGGACGGCGGCTGGTTCAACAAGAAGGCCCGGGAGATGGAAGCCGTTAAGGCAAAGCTGGATGCAGCGGAAAAGAACGCTGCACAGGCCAAGGATCAGCTGCTGCGCATGGCTGCCGAGTACGACAACTACCGCAAGCGCTCCACCCGCGAGGCCGACCAGAAGTTTGGCGACGGTGTTTCCCACGCAGTGGAAAAGATCATCCCCATTCTGGATACGCTGGACATGGCTGCCAACGCCCCCACCACTGACGAGAACTACAAGAAGGGCGTGGTCATGACGCTGGATAAGGCGGCAAAGGCACTGGAAGCCCTCCATGTGGAGGAGATCGAGGTGCTGGGCAAGCCCTTTGACCCCAACTTTATGAATGCTGTGCAGCAGATCCCCGCCCCGGACGGGCAGGAGAGCGGCACGGTGGTCACCGTTTTCCAGAAGGGTTACAAGCTGGGTGACAAGATCATCCGTCATGCAACCGTTGTGGTGGCCGAATAAACAAGCCGAACCTCCCGCAAGGGAGTTTGCAATAACATCCGCTTGACATCATCATAAGCATCATATAAACAAGATTTGTTCTTTCGAGAGGAGACTTCATTATGAGTAAGATTATTGGTATCGACCTTGGTACTACCAACAGCTGCGTAGCTGTTATGGAGGGCGGCGAGCCCGTTGTTATCGCCAACTCTGAGGGCGCCCGCACCACCCCGTCCGTTGTCGGCTTCACCAAGACCGGCGACCGTCTGGTAGGTCAGGTTGCAAAGCGTCAGGCTATCACCAACCCCGACAACACCGTTTCTTCCATCAAGCGTCAGATGGGCACCGACCATAAGGTGACCCTGAACGGCAAGGAGTACACTCCCCAGCAGGTCAGCGCTATGATCCTGCAGAAGCTGAAGGCTGATGCCGAGGCTTATCTGGGCGAGACCGTCACCGAGGCTGTCATCACTGTGCCTGCCTACTTCAACGACAGCCAGCGTCAGGCCACCAAGGACGCAGGCACCATTGCCGGCC
>ERZ791887.1660-NODE-1660-length-14296-cov-10.760551_pt1 | contig 14296 bp, 17 predicted proteins | sample MGYA00510157_ERZ791887 | MGnify/ENA primary metagenome ERZ791887 (study PRJEB30046, sample SAMN00792112) | human gut metagenome | study: EMG produced TPA metagenomics assembly of the A metagenome-wide association study of gut microbiota in type 2... | reverse complement strand
CTCCTTCGGGAGCCGAGCTGGAACTCTAAGTAAATATGTTATATTAAATTGTTGGGATAGATTACCACAAAAATCGAGTCGTGTCAACAAAAAGTTTTGAAAATACGATACTTTCAGCGGTTTGCAAGAAAACGTAAGGGAAACTTTGGTAAAAAGAGAGAGGGCTGGACGGTGCTAGCTCTCTTGACAAGGCTGCAACAGCGAAAATGTTTTGTGCCCGCCTCAAACCATCTTCATCCCGGTTTCGTCCCGGTTTGCAGAATGCCCTTGCAATCCGAAAGGAGCCGTGCTATAATGCCGCTGTAATTGAATCAGAAATCTTCAGGGCAGGGTGCGATTCCCTACCGGTGGTACAGCCCACGAGCCGTAAGGCATGATTCGGTGAAACTCCGAAGCCGACAGTACAGTCTGGATGAAAGAAGATACCAAGCGCAGAACCCGTACGGTCCTGCGCTTGTGGAGGCTGCTCTGGGATGCGCTTGCATTCTGGAGCTTTCTTTTTTGCACAAGGATCCCTTGTGTCTTTTCGCCTTGCCCTGAACGTTTTTGTTCAGGGTTTTTTCTTTTGGAGGCGACACGATGAACGACAAAGACTATATGCGTCTGGCTTTGCAGCTTGCAAAAAAGGGCTGCGGGTGGACATCGCCCAACCCGATGGTGGGTGCCGTGGTCGTAAAAGAGGGCAGGATCATCGGACAGGGCTGGCACCAGAAATACGGTCAGGCTCATGCGGAGCGCAATGCGCTGGCATCCTGCACCGAAGATCCGCAGGGAGCGACCATGTATGTGACATTGGAGCCGTGCTGCCATTACGGAAAGCAGCCGCCCTGCGTGGATGCGATTCTGGACGCGGGCATTCACCGGGTGGTCGTGGGTTCCGCTGACCCGAATCCGCTGGTAGCCGGAAAAGGAATTGCAATCCTGCGCGCACACGGCATAGATGTGACCGAAAATGTTCTGCAAGAGGAATGCGATGCGCTGAACAAGGTGTTCTTCCACTATATCACCACAAAACGCCCCTTCGTTTCCATGAAATACGCCATGACAATGGACGGAAAAATCGCCACATACACAGGCGCTTCCAAATGGATCACCGGGGAAATTGCCCGGACTCATGTTCAACGGCAGCGACACCGATTCCGCGGCATTATGGTGGGAGTCGGAACCATTCTGGCAGATGACCCGCTGCTGACCTGCCGGATAGAGGGTGGCCGTGATCCTGTCCGGATCATCTGTGATACACATTTGCGGACACCGCTGCAATCACAGGTAGTCACGACCGCCAAACAGGTCCCCACCATTCTTGCGACCTGCTGCGGCGACCCAGAGAAGCAGGCGGCATATCAACAGACCGGGTGCCGAGTCCTTTGTCTGGAAGAGCAATGCGGTCATGTGAATCTTCCGCAACTGATGGAACAGCTGGGGCAGGAGCAGATCGACAGCATTCTGCTGGAAGGCGGCGGAACCTTGAACTGGTCTGCACTGGAAAGCGGCATCGTGCAGCAGGTACAGGCTTACATCGCCCCGAAGCTGTTTGGGGGGAGGGATGCCAAAACACCCATTGAGGGTGCAGGTGTTTCGTTTCCGGATGCTGCATTCCGCCTGAAGAACAGCCGATTGGAACAGCTTGGCGAAGATTTCCTGATCGAAAGTGAGGTGGAGTACCCGTGTTTACCGGAATCGTGGAAGAAGTCGGAACAATAAAATCCATCAATCGGGGACAGCATTCCGCCGTACTGACGGTTCGTGCAAAAACGGTTCTGGAAGGAACCAGGATCGGCGACAGCATCGCCGTCAACGGCATCTGCCTGACCGTCAGGCAGCTCTTCCCGGATAGCTTTGCTGCGGATGTCATGCACGAGACCTTGAACCGCTCTGCGCTTGCGCAGCTCACCGTTGGAAGTGCTGTTAATCTGGAACGTGCCATGCCGGCCAACGGACGTTTTGGCGGACACATCGTAGCAGGCCATGTGGATGGCGTCGGACGCATTGCTAATATCCGAAAAGACGATACGGCCATCTGGTACACCATTCATGCAGATTCTGCGATCCTTCGCTATGTCGTTGAAAAAGGCTCTATCACAATAGACGGTATCAGCCTGACCGTGGCCGCGGTGGAACCTACGGGCTTTTCCGTGTCCACGATACCGCACACTGTCCGTCAGACGAACCTGCACCAGCGGCACAAAGGGGATTTTGTCAATTTGGAAACCGATGTTGTCGGAAAATATATCGAGAAGCTGATTCAACCGGAAGCACCGAAACAAAACACACTCACAAAAGAAATGCTGCTGCGCTGCGGCTTTTAAGGAGAGTTTAGGATGAACTTCAATACCATTCCCGAAGCTTTGCAAGACCTGAAACAAGGAAAAATCATTCTGGTAACGGATGACCCCGACCGTGAAAACGAGGGGGACTTCATCTGTGCTGCCGAATTTGCCACCACCGAAAACATCAACTTTATGGCGACCCACGGCAAAGGTCTGATCTGTATGCCGATGTCCGAGGCTTTCGTCCAGAAGCTGCAATTTCCGCAGATGGTGCAGCATAACACCGACAACCATGAAACGGCATTTACGGTGTCCATCGACCACGTTTCTACTTCTACGGGCATTTCTGCCGCAGAGCGTTCCATTACGGCGATGGCTTGTGTGGACGACCACGCAAAAGCAGAAGATTTCCGCAGACCGGGCCATATGTTCCCCCTTCTGGCAAAAAAGAACGGTGTACTGGAGCGCAACGGTCACACGGAAGCAACCGTTGACCTGTGCCGTCTGGCAGGGCTGAAAGAATGCGGCCTGTGCTGCGAGATCATGCGGGAGGATGGCACGATGATGCGCACCGCTGAACTGGCAAAGCTAGCAGAGCGTTTCCAGATCAAATTCATCACCATCCGTGATTTACAGGAGTACCGCAAGTGTCACGATAAACTGGTCGATCGGGTAACGGCGGTGAACCTGCCCACCAAGTATGGCACCTTCAGAGCTTATGGTTTTGTGAGCCGCCTGAACGGAGAACATCACATTGCACTGGTAAAAGGTGACATTGGCGATGGAAAGAATATTCTGTGCCGCGTCCACTCGGAATGCCTGACAGGAGATACATTTGGTTCTTTGCGCTGCGACTGCGGCCAGCAGCTGGCCGCTGCCATGACGCAGATTGAAAAAGAAGGCCGGGGTATCCTGCTCTATATGCGGCAGGAAGGCCGGGGCATCGGTCTGATCAACAAACTGCGTGCCTATGAACTTCAGGAGCAGGGCATGGATACGCTGGAAGCCAATCTTGCTCTGGGGTTCCATGGAGATGAACGGGAGTATTATCTCGGCGCGCAGATTCTCCGGGAACTTGGCGTAAAAAGTCTGCGCCTGCTTACCAACAACCCGGACAAGGTATATCAGCTCTCCGAGTTTGGGCTGGAGATCTCCGAGCGCGTACCCATTCAGATGACGGCAACCCCGTATGACCTGTTCTACCTGAAAACAAAGCAGGCACGGATGGGACATCTTCTGGAATATTAACAACGAAAGAGGTATTTAAAAATGAAAACATTTGAAGGCAAGCTGGTTTCTCAGAATATCAAGGTCGGTATCGTAGCTGCCCGATTCAATGAATTTATCACGTCCAAACTTCTGAGCGGAGCAATGGACGGCCTGCTCCGGCACGATGTGCAGGACGCTGATGTTCATGTTGCATGGGTTCCGGGTGCTTTTGAGATCCCACTGGTTGCCTCTAAAATGGCAAAAAGCGGAAAGTATGATGCTGTGATCTGCCTTGGTGCCGTGATTCGCGGCTCTACCAGCCATTACGACTATGTGTGCAATGAGGTTTCCAAAGGCATTGCCACGATTTCACTGGAAAGCGGAGTTCCCGTGCTCTTTGGTGTTCTGACCACCGAAAACATCGAACAGGCCATCGAACGGGCAGGTACCAAAGCAGGCAATAAAGGCTATGACTGTGCGGTCAGCGCCATTGAGATGGTGAACCTGCTCCGGGAAATGGATGCCGCCGCAGAATAAAATTCACACAGGAGTTTGTCATGATCGTTATAAAGACCCGACAGCCTGACCCGGAATTGGAGCAAAAGATTCGGATGCTTCTGGAACGGGAGCACATCGAGGCAGAACAGATATCAATTGGTTCACAGGAAAAGCTGGTTTTTCCGGGACTGACGCTGGATGGAATGACCCACGAAGTGTCATGCAACGGAAGAAAAACATCCCTTACAAGACTGGAGTTTGATCTGTTGCTGATACTTGCTTCCCATGAAGAACAAGTTTTTTCCAAAGAGAAACTTTTCCGGGCAGTGTGGGGGCAAAACTGTGACGATACCTTAAAAGTCGTGGCAAATACCGTTTCCAATCTGCGAAAGAAGCTGGCCGGCTGCGGCAGCTTTATCCGCACTACCCACGGCGGCTATACTTTTGTAAGCCAAAAGGAGAACGACCCGGAATGACCAGAATCTTATTTGTTTGTCTCGGAAATATCTGCCGAAGCCCCATGGCCGAATATATCATGAAAGACCTTGTGTCCAAGGCAGGGCTTTCCGAGCGATTTGAAATCGCATCAGCCGCCACCAGTGCATGGGAGATCGGAAATCCGGTCTATCCACCTGCGCAGCAGAAGCTGGCAGAACATGGCATCGACTGCAACGGCAAGACCGCCCGGCAGATGACTCGGCTGGATTATGCACGGTATGATCATCTGATTGGCATGGATGAAAGCAATCTGTGTGACATTCTGCGGCTTGTCGGCGGTGACCCACAGCATAAAGTCTCGCTGCTGATGGCGCATACGGATCATCCCCGTGAAGTGGCAGACCCATGGTTCACAGGAGATTTTGAAGCCACATGGCAGGATATACTGGAAGGGTGTACGGCATTGCTTGAAGAACTGCGCTAAGTTCCTTTCATTTCTCCTGCATTAAACCACAGCCCCGCTTTGGCCTCTCCTTCGCCAAGGCGGGGTTGTGGTTGTTATGTCATTGATCTTCCAGTCTGCCGTGGTCGCAGCCGAGTGACAGGAAACGTTTGATCTCCCCATCCAGCACCATCTGTGCATACTACAAGGGCTTATGGTACAGCAGCCAGTCCAGTTCTGCCCGCTGTGCCGGGGTGTTGCCGTATTTGTCCTCAATGGCGGTGCAGTCGATGGCAACGGCAGAGCCGTCCGCAAATCGGGCTTCCACTCGGTTTGTGTTTATGTTGAAGCAGCAGGAATGCAGTTTGTTCATAGTGAACCTCTTTCTATATAAGGTAGTGTCTGTTCGATTGTCCAAATCCCTGCCATGAATCATGGTTGTTGATGTACATTTGATGCTCGGTCTGAACAGGCTAGATTGCAGCGGCCATTTTCCCGGCTTTGTATAAAAACCCAATGCCTGTTTTAAGGGGTTGATTTTGGCTCTGCACATTTTTGCACACCGGAACAGCTGGATAACGGATGCAAGATGGGATAACAGGTGCAAAGAATGCAGCAGATGCAAAATGCTGATTTACGATAAAACGATAAAAATGATGAATTTGTGTAATTCTGGAAATTGACGATTGTTGCACGTTGGTTTCTCTTAATCAGTGGGCCCAGGGTTCGAGTCTCTGGAGGTGCACCACAACAACAAAATCTGAACTTTTTTCCGATAGGAGAAGGGTTCGGATTTTTTGTATTCATTGGAAAACAGAACGAATCCATTGCTTCCATCGAAAAACGTCCTGGACCTTATCATAAGAAAGCACGACAGACTACTGTAAGAGTGCCGTAAGGCGGAAAGGACACGAACATGAAGTACGACGAAAGCATTTGTAAATTCAACATGGACACTGGCTGCGTGGAGTTGCTGCTCCGGGATGGGAGAATGATCTCTATCAACTGTACCGGGGTCGAGGATACGCTGGATGTCACTATGGCGCAGCGGTTTGAATTGGACTACCTCATCTATAATGACCCTCTGGCGTATGCAGAACTGATTCTGAACGGCGAACCGGAAGAATACCTGCGAAACGTGGCAGAAAGTCACGGGTTAGAAGATTGAGAACAAAACAAAAACAGGGTGCGCCCCGAATAGGACGCACCCCGCAAAAATCCACACACGATAAGTAAGACAGGGAGTTCCCCAACGGGAACTTCCTGTTTTTCTTTGGTTGCAATATGAGCCTGTTCTGTCTGCCATGCGGCAAACTCCAGCTGTCCTTCCTCGCTGTTCCAGCAGGCAAGAATCGCCGGGTAGAATGCCCGTGCCAGACGTTCGATGGCTTCATCGGGGTAAGGGGAAATGTTTGTGGACTTTTTCTTTTTGTTCAAACGCACACTCCTTTGACGATCCGCAGACAGTTTAGTATGATTGTACCTGATGCATCATTCCTTTACGAATCTCGTAAGTTTTATCTGCTACGGCATCATGGGAGGCACTGTGACTAATAACGAGAATCAACTTTTTTCCTAGAGTTTTAACAAGCAATTGATCAGGCTATGTTCAGGTTTTCGTCAAGATTGCTTTCGGGTTTATCCAGCAAGATGCAAGTAAAGTCACCCAAAAGGGTACGTGCTATCAGGCAGCAGGAATCTATGCGAGATGTCTGACAGAAGTGGATGATGATACCGTTGGCATTCCAACACTTATGCTTTGTTACGCCGTACCCTTGGGCAACAAGAATGTAAAAACCATGATAGGGGAAAGAATATTTACAGCCGCATGGATTGCCCAGCCATACAAAATACTTCCCTGTGCCTTTTGCAATGAAAGCCATCCCAAGGCATAGCCGATTCCACCCGTTAGCAGCACTATGACACACAGCGCAGGGATATTCTTGTCTGGCAGCGCAGTAATGTGTACCATACCAAAAATGAGTGCCTGAACGGCATTCCCTGTTTTCTCTCCAAATTTATGGCACAGGCGTTTACAAAGAAACCCCCGGAACAGGATTTCCTCCGACAACGAAGTCTGCACGATCGCCCATATCAGTATAACTGCAGATGTTTCTATACTCCAACCGGTCTGCCGAAACGCATCCACTGTAAAACCCTGATAATTCAGATTTCCAGATCGATAGAGCCACATATACGGTAAAAATAATGCCGCTAAAAATCCCGCAAGAATACAAAACATAGCATTCAAAGGCGGGGCAGCTGCTGTACTAATTCCCAACCACTTAAAAAAGCCCTTGACCCTTTTCTGTGTAAGGATATACCACACAAATGGAACACCTGAAAAAATCAAAAGTTGCAATACCGCACTTGTTATCTGGTTGAGCAGGATCATACCGTTCCTCCATTATCATCGTGTTTTTCAAAGGCAGCGCCTGTCCGTTGTGCAATGCAGCCTGCAGGACATCAGAGCGCCCTTATTCTGCGCCTGCAGCAGGAAAATCTTTCCGGTTTTATTTGTCACTGCAGTCGCACCCGGTCTTTCCCGGAAATGCCGCTTCTTTTGCCGAAGGGTCGTACTTTGGCCTGTAATGACCGCCGAATTGCAGTTCCGGCCATTTACTCTTCCGTACCTTGCCACTTTTACAATGTTTTTCGATAAATCGACTAATAATTTCCACAAAAATCTCAATTTTTCATATTTTAACACAACACAAACAGACCGTCAAGCTTTCCTTTCTTGCGGCCTTATTCTTTTATTCAATTTCACCAACCTTCTTTTCTCGACCGCCTCTCTTGCCGTTTAGCCTTCTCTAATGCGTGGCCTATCTTTCCTTATGCTGTCAGCCCAATTTCCCGCTAACATTCTCAGAAGGCGCTACCAGCGCTCTTGTACCCCAGAATCCTGCGCAGGCAGCTGTTGGTCCAATTCTCCGTTGCGGCGATTTCCTCTGCCGTGACCTTTGTGAAGTCCATTCCTTTCGGGTGGCGACGGATCATGCCGCCCACGGCTTTCCTTGACGGCAATGCCGTACTGCTGCATGAGCTTGTCAGAGAAATCTTTAAAGCTGGTGGCACGGTACAGCACCGAAGAAATCTGTTTCCGCAGGGTATCTTTTACGGTTTCAAACTTCTTCTGCTTGGGCTGCTGTCCGGTTGCGGTAAGGGCTGCGTTCTCACGGTCAAGTTTCAACTGACCGCGCCTACGCGCCCAATACTCAGCTTCGCTGACACGCTCTTTCGAGCCGTTGAGCAGGTCAATCTGGTACAGTCCGGTACCTTCGCACAGCTCCATGACCTCGACACGCAAGTGCCGCATGGTCTGGGCTGTGCTGGAATGCTTCATGCCCTCACGCCAGTCGCGGGGCTTTTGCATATAGGGCTTGCGCCCGCTCCATGGTCAGGCCGTTCTCTACTGCGTCCTTCGGGTCGAAGCTGATGATATAATGGTGGGTCTTCACGTCCGCAGACTGTTCGTAAAACAGTATTCAACAAATGACACGGCAACTGGATGTCAGGATTGGTTACTGTTCACTCCGCTAGGCCTAAAAAGCATTAAGTCCCATGACCACACCGCCGAGGTGTTGGCCATGGGACTTTTTGTGTCTGGGAGCGGCACACCTCTATCGAGGTGTAACACACTAGACTTTGTTCCAAAGTCGTGTGCCAAAGGAGATTACGCTCCTTTGAAATTTCCGTTATCATAGAGGAAAGAAACAATCTATTAACTTTCCCATGCAGCAACAATGCTTCTTTCTGGGTTTTGAGGGTCAATAGTCACCTTTATAGGTGTTCCCTTGCTCACGAGAGGGTTGAACCAAAACCAATGGGACTGTCCATAATAAGTGTCTTTTCCAATCTTGTATTGGTACCGAATCACCCAAGGATAAATTACATCTTCATCAGCAAGGTGATAGGTACTCATGTGGAATTTTATGTGAACCCTTTTTACTGCATTAACTTTTCCGGAAACAATCTTTCCGTTTTTCAGCAGGTCTGCTTTGCGGATGTCTGTAATCCATGCTACCCCGATAATTGCCATAGCAATAAGCCACGCAGCTATGAGTGCCCCGATTCCAACTTGCTTATAGGCGATAGAAATCAGAAAAGCAACAAAAATCCCAACAGCACCAAGAATATGGAGCAAATCTTTAGAAAAGAACTTATGGATTTTTTTCATGGAAAGACACTTCCTTTCTCGGTAGACAGCATTATTTGTTCTATTGTATCATATGCTCTGTGTTTTTTCAAATCAAGTCAAGTGATTGGTGAAACGACATGAAATAATTGCATCTCACGACAGGTCACCAAAGATAATTGGATTTTTGCAAAAAGAGGAGTAGTGTATCATCGAAGGATGTGTTATACTCAGTCCATGGAACAATTATGAACTTTATTGTTACTCGGCAGGGTTTGGGGCAGGCACGCCCCAACAAGATCACTTAGAAAACTCGCAAGAGTTTGAGAAGCGAAGTCCCGGATGGACAGGAAATTTTCAAGAATTGAAAATTTGTGGCCACGGGACGGTTCTTGCCCTCTACCGCTGCGCTCAAAACGCATTTTCAACAAATGTTTCCGAATTGTTAAGACGCAAAAAATAAGTAGAGGTGATTCTGCTCATGTAATGGGGTCGCCGTTTGCTCCGAACGAAGTTCCTGCCCCTGTTTTGCAGCGGCGTTGTCTGGCTCGCTCACGGAAAGTGTGAGGTTATGGCACAGTATCACGTTCAGACGGCTCATAAAATTTTCAAGGTGCAATCTTTCCCGGAAAAGAAAAATACCGCCCACGCAGCGCAGCGATGATTTTGTCGGGTGACTCAGCTTCAACTCGGCCCTCATCCTTCTGGGGGCTCTGGGCATCCTGCCCCCTGCCACCAGCGCCATGCTGCATAACCTTTCCACTCTTGGCATCAGTCTGCGCAGCATGACAGACCTGTTGGAGCAGAAGCCTTCCCTGTAAAAATGACAAATCATCCCAGCCAAAAGGAGGCCGCTGCACAAATACCGTGCGGCAGCCTCCTTTTTGGTTCAGATAAACCGGCAGAAACCCAGCCAGCAGCCCAACAGGAAGAAGAGCAGTGCCTTGCCCAGCACCGGCAGCCACAGGCTCTTGCACAATGTCCTATCCCACCGGTGGATGTTCTGTTTAGGGCAGGTGCCCACGCAGGCTTCACAGGCGAGGCACTCCCCGCTGCGCAGGCTGCTTTCCTCCAGCTTCAGGCACACCGGGCACTGCTGCTTGCAGGCATTACAGCCCGGTATACAGCCATCGCTCTGCCGGTGCAGCCGTGCAAAGGGCAGCACCGGCAGCAAGGCGAACACCGCTCCCATAGGGCAGAGAAACTGACAAAAGAACCGGGGCTGCACTGCCATGCCCAGCAAGATGAGCACAAACAGCGCAATGCCCACGCCGAAGCCCTCCGGCGGCAGACGCAGAGCTGTCAGGCGGGAAAACACCTCCCACGGGTTTGCGCCGGTCAGAAGCTTTTCCTGCTGGGTCACATACAGCGCCACCAGCCCCGCCAGCAGCAGATATTTGACCTTCTGCCCCCAAAGCACCGCCCGCTCCGGCAGATGGAGCTGCTTTTTGCGGTGGAACAGCTTCTTCTGGATAAGCCCGGACAGCGCCCAGACGGCATCACCCAAGCTGCCAAAGGCGCAGACGTATCCGCAGAAAAAACGGTCGAACAGCAAAGTGAAGCCGCACAGCCCCAGCAGAGAAAGCGTGAAGCTGTCTGCTGTGAGCACCTCGCCCGCACCGATGTGCAGAAAGATCTGCTTTACCCCGGAAAACCCGGCCACGAACGCGCCCGGCATGGACACAAAGAAGAACAGCTGTACCCCGGCGCGCAGCCATGTACGGCGCTTTTGGTCCCGCTGACGCTGCTGCGCCGCGGTCAAAGGCTTTGTCTGTGTTTTTTCCATCATCCTGCCGCCTTTCCCAATGCGTCCTCGACTGCACCGATGAGACCTTCTGCCGTGAGGGTAGCACCGGAAACGGTATCCACCTCGGCAGACTGCACTTCCAGCATCTCGTCCAGCAAAGGCAGTGCCTGTTTATAGTAGGGCTTATCCTCGCCGGAGGCATCCAGCACCGCAATATCGGTCATTTTTCCATTCTGGATGGTCACCGACACCCGGATGACATCGCCAAAACCAAAGGCGCTGCCTTCATAGGTGCCGTCCCGGTAGCCGCTTTGGGTCTGCGCTGCCTGCGCTGCCTGCGCTGCGCTCTGCGCCTGCAAAACGGAAGCATTGTAGGCTTCCACCTCAGAGATCTCCTGCTTGCGCTGGCTTACCGCTGCGGCCCGGACCAGCGCCACCTGCTGGTATTGCCATAGTACCCCCAGAATCAGCAGCAGGTTCACCGCCCGGAGAAGAAAATTCTTGTATTTCATTCCACTGCTCCTTCCGTTTCGGGTTCGGCTTCGGTCTCTTCCGGCGGCAGTACCGCTTCGGATGCCGACAGCACTTCCTCAGAAGATGCCGGTTCCGGTTCAGAGGATGCCGGTGCATCTGCCGGGAAAAGCTGCTGCCATATTTCTTTGAGCCATGCGGGAACGGCGCTTTTTTCCTCCGGCTGCACTACCTCCACGGTGGGCGCAGCGACCGGCATTTCCTCGGATTCTGCCGCTTCAGACGGTGCGACGGCTTCTTCTGCCGCTTCTTCCGATGCTGCCTGCTCCGGGTCGGCTTCCTCTGCCGGGGCAACCGCCGCCTTTGCCAGTGCCAGCTTGACCGCGTTCAGGATGCCGGTGGAGGAGTAAGTCGCGCCGGAAACAGCATCCACGTTGGGACTTTGCCCTTCCAGAATGGCGGGGATGACCTGTTTTGCCTGGGAAAGATATTCCTCCTCATCCTCGGCGCTCAGAAGAGTGATATCGGTGATCTTATCCTCTGCCACCGTGACCTGCACCGTGATCTCGCCCTCAAAACCCATGGCCTCGGCGGTGTAGATACCGTCAAGGTAGGTAGAGGGCGCGGTAAATTCCTCCACCACCAGCGGTGCGGCGGGCTCCGGCTGTGGCGGCAGGGGGTTGTTGACTACCTCGCCGGTCAGGGCGTTCTGCACCGCGCCCAGAATGCCCCGGCTGGTGTAGGTGGCCTCGGAAACGGCATCCACTTCCCAGCTCTGGGCTTCCACCACGGTGGTCAGAAGCCGCTTGGCGCGCCGCAGAAACTGCCTGGTCTCGTGGGAAGCGTCCAAGATCTCGACCTCCGTGATGCTGCCGTTTTCCATAGTGACCTGCACCCGGACGGCACCGCCGTAGCCCCGGGAAGAGCCGACGTAAACGCCGTCGGCATAGGGCAGCTTGGGCAGCGCTTCTTCCTCCGCTTCGGAGGAAGCGGCTTCTGCCGGCTGCTCCACCACAGCCGTCAGCCTTTCCGGCACGGCGGCCAGCACCGGCACGGTGCGGGGCAGGGCAAACAGCACGGCTGCCGCGGCCGCCACCGCCGGGAGCAGCTGCACCAGCGGCAGCAGCGCATTGCAATGTTTTTTGTTCATTCCATCTTCTCCTGACACGGAAAAGCAAGGCCGCCTGCTTCAAGCGACCTTGCCGTTTTGTACTGTATTTTGCTGGATCAGGCAGCCTTCAGGTTCTGCACAGCATCGGTCAGGTGGGTCACCTGTTCCAGTGCAGCAGCCTTATACAGGGTATCCCGGCTCAGCAGCTCCACGCTTTCGGCCAGCTCGGTTTCCAAATTGGCGTAGCTGGCTGCGGTGTAAGCGGCCTTTGCCTTGCTCTGTGCCGTGGCGACCACAGCCTGCAGGGCGGCGCGGTCTGCATCGCTTGCCAGCTCGTGCTTGGCAAGGTTCTCGGCAGTGGTCTGGAACTTCACCACCGTGTCGGCATAGCCCAGTGCGCGGATGGTGATAGTCCAGTAGCCGGTGCCATCGGTGCCCTCCGGCAGCTGGCAGCGGGCGGAATCGCTCAGACCCAGCTGGATGCCCATGGACTTGTGCATCCAGTTGTCGGCTGCAAACTTGGTGCCGTAGGAGGCCTTGGCGTGGGTGTAGGTGCTGTCATCGCCGTAGTAAGTCCACATCACAGACTGCATCCGGGAGCCCAGTTCGCCGTAGTTGCCGTTCAGATCCACACGGATGAACTCGCCAAAGCTGCCTACATCGCTGCCGCTGCGCAGGTTCACGGTAAGACCATCCGCAGCCTTCTGGGCGGCTTCTGCCACGCCGGAACCGGTGCCGGTATGTGCGGCAGAGAAGGTGTAGCCATCGCCGCTCTTGGTAGCGTACTTCAGGCCGTTGGTGTTTTCGTCCACCGCAGCCGTTAAGGTATAGGCGGTCAGGTTCTTTTCAGAGTAGCCGCCCACCAGCTGACCGCCGTTTTCCACCACGGTGTACTTGGAGCAGAAATCTGCAAGGTCGCTGGTGGCCACGCGCACCGGCACATACTTGGTGCCCAGCACCTCGTAGTGATCCATCTGCACGGTAGAACCGTCGGCCTTGGTAATGGTGCCCCGGTTCCAGCCCACGGAGGTGCCATCGGCCAGATAGATGGTCTTGCCATCGTCCGACCAGTGGGAAACGGTGTAGCTGCTGCCGTCCTTGGCGTAGATCACAGCAGTGCTCTGGAAGCTGCCGCGGTGCAGACCGTGGTTGACGGTAGCGCGGGAGACTGCATCAAATGCGCCAAGGTCGTGCTCCTCGTGGCTGTCCAGCTGTGCAGAGGTGGCAGCGTTGCCGGCAGCATAGATCTTCTCGTTTGCCCAGTACTCATCCCAAGTCAGGGCAGCATAGAGATAGGTGTACTTTTTGCCCAGCAGAAAATCGAAAAAGCCGTTTTCCTCCTCGGCGGGGGCTGCTGCAAAGGCGGTAGCGGTCAACAGAGTGAACGCCATAGCTGCCGACAGCAGCAGGGAAAGAAATTTCTTCCGTTTCATGAAAAATGCTCCTTTCATCGCAAATGGCAGAAAATCGCGGTCATATAGTTAGCCCAGTCTAACAATTCACGCAAAGAAAAACCTGCGGGGCGAGGCCCCTCAGATGGTTAGAAGAAGCTAATTGCTGGAAAATAAAATAGCACGTCCACGGGGCGTTGTCAAGAAAAAGCAGGGATGTTTACGGAGGTTAATTTTTCGGCAGAAGGTGCCGGCATCAGGATGGAGTTTGCTGGTCCCGGCCATGGAGCTGGACTGCGGCTGCGGCGGCGGGGCGAACATCAAAACAGAGAAAAGCAAGGCCGCCTGTTTCAAGCGACCTTGCCATTTTGTACTGTATTTTGCTGGATCAGGCAGTTTTCCGCAGCCTCACAGCGCCACATTGACCGGCAGGACATAAACGCCGTCGGCGGTGTAGTAGGTGATCTGGGTGACGGTCTTGCCGATCATGGATGCAAAGTAAGGATCATCGGCATTGAAGCCCAGTTTGGTACCATGCCAGATGTTGGTCACATGATGCAGGCCGTACTCACTGCCATCGG
>ERZ791887.1657-NODE-1657-length-14316-cov-4.276208_pt1 | contig 14316 bp, 14 predicted proteins | sample MGYA00510157_ERZ791887 | MGnify/ENA primary metagenome ERZ791887 (study PRJEB30046, sample SAMN00792112) | human gut metagenome | study: EMG produced TPA metagenomics assembly of the A metagenome-wide association study of gut microbiota in type 2... | reverse complement strand
CTCGCTTGCATAGCGCCTGCGGGCGCTTAAGTCAGCCCGTTCGGGCTGCCAGCTCTCCCAGAGGGAGAGCCAAGGACGCTTCGCGCCGCATGAGCAATACTGTAAATTCACAATTATTTCCAGTCGTATTTATCCCACTTTTTGCAAATCCTAATCCCGGAGGGATGGATATGAATGCAAAGGACTACTGGACGGTGTTTCTGGAAACCGGAGCGCCGGAAGCCTACCTGCTATACAGCGCTGCGCTAAAAACGGAGGGGAAGAATGTACCTGACGATTCGGGGCGTTGTCCTGAGAACAACGGATTACAATGACCGGGACGTGCTGGTGACGCTGCTGACCCAAAAGCATGGCAAGCTGACCGTCAAAGCCAGAAACGTGCGCCGGAAAAACAGCCCCCTGACGGCGGTATGCCAGCTGCTGGTATTTGGGGAATTTACCATTTTTGAATACCGGGGGCAGTATACGGTGAACGAAGCGCGGGTACTGAACCTCTTTGGGGGGCTGCGCCGGGATATGGAAAGCCTGTCGCTGGCTTCCTACTTTGCCCAGGTCAGTGAGGTGCTGTCCCAGGAGGACTATCCCACCCCGGAGCTGCAATCGCTGCTGCTGAACAGCCTGTATGTTCTGTCGGAGCTGAAATTGCCCCTGGCGCAGGTGAAGGCGGTGTTTGAGCTGCGGTCGGCCTGCATTGCGGGCTTTACCCCGGATTTATACGGCTGCCATGTGTGCGGCAGTCAGATGCCAACCCGGTTTGACCTGTCCTCCGGATTGCTGGAATGCGCCGCCTGCCGGGACACTGCCTCGGCGGGCATTCGGCTGCCCATTTCCCCGGCTATGCTGGAAGCCATGCGCTTCATCTGCTTCTGTGACCCCAAGAAGCTCTTTTCCTTCCGTCTGGACGATGGAGCACTGGAGCAGCTGGCCGCTTTGACCGAGGGCTTTTTGACCACCCAGCTGGAACGGGGCTTTCCGGCGCTTGATTTTTACAAATCCTTGTGCTTCCGGGCGGATACGCCCGGGGCTACATAATGTAGGAGTGAACCATGTCTGAACTATACGAAAAATCCCTGGTAAAGCTGGAGCTGAACCAGGTGTTAGCGATGCTTGCCGATTGTGCCGGCAGTGAGGGCGGCAAAGAAGCCTGCCTGAAGCTGCGCCCTACCTCTGATTTGGAGGAGGTGGAGCAGATGCTGGGGCAGACCACGGCGGCCTCCGAACTGAGCACCCGCAAGGGGTACCCGGCCTTTGCCAGCGCTGCCGATGTGTCAGCCAGCTTGGAGCGGGCAGATCGAGGGGGAAGCTTGCAGCCCAAGGAGCTGCTGCAAATCGGCGGCATTCTCCGCTGCACCCGCAGCGTCAAGGGCTACATTTCTGAGGACGACCAGGAAACCGTTCTGGATGAGCTGTTCCGTGCGCTGACACCCAACAAATATCTGGAAGATCGCATTTTGGGTGCCATTCTCTCCGAGGAGGAGATTGCGGACACCGCTTCCCCGGAGTTGGCGGACATTCGCCGCCATATGCGCATTCAGGCCGGCAAGATTCGGGATAGTCTGCAAAAGGTGATTTCCTCTCCTGCCTACAGCAAATTCCTCCGGGAACCCATCATTACCATCCGCCAGGGGCGCTATGTGGTGCCGGTGAAATCCGAGTGCAAAAATGATGTGCCGGGTCTGGTGCATGATGTGTCTGCCACCGGCTCTACCTATTTTGTGGAGCCAATGTCCGCCGTCAATGCCAACAACGCCTTGCGGGAGCTGGAGCTAAAGGAGAAAAAGGAAATCGAGCGGATTCTGGCAGAGCTGTCTGCGGAGGCGGCAGCCCACGCCGAGGACATCAACCTGGACTACACCATGCTGGTGCAGCTGGACGTGATTTTTGCCAAGGCAAAGCTGGCTTTCCAGATGCGCGCCTGGGCACCCATCATGAACGACAAGGGCAGGGTGGAGCTGCGCAATGCCCGCCACCCGCTGATTGACCCCAAAAAGGTGGTTCCCATTTCCCTGCGCCTTGGCTCTGATTTTGATACCATGATTATTACCGGACCTAACACCGGCGGCAAAACCGTTACCCTGAAAACCATCGGCCTTCTGACCCTGATGGCAGAGTGCGGCCTCCATGTCCCGGCGGGGGACGGCAGCGTGCTTTCTACCTTTGATGCCATCCTGGCCGACATTGGCGACGAGCAGTCCATTGCCCAGAGCCTTTCCACCTTTTCCAGCCACATGAAAACCATTGTGGATGTGGTGGCTCAGTGCGACGACCGGACGCTGGTGCTGTATGATGAGCTGGGAGCCGGTACGGACCCGGCGGAGGGTGCCGCCCTTGCCATTGCGCTGATTGAGTTCAGCCGCAAAATGGGCAGCCGGGTGGTGGCTACCACCCACTATGCGGAATTGAAGCTCTATGCCATGCGCACCAAGGGGGTTATCAATGCCTCCTGCGAATTTGACGTGGAGACGTTGCAGCCCACCTACAAGCTGCTCATCGGCATCCCCGGCAAGTCCAATGCCTTTGCCATTTCCCGCAAGCTGGGGCTTTCCGAGGAGATTTTGAAAGAAGCCAGCGACCTGGTGGGCAAGAGCGACAAGGACTTCGAGGATGTGCTGTCCCAGTTGGAGCAGCAGCGGCAGCAGATGGAAAGCGCCCGCATGGAGGCGGAGAAACTGCGGCAGGAAACCGCCAGAATCAAGCAGCAGAGCGAGCAGTACCAGGAGCAGCTGCGCAAGGAAAAGGAGAAGGCCATGGAGGCCGCCCGGCGGGAGGCACAGGGCATCATTGAGGAAGCCCGGGCGGCGGCAAATGCTGCCTCCGAGGAGCTGAAAGCACTGCGCAAGCAATTGCAGGATGGCGATACCACTGGCCTCAACCAGCGGCAGGCAGAGCTGCGCCGCACCCTCAACGAGACGGAGGATCGCCTGCGTGCCCAGCAGCCTCAGCGTCAGAGACCCAAGGAAACGCGGGACATCATGGTGGGCGATACAGTGGAGCTGCTGAAGCTGGGCATCAGGGCCAGCGTCCTTGCCATCAACAAAAATGGAACGCTGGAATTGCAGGCAGGCATTATGAAGATGAGCGCCAAGCGGGACGAGGTGTACCTGCTGGAAAACGAGAATCCCTACAAGGCCAAGGGGGGGCATCCGGCGCACTCCGGCCGGGAGATGAAAATGACGGCCATGTCCTCGGAAATCGACCTGCGGGGCATGGATACGGTGGAGGCCATTTGTGTCCTTGACCGCTATATGGACGAAGCCATGCGGGCAAAGCTCAGTTCCGTCCGTATCATCCACGGCAAGGGAACCGGTGCACTGCGCCAGGCGGTTCACCAGGATTTGAAACGGAATAAATTTGTAAAAACATTCCGTTTGGGAGTATACGGTGAGGGTGAGGACGGCGTGACCATTGCTGAATTTGCATAAATCTTTCCCGGCGATAAGAAATAATTGGAATGAAAAATGCAAAGATGCACAAAAAACCCCGCCCCTTGTGCAACCCGCATGAAATCTGATTGACTTTTTCGGTACAAATGGTATTATATAGGCAGATTCACTGCGCCGCATAGGTGCGGTGTAAAGGAGTGTATGGATATGTATAGCAAAGAAGTTGTTGTCCGTTGCGAGTCCGGTCTGCACAACAGACAGGCTACCTACTTCGTGCAGAAGGCCAACGAATTTGAAAGCAGCATTTGGCTGGAGTCCGAGAGTCGTAAGATGAATGCAAAGAGTCTGCTGGGCATCATGTCCCTGGGGATTATCACCGGCACGCCGGTTACGCTGAGCGCTGTCGGCCCCGACGCTGAGGCGGCAGTCAATGCGCTGGAAGTGCTGCTCCAGCGGGATGTTTATTGATTTTTATGAATACGCTGACCCGGCTGTCCGGCTGGGTCAGCGTATCCGCTTGCTGACCGTCTCAATGCCGAAGGCTGCATGGGGCGGTTTTTTTGTGGGGGTGACACCGTGACATTTGACGAACTGAAGGACAAGGCGCTGTCCTTGCCGTATGCACCCGGGGTGTATATTATGCGGGATAAAACCGACAAGGTTATCTATGTCGGCAAGGCCAAAAAGCTGAAAAACCGGGTCAGCCAGTATTTTCAGGACACCGCCGCCCACACCCCCAAAACGAAGATGATGGTAAGCAAAATCCATCATTTTGATGTGATTGTTGCGGCCAGTGAATTTGAGGCGCTGGTGCTGGAATGCTCCCTCATCAAGCGCTATATGCCCAAATACAACATTCTTCTGAAGGATGACAAGGGCTACCCCTATTTGCGCCTGGACATGAAGGAACTGTACCCCAGAATTACCCTGGTCAGTAAGCTCAGTGACGACGGGGCACACTATTACGGTCCCTTCGGCAGCCGGGGGGTGACCTACGGCGTACTGGAGGCCATTGAGAAAACCTTGAAGCTGCCCACCTGCACCCGGGAATTTCCCCGGGACGTGGGTAAGGATCGTCCCTGCCTGAATTATCACATGAACCAGTGCGCCGGTTGGTGCCAGGAAAGCAAAAGCTGCACCGAATACCGGGAAACAATGGAGCAGGCGCGGCAGTTACTCGGCGGCAATTATAAGTCCGTGGCCGAGGAAATCAAAAAGCAGATGCTGGCGGCGGCAGATAATCTGGAATTTGAATTGGCGGCTTCCCTCCGTGACCGGCTGGGTGCGGTGGAATCCCTGGGGCAAAAGCAGCTGGTGACGGCGGGGACACTGGCGGATACGGACGTAGTGGGCTATGGAGAGACGGAAGTGAAGGCCTGCTTTGCGGTGCTGCATTTCAGCGGCGGCAATCTGCTGGACAAGGAATATGAGGTGTTTCCCACCCCGGACGACAAGGAGGAAGCGGTTTCCAGCCTGATGAAGCAGTTTTACCTCAGCCGGGGCTTTGCCCCCAAGCACGTGCTGCTGCCGTTTCCGCTGGAGGACGGGGAGCTGTTTTCGGCGCTGATGGAGCAGCAGTTTGGCCGCGCCTCCAAGCTTCGGGTGCCCCAGCGGGGGGACAATACCCGCCTGGTGGAGCTGGCCTGCAAAAATGCGCTGGAGGAGGCCAGACGGGTCACCGACAAGGAGGAGCGTAACAGCGCCATATTGACGCTGTTGGGAAAAATGCTGGGGATTCCTGTCCCCCGGCGCATCGAGTCCTTTGATATTTCCAATATCTCCGGCACGGACATTGTGGCCAGTATGGTGGTGTTTCAGGACGGGAAGCCAAAAAAGAGCGACTATAAGCGCTTTAAGGTGGAGGGCCTAGACAACCAGGATGACTATGCCTCCATGTATCAGGTGGTGAAGCGACGCTTTGTCCATTTCAAGGCGGGAGACAAGGGCTTTGATGCCCCGCCGGATTTGCTGCTGATTGACGGCGGCATTGTTCACGCCCAAACGGCAGAGCGGGCACTCAACGAGGTGGGCGTTTCCTTCCCGGTGTTCGGCATGGTGAAGGATGACCGGCACCGCACCCGGGCACTGGTTACGACCGATGGGCAGGAAATATCCATTGACACCAACCAGGCGATTTTCTCCCTGATTGGCAATATTCAGGAGGAAACCCACCGATTTGCCATCACCTACCACCGTCAGCTGCGCAGCAAACGGCTGCGCTATTCGGAGTTGGATGGTATTGCGGGCGTTGGTCCCAAGCGGAAACAGGAGCTATTAAAGCAGTTCAAGTCCATCAAGGCCATTGGGGAGGCGACCCTTGCGGACTTGGAGCGGCTGCTGCCCAGGGATGCAGCCCTGGCGGTGTATCGCCATTTCCATCCGATGGGGGAAAACCCGTCCCCGGAAGAATAGCATCCATCTTCACACATTTTACGCAACAGAAAGGAATCGCCTATGCGTGTTATATCAGGAAAAGCCAAGGGTATCCAGCTGCAAACACCTCAGGGAATGCTCACCCGCCCCACCACAGACCGGGTGAAGGAGGCGCTGTTCAGCATCCTCCAATTTGACTTACCCGGGGCGCGGGTGCTGGATCTGTTCGGCGGAACCGGTCAGCTGGGCATTGAGGCGCTGAGCCGGGGGGCGAAAAGCGCCGTTTTTGTGGATGCCCGTCGGGAAGCCTGCCAGCTGATTCGCGCAAATCTGCAAAAGACCCGTTTGGAGCAGAGCGCTCAGGTTGTCCAGTCCGACTACATGGAATACCTCAGCCGATGCCGGGAGAAGTTCGGCCTGATTCTGCTTGACCCACCCTATGCAGAAGTTTTCCTGGAAAATGCACTGAAAAGAATAACAGAAATTGACATTTTGCAGCCGGGTGGTATAATAGCCGCAGAGCGCCCCTTGGGGAAGGAGCTTCCCTGGGATTTTCCGGGCTATAGCCGGTCGAGGGATTATAAGTACGGCAAAATCCTGCTCACCCTATACCGTAAAAATGAAGGATAAAATGGATATAATATGAAAACAGCTATCTATCCCGGCAGCTTTGACCCGGTGACCAGCGGTCACCTGAACATCATCCGCCGTGCCGCCAACATTTTTGACAGGCTCATTGTCTGTGTAATGGTCAACGCCGGGAAAAATCCCATGTTCACCCTGGAGGAGCGGGAAGCCCTCATCCGGCGGGTGACGGCAGACTTGCCCAATGTAGAGGTGGATTCTTCCAGCGAGCTGCTGGCCGATTATGCCCGCCGCCGGGGCAGCTGCGTGATTGTCAAGGGGCTGCGTGCCGGCTCCGACTTTGAAAGTGAATTTCAGATGGCGCTGGTGAACCGCAAGCTCAACCCGGAGCTGGATACCATGTTCCTCACCGCCGACAGTCAGTATATGTATTTAAGCTCCAGCATGGTCAAGGAGCTTGGAAAATATGGCGCGGAGCTTTCCGATTTTCTCCCGCAGGAAATCATCCCGGACTTCCGTGAGAAACTTTGCAATTAAATGGAGGATTTATCATGAGCAACAACAGCACAGAGGATATTATCGGCACCTTGTACGACATGGTGCAGGACGCACGTTCCATGCCCCTGGCCGCAGACAAGTGCATTTTGGAGCGGGACAGAGTGCTTGACCTGCTGGACGAGGTAATCTCCCGTCTGCCCGCCGAAATCAAGCAGTCCCGCACCATTGTGGAGTCCCGCAATGAGCTGATTGCCCAGGCGCGCCGGGAGGCGGAGGGGATTTTGCAGAAGGCCAACGAGCAGGCAAGCGAGCTGGTGAGCAAGGAGGAAATCTACAAGGCCGCCAAGAAGCGCGCCGAGGAGCTGGTTGCCCAGACCCAGGAGCGCATTGATCAGATTCGCAAGGCCGGCAACGATTACATGGCAGAGTCTCTGCGCCGCACCGAGGAGGTCATTTCTCAGGCACTGCACGAGGTGCAGGATACCCGCATGAAGTTTACGGCTGTCACCGAGTCCCAGGAGCAGCGGGCAAAGCAGATGCCCAATGTGGACGTGGATATGTAATTGAATTTTTGAAAAGAAAAGCAAGGCACCGCTTCGATTTATCTAAGCGGTGCCCTTGCTGGTTGTTGGATGGAATATCAGGAGGATAGAATGGAGCGGTGTGTCATACATCTGTTTGGAGCGTCCGGCTCCGGTACATCAACGCTTGGCAGATTTATTGCTGACCGGATGGACTGTTTTTTCATGGATACGGATGACTATTACTGGCAGCCTACAGACCCCAAATACACCACCAGTCGCCCCATCCCGGAACGGCTGGAGTTGATGCAGCGGGACATTGCCGCCCACAAGCGGGTGGTGATTTCCGGCTCCCTCGTGGATTGGGGGGACGGGCTTATTCCGCTGTTTACGCTGGCAATTCGGGTGGAAACGCCAACAGCGGTGCGAATTGCCCGACTTCGGGCAAGGGAAAGGGCGCGCTTTGGCAGTCGGCTTGACCCGGATGGCGATATGTATGCGCAGCATGAGAAATTTATTCGCTGGGCAGCTGATTATGATGAGGGGGACATCCATATGCGCAGCAAGGCGATGCATGACCAGTGGCAGAAGCAGCTTGCTTGTCCACTTGTGACAGTTGACGGCAATTTACCGGTGGAAGCAAGTTGGGAAATGGTCAAGCTGTGTTTGTGATGCTGCTTTTTGATTGCAAGCGATATACCCTTTACTGACGATATGGAGCGAGCGCCCGGTCAAAACCGGACGCTCGTTTGTGCTTAGTCTTTCAGACAGCCCAGGGGGACAACGTAAACGCCGTCCGGGCGGCGGTAGGCGTAATTTCCCGTGCCGGTTAAAACCATCAGAAAAGAGGGCTTTTTCATTTTGTCGGTGTCAATCTTTTCTGCCAGGGACTTCAGGTTGGCGGAACCTTCTTCAATCAACCGGTCGCCGCCCAGCTTGATTTCCACAAGCCCGTAAGAGCCGTTGCGCAGATGTACAACCGCGTCACATTCCAGCCCTTCTTTGTCTCGATAGTGGTAGACTTCTCCGTTCAGGGCATCGGCAAAAATGCGAAGGTCACGGACACACATGGTTTCAAACAGGAAGCCGAAGGTTTTCAAATCCGAAATCAAATCCTGCGGTCCGATGCCCAGCGCCGCCGCTGCAATAGAGGGGTCAATATAATACCGGGTATTGGAGGAACGGATTGCCGTTTTGGAGCGAAGGTTGGGATTCCAGGCGGGCATATCCTCCACCACAAAGATTTTTCGCAGAGCGTTGAGATAGGCGGCAACAGTTTCTGCGTCAAAGGCAGCCTCGTTATTGGCGGCGATGTCCTGGGCAATGACGGTATTGGGAACTTGACTGCCCTGATTCCTGGCGTAGGAACGCATGAGCCGCTTGACCCGTTCCGGGTCTTTCTTGACGTTATCCACACGGTTGATGTCCGCATGAACAACTGCGTCATAATAGTCAATGGCCTGGTCCAGCGCAATCTCGTCCCTCATTCCCACCGCTTGGGGCCAGCCGCCCCGGCATACCAGAAACGCAAGTCGGTCAATGTCGAGCCTGGATTCGCCGTCGAGTTCCTCCGGCTGGGAAAAGAGCGCGTTCAGGCTGACTTCCCCGGTGGATTCCCCAGACTCGAACAGGCTCATGGGGCGCATGGTGAGCCAAGTGAAGCGCCCGGTGCCGGAATGGGTGATTTCCTTTGTGTCCGGCGGCACGGCAGAACCGGTCAGCACAAACTGCCCCAGTTCTCCCCGGTGGTCAACTTCAAACCGGATGGCATCCCACAGCTTGGGTGCCAGCTGCCATTCGTCAATCAGCCGGGGCGTTTCCCCTCGCAAAAGCCGCTTGGGACTCAGCTCGGACATGGTGATGTTCTGCTCTTTTGTTTCCGGGTCGTCCATGTAGAGGATGCTTTTGGCAATCTGCTCCGCTGTGGTGGTCTTTCCGCACCACTTCGGCCCTTCAATCAGCACGGCCCCTTTGCCTTCCAGCTTTCGTTTCAGAATTTCATCGGCAATTCTTTTCCGATACCCCTTCATTGGGCACACCTCATTTCTGCTTGTTTATCCATATTATACCCTGACTGTTTATAAGAATCAAGAAAAAATCGATGATTGGAAAAAACTTAATCCGATGATTGGCAGAAAATCATACCGACAATTGGCGAAAAATTACACCGATGGTTGGCGGAAATCTGAACCGATGATTGGAGAAAAATCATTCCGCCGAATGGAAGCCGGGGGAATATGGAGACGTCCGATATATGGAAAATGGTTTGGCGTGCAGTGTGTTACCGGGTGGGTTAGGGCAATAGCGTATCCGTACCATCTTCGTAGCGTCATTGTCCGGCGGCACTGCCGCCAAAGACAGCCACCATAGAAAAACCACGGTGGCTGTTTGGATTATTTCATTATTTTCTATCCGTTTTCTTCTCCGGTGCAGCAGGTGTTGCTGTCCTTTTTCCGGTCGCAGCCCCTTGGTGCAAACTGGGCGGCGGGGAAGGGAATCCGGCTGAACATTTCGCAGGGGTCTTCGGTGCAGCCGGGGTTGTCGCAGCATTCCTTGGTGGGGATGCTGTAGTCCATCACCGGCACAATCAGCTGGGCATCCCGCTCCAGCCGGATGATGGAGAACTGCCCCAGGGTGACATACAGCCGCCGGTTCTCCGGGGTCAGCACCAGGTCTTCGTCAAACATCGCCCGCACCGATTCCGGCACCTGCAAGGTGGCTTCTTTGCAGCTGGTTTCGCAGATTTCCCGCACCCGGGAGCCAAGCACCATGGGGTCGAGCACTTCTACCACGGCGGTGGGGCGGTTGGCGTAACTTCGGGTAACACCGTCCGGGGCATACAGCCGGGTGTCACTGCGGTAGATGTGGGTGCAGCTGTCCTCGCCGCACAGCACTGCCCGCTTGGAAAACACGGCCAGGCCATACAGCGTGGCGGGGCGGGACGCGCCGACCACGGTGTCAGCAATGATGCGGTAGTAGAAGGTGACATCGATGCAGTAGTGGTTACGGTCGAAGGCCACCGGGCTGACATCGATATAGGTACTGATAAGCTCTGCGCACCGCACCCGGGTTCCGGCGCTGCTGTCCAGCAGCGTTTGGGAGCTGGCAGTCAGGTACACGGGCAGGTCTTCAATGCAGTCCTTGTCACGGCAGGAATCTGTGATTTTGCGGGTGTGGATGGACATGGCCTGGTGCAGCTCCCCCGGGTCGCAGCGCAGGGTGTCTTGGCATTGGTCTGACATGGGAATCCCTCCTAAACGTCTTATAAGCGAAAAGGGCTTATAAGACAGTTTATGCGTGTCACCGCCGCCTGTGTACTGTAGACACTCCCCAAAAGCAACAAAAGAGTGGGGGAAAATCAGTTGGAGAAACGGTAAACGGTTTCGGAGTGATATTTCTCTCCGGCCTTGGTCACCGGCTGCTTCCATTCAGGGTGATGGATGGCATCGGGATAGAACTGGGTTTCCAGGGCAATGCCGCTGCGCTTGCCATAGTACACGCCGCCCTTGCCAGACTCCCGGATGAAATTGCCGGCATAGAACTGGATGCCGGGCAGGTCGGTGTAAACGGCCATGGTTCTGCCGGAAACAGGGTCGGAAAGCACGGCGCAGGGATTGCAGAACACCTCAAAATTGTGGTCATAGCCGCCTTGCAAATGCAGCGGCTCCTCGTCGGCCTCAATGTCCTGACCAATGGCCTTGGGCATCCGAAAGTCCATGGCGGTGCCCCCCACGCTGCGCATTTCTCCGGTGGGGATGCTCTCGGCATCGGCAACGCAGAAGGTGCGGGCGGGCAGCATCAGCAGCTGGTCTATGGCGGCCTGGGTGTTTGCTTCACCGGCCAGATTGAAATAGCTGTGGTTGGTGAGGTTAAAGATGGTGTCCTGGTCGCACACAGCATCATAGGCAATGTGCAGGCCGCCGGTTTCGTCCAGGCTGTAGGTCACGTCAATGGAGGCGTTGCCGGGGTAGCCCTGGTCACCGGTGGGGCTGTTCAGGCGGAGGGAGATGCTGGTGTCGGTGCAGGCGGTGACCGTCCACAGCCGGGTGTGGTAGAAGTTGGGGCCGGAATGGAGGTTGTTGCCGTGTTCGTTGGGGGTCAGGCTGTATTCCCGCCCACCCAGGGAAAAGGTGCTGCCCTTGATGCGGTTGGCACTGCGCCCCACAATCGCGCCGAAAAAGCTGCTGCCCGCCAGGTAGTCCGCCGCGTTGTCATAGCCCAGGACAACGTCAACCACATTGCCGTCAGCATCGGGCACAAAGACGCTGACCAGGGTTGCGCCCAAGTCGGTTACGGTGGCGGTGATGCCGCCGCAGGAGATGGTGTATAAATAAGTCTGCTCACCGGTGGGCAGAACGCCGAAAGATTTTTTCATCAAAAAACTCCTTTCATTTTTGGGGAAAGAACGGTAAAGATTATGTTAATTCCACTTCTGCTGATTATACTATATTTTTCCCCCTTTTTCAATCAGTTCTTTCATTTGGCGCGTAGAATCGGCAACATTCGCCCTTTTCCAGAGGGGCACGGTCAGAAAACATTTGCGGAACATTTTTCCGCATCTTTGTGTAAAATGCTATATTTTGTGTCGCTCACTTGACAACGACACAAGATATAGTATATAATGTGACCTGCACGCGAGCCGTGCGCCCAGACAAAAAGGAGGAACTCTGCGTGAAGATTATTAAGAGAAACGGTACTGAAGCCGACTTTGACATTGAAAAAATTAACAGAGCCGTTACAAAGGCCAACAACGCTGTGGAAGAAAAGGTGCGGCTGACTCCCTTGCAGATTCGCCGCATTTCCGAGCGGGTAGAGGTTGCCTGCGAGGAAATGGGCCGCAGCCCCTCGGTGGAGGAGATTCAGGATTTGGTGGAAAAGTCCATCATGGCCCACGGTGCCTTTGAGGTGGCCAAGGAATATGTCACCTATCGCTATACCCGCAGCCTGCTGCGCCAGTCCAACACCACCGATGACCGCATCCTCAGCCTGATTGAGTGCAACAACGAGGAGGTCAAGCAGGAGAACGCCAACAAAAACCCCACCATCAATGCGGTGCAGCGTGACTATATGGCGGGCGAAGTCTCTAAGGACATCACCAACCGCATTCTGCTGCCGGCTGAAATTGTGGCAGCCCATCAAAGTGGCATCATTCATTTCCATGACTCCGACTATTATGCCCAGCATATGCACAACTGTGATTTGGTGAACCTGGAGGATATGCTGCAAAACGGCACCGTGATTTCCGGTACGCTGATTGAGAAGCCCCATTCTTTCTCCACTGCCTGCAACATCGCCACTCAGATTATCGCCCAGGTGGCATCCAACCAATACGGCGGCCAGTCCATTTCTCTGACCCACCTGGCTCCCTTTGTCCAGATCAGCCGGGAGAAGATTCGCAGAAATGTGCTCAAGGAGCTGGAAGAATTTGGCGTGCAGCCCTCCGAGGAGGCGGTTGCCAAGGTGGTGGAGGATCGGCTGCGGGATGAGGTGCGCAGAGGCGTGCAGACCATCCAGTATCAGGTGGTCACCCTGATGACCACCAACGGTCAGGCTCCCTTTATTACCGTGTTTATGTACCTGAACGAAGCCAGAAACCAGCAGGAGAAAAAGGATCTGGCTATGATTATCGAGGAGACCCTGCGCCAGCGCTATGAGGGCGTGAAGAACGAAAAGGGCGTGTGGATTACCCCTGCATTCCCCAAGCTGATTTATGTGCTGGAGGAGGAGAACATCCGGGAGGGAACACCCTACTGGTATCTGACCAAGCTGGCGGCACAGTGTACCGCCAAGCGCATGGTGCCCGACTATATCAGCGAAAAGAAAATGCTGGAACTGAAGGTGGACAAGAACGGCGAGGGTCACTGCTACACCTGCATGGGCTGCCGCTCCTTCCTGACCCCCTATGTGGATGAAAACGGCAAGCCCAAATACTACGGTCGCTTCAACCAGGGCGTTGTCACCATCAACCTGGTGGACGTGGCGCTGTCCTCCGAGCGGGATATGGATAAGTTCTGGAAGATTTTTGACGAGCGGCTGGAACTGTGCCACGAGGCGCTGATGTGCCGCCACAACCGGCTGAAGGGAACGCTGTCCGATGCTGCTCCTATCCTGTGGCAGTATGGCGCACTGGCGCGGCTGAAAAAGGGCGAGCCAATCGACAAGCTGCTCTACGGCGGCTATTCCACCATCTCCCTGGGCTATGCCGGCCTTTATGAGTGCGTCAAGTATATGACCGGTAAATCCCACACCGACGAGGCGGCAAAGCCCTTTGCCCTGGAGGTGATGCAGCATATGAATGATGCCTGCAAGACTTGGAAGGCACAGCATAATATCGACTTCTCTCTGTACGGCACCCCCCTGGAATCCACCACCTATAAATTCGCCAAGTGCCTGCAAAAGCGCTTCGGTCTGATTCCCGGCATCACCGACAAGAGCTATATCACCAACTCCTACCACGTTCATGTGACGGAATCCATCGATGCCTTTACGAAGCTCCGCTTTGAGGCGGAGTTCCAGCAGCTGTCTCCCGGCGGCGCCATCAGCTATGTGGAGGTGCCCAATATGCAGCAGAACATCGATGCCGTGCTGGAGCTGATGCAGTTCATCTATGACAACATCATGTACGCCGAGCTGAATACCAAGTCCGACTATTGCCAGGTTTGCGGCTATGACGGCGAGATTGAGATTCAGGAGGATGACAACAAGCTGGTTTGGGTTTGCCCCCAGTGCGGCAACCGGGATCAGAGCAAGATGAATGTTGCCCGCCGTACCTGCGGCTATATCGGCACGCAGTATTGGAACCAGGGTCGTACCCAGGAAATCAAGGATCGGGTGCTGCACCTGTAATCAAAAAACATAATAAATCAAGCCGGGTTTCCAACAGCGGAAACCCGGCTTTCTTTGGCGCGAAGCGCCCTCGGCGCCCCCTTTGGGGGAGCTGCTGAGCGAATGCGAAG
>ERZ791887.1649-NODE-1649-length-14391-cov-3.756278_pt1 | contig 14391 bp, 4 predicted proteins | sample MGYA00510157_ERZ791887 | MGnify/ENA primary metagenome ERZ791887 (study PRJEB30046, sample SAMN00792112) | human gut metagenome | study: EMG produced TPA metagenomics assembly of the A metagenome-wide association study of gut microbiota in type 2... | reverse complement strand
TTTTTCAAGCAGAAGACGGCATACGAGATAGTTTTATCAAATAAATAAAAATATTATGAAAGAAAAAATCTTAAAAGTTACTACAGCGATAGCATTAATAATAGCTTTAACAATGGTAAATGTTTTAGTTTTATGTGATAGCATAGTATCATATGCTGCAAATGCTATAAGCGAAACAAAAAGTACTAGTCATAAAAACGTAGAGTTTATGGCTTATTTTAAGGATTCTAATGGAAACAAAGTAAGTTCATTGGATGAAAAAATAAGTTCAGAAGATATGAAAATGTATCTACAAGTGTCTGTAAAACAAAATGGATATTTTAATGGACAAATCTCATTAAAAAATTCTAATTTTAAATTTAAAACAGATATTCAAAATGATATAGTAAATAAAATAGATGAAAATAATATTTATTTAAATCAAATAAATGCCGGAGATACAAAAGAAATAGAAGTTGGAATTGAGTTTGTAAAAGATAGTGAATTTGATTTAAGTTTAATAAGCATAGAATCAAAATTAGGTTTAAGTGGCATTTATAGAGATGAAACAGAAAAAAATATTTCTATAACAGCAACAAGAACAGTAAGATTACATATGGTAAGTCCATATCAAAAAGGTGATAATATCTTATCACAAGAAGTAATAACAAATAAGATTTTAAATTATAATGGTGTAGATAAAAAAATTGTACAAATAAAAGTAATGTCAGGAATAAAAGATAACTTATTTCCTATAAAATCTACTTCATTAGAAATTGTTGCTCCTAAAATTTTAGATAAATTTCCTAAAACAGTATTAGTAAGTTCTGTTGATAATTTAACAACAAATAATAAAAAATTATCAGATGATATGTGGAATTATAATGCAGAAACAGGAACAATAAATATAACTGTAAATAATGAAAACGTAGAAAATAAAGTTTCTTGGTTAAGAGAAGGAAACGATACATTTGTTATTACATATATATTTGATGAAACTGGTAGATTTGAAGAACAATCAAATAAAATAAGTTCAAAAATAGAACTTTATGATGATAATAAAACAGTATTTACAGCATCTCATGAAATGGGATTAAGTAACGAAGAAAAAGATTCTATATTTAAAATTGAACAAGTTCAAAATGAAACAAGCATATACAAAGGTAAATTATATTATAGTATAGATAGAGAATTGACATATAAAACAATTTTAAATACAAATTTAGTAGGAGTTGCATCAAGTGTAAATATATTAGAAAAAGATAATGATAGCACTATAAAATCAATTTACAAAACTACAAAAATAAATAAACAAAAAATGATAGACATACTTGGAGAAAATGGTAGAATAACAATTGTAAATACAGATACAAATAAGCAATTAACAAATATAGATTCACAAACAGAGGCAAATGAAAACGGAGATATCATAGTAGAATATAAAGAGAATGTTGAAAATATTAAAATGATATTAACAACACCACAAAAAATAGAAAAACTAGAAATAGAAAATACAAAAACAATTGTAAATGCTAATAAAAATACTATAAAAACTGCAAATGAAATTGTTTTAAATGCAGAAGGTACTTATACATCAGTTGACAAAGAAAATAACATAGAAGAAGCAGAAAGCAAAATTGAATTAAAAGAAACAGAAACATCTGCCAAACTAGAAATAAATAAAACAGAACTTTCAACAATGACAACAAATCAAAATGTTGAATTTAGAGTTACATTACAATCAAAGGAAGAAAGTAATGAATTATTTAAAAATCCAGTTGTAAGAATTCAATTACCAGAAAAAATAGAAAACATTAAAGTAAATTCTATATCTTTAATATATGAAGATGAATTAAAAATCAAATCTTCAAAATTAAATGGTAAAACAATAGAAATAACCTTTGATGGAGAACAAACAAAATATAAAGATGAAGCAATAGATGGAGCTGTGTTATTAATAAATGCAGATTTAGCAATAAATAAAAAAGCAACAAGCAGTACGGAAACAGTAATAATGACATACACAAATGCAAATGCAATTAATTATAAAAATGGAGCAAATATTGGAACAGAACAACAAAATATTAATATAGTTTCATATGCTGGACTTGTAACAACAAATCAAATTTCAGATTATGGAATTAATGTTATAAATAATGATGGTGAAAAAACAGCAAAATTACAAACTTCAGAAACAGAAAAAAATGTGACAATAGAAAAAAATATAATAAATAATAATGAAGACAAAATTTCAAATGTTAAGATTTTAGGAACATTCCCAACAAAAGATGCAGTATCTGGAATAAATAATATCGATATATTAGTAAATGGTGCTATAAAAGTATCTGGAATAGATAATAGTAAAGTAAAAATATATTATTCAAATAACGAAAAAGCAACAACAGATCTAGAAAATACATCAAATGCATGGCAAGAAAATATAACTGATTTTACTAATGTAAAAAAATATTTAATTATAGTAGATGAATTAGATGTATTAGAAGAAATTGATATTACATATGGAATTACAATTCCAGAAAACTTAGAATACAACAAAGTAGCACAAGAAGGTTATAATGTATATTATACAAACACAAATAATTCAACAGAATCATCTGTAGAATTAGATAGATTAACATTGGAAACAGGAAAAGGTCCAGTTGTGGATACAACATTAAAAGCCTTTGTAGCAGGAGAAGAAAGAACACAAGAAGTAAAAGAAGGAGAAATTATAAAATATACAGTTACAGTATCTAATACTGGAACAGAAGATATGACAAACATTAATGTTGTGGGAAAAGTACCAGAAGGTACAACATATGTAGAAAAAAATGAAGTACCAACAGGGATGAGTATTGAACCAGTTGATTATAAACCATTTATAGAATATAAAGATAGAAAAAATATACAATTTAATATTGCAAAATTATCAGTTGGAGAAACAACAACTCAAAGTTATTTAGTAAAAGTAAATAAAGGAACAAAAGGAACAAAATTATCAAATGAATTAACAACTAAATATGGAGAAGTTACAAAAAAATCTAATGAACTTATAACAGAAGTAAAAGAAGCAAATATTGAAATTGAATTATATTCAACAACAGATAATGAGCAAGTAAAAAATGGTTATACATATGGCTATATTGCAAATGTAAAAAATACTTCAAATGAAGATTTAAAAAATGTTAAAGTTAATGTGCTAGCCGGAGAAATATTTAATGTAAGAGATATTAGTTACACAAATTCAGAAAATAACAATGTAGTAGAAAAAAATAATAAATATATTGTTATAGATAAGATTTCAGCAGGTGAAACAAAGAGAGTTGTTATTGAAACAATTATAGATAGTAATACAAAATTGACAAATTCAAAAATGTCTGTAACAGCAGAACAAAATAAAGAAACATTTTATTCAAATCAATTAGAATTTAATGTAAGAATTGCTAATATAGAATTAAGTATGACTTCAAATAATAGTAATAACTATGTTAAAGCAGGGGAAACAATTGAGTATAAAATAAAAGTAAAAAATATAGGAACAGAAAAATTACAAAATATTCAAATAGTTGACAGTATTTCAAATAAAACAACATTATCAGAAGTTCAAAAAAATGGAAATGTATTAGGAAAAGGACAATATTCAGCACAAAATTCTAAATTAACAATTAAAGATGAATTAGCTGAAAATGAAACTGTTGAATATACAGTAAAAGCAATTGTAAATAAAATACCAGGAAATAGCAAAGCTATGGAGATTGAAAATAATGTAGTAGTTAGTGTTGATGGATTAAAATTAAAAGAGGCAACTGTAAAACATATATTACAACCAGAATCAAATAGTAACAACAACGGAAATAACAACGGAAATAATAATGGCGGTAATACAAATAATGGTGAAAATACAGAAAACCCAGATTCAACTGTTACAACAAATAATGTAATTGCTGGTACAGCATGGTTAGACACAAATAATAATGGACAAAAAGATACATCAGAACAATTATTATCAGGAATTGTAGTAAGATTAGTATCTACAGCTAATAATGAAACTGCTAAAGATACCGATGGAAAAGAAATAGTAACAACAACAGACAATAATGGTTTTTATAGTTTAAACAAAGTACCAAATGGAGAATATATAGTAATATTTGAATATGATACTTCAAAATATATACTAACAACTTATGAAAAAGCAGGAGTATCAGAAGAAAATAACTCAAAAGTAATAAATAAAAAGATAAATCAAAATAATGAAGAAAAGACAGTAGGAGCAACAGAAATTATAAAATTAAATAATAATAATGTTGCAAACATAAATATTGGATTACAAGAAGCAAAAGTATTTGACTTGAAATTAGACAAAACAGTTAATAGAATAACAATTCAAAACTCAAAAGGAACAGTTACAAAAGAATATGATAATGCAACACTTGCAAAAGCAGAAATTGATGCAAAATTAGTTAATGCAACAACAGTAGTTGTTGAATATACAATAAAAGTTACAAACGAAGGTGAAGTTGATGCTTATGTAAGAAAAATTGCAGATTACTTATCATCAGATTACAAATTTAGTTCAGAATTGAACAAAGATTGGTATCAAGCAGATGGAAATGTATACACAACAAGTTTTGCAAACCAAAAAATAGCACCAGGTGAAAGCAAAGAAATTAAATTGATTGTAACAAAACAAATGACTGAAAGTAATACAGGATTAATTCCAAATACAGCGGAAATTGTAGAAAGTTACAATGAATTAGGATTACAAGATGTTGACTCAACAGCAGGTAATAAAGTAAAAGGTGAAGATGATATGGGAACAGCAGAAGTAATATTAAGTATAAAAACAGGTGAAGTAGTAACAACAATTTCATTAATAATAACAACAGTAGCAATACTTTTAGCAGGATCTTATTTAATATCAAGAAAAATTATACATGGAAGAATTTTATAGGAAAGGAGGTAAATAAAAATGAATAAAATAAAAAAAGGTCTATTAAATATTACAGCAATTATGACTACAGCAATATTTGTAATATCAGGAACAGTTAATGCTACAACACGTTTAGACAATATAAAAGATGATACAAATGAAGATGAAAGTGTATATGTAAGTTCAGCAGATTTAGTTGATAGAGATGATTTATACTGTGTTGAAAAAGGTGCATCATTAGATGGTATTGATATAGTATATACAGTTCAAAAATACATAAAAATAGAAGGAAATACAGCTTGGAATACAGCTGGTACAAGTGTAACAGATAATTCTAATGGTGTATTAGCATATATTTTATCTAAAAACATGGGTTATAGTAACGGAGTAAAAAATTTCCAAAATACTTCAGAAGCACAAAATGCAATATGGGCTTATATAAATACATGGTATAGTAATGTTGGTGATGCATTAGGTGCCAATTGGTCATATGATAATAATACTGGAGATGAAGATACACAAATTATAAATGATGCAAAGGATTATGCTAATTCTATAGGAAGTGCAAATACTACAATAACAGATAATACAGATAAATCTAATATAAGTACAACAGCATACAATGAAAATGGAAAATCTTATGTAAGAGTTGGACCATTTAATTGGAATTTTGAAGGAAGTTTATCAAATATATATGTATATGATGAAAATAATTCAGAATATTCAAAAGTATGGTATAGTAGATTTGAAGGAGATAGCGAAGTATTTATAAATGAATCAGATGTTTCTTCAGATGAAAATTTCTATGTAACAGTAGAAGCAACTTCAGAGCACACAAAAATTTCAAGTATATCAGCTAAAGGAAAAATAGACACAGGTAGTGTATATACAGCAGAGTTATGGTTTTTAGGAAATTCTGGAACACAAAGATTGATGTTAGTAAAAACAGGTGATAAACCAACAGAAACAGAAATAAATGCAGACTTTAATTATGATATAACATTAACAAAAAATCTAGAAATTTATAAAGTGGATTCAAGAGATGAAAAATTACCATTAGTAGGTGTAGGATTTGTTTTACAAAATAAAGATACAAACAAATATGTAAAACAAACAAATGGAATATTAAGCTATGTTGATAATAGAAGTGAAGCAACAGAGTTTATGACAGATTCAAATGGAAAAATAAAATTTGAAAACTTAATAATGGGAACATATGTAGCATATGAAACTAAAAACCCAAATTATGGTTATGAAATAATAAAAGATGGAATAGAAATACCAATTAACCAAACATCAATAACAATAAAAAATATACAAAAATATATTAAATTATCAGGTTATATTTGGAAAGATGTTCAATCTGGAAAACAAACAGTAAGAAATGATTTATATAAAGATGATGAATATGATGTAAATGATGAATCATTTAATGGAATAACAGTTAGATTAAAAGACAAAGATGGAAATACACTAAAAGAAACAAAATCATCAGAAAATGGATTATATAATGAAATAACTGGTGGTGAATATATCTTTGAAGATGTTGAAATTGAAAAATTAGCAGATTATTATATTGAATTTGAATATGATGGATTAATCTATCAATCAGTTGCAATTAATATAAATAAGAATAATGGTTCAAAATCAACAGATAAAGTAGAAAGAGATGTATTAGATAAAAACTTTACAAGTGTTGAAGCAACAGGAGAAAATAGAGTAAATGTAAACAACAAATATTCAATTGGATATACAAATACACAAGATCATGTTGCAAAAATAAATGACAGTTCATCATGTACAATACATGCAAAAACAAATGATGCTGGTTATAATATAGCAAATTACTTTAAACCAGGAACAAAAGAAATAAGATATATCAATTTAGGACTATATGAAAAACCACAAGCAGATTTAGCAATTGCAAATGATTTAGAAAATGTAAATGTTGGAGTAAATGGTTATTGGCACGTTTACAAATATGGTAAAAGATTAAATGATTCTGGAATGATACCAGATAACTCAGATTCTTGGAATGTTGGAGTAAAATTTAAAAATAGTTATACAGGAACATATAAAAGAGCTGTATATGAATCAGATGTAAATTATCAAACAAATGATAAATCAAAAGAAATGCAAGTATATTTAACATATAAAATAGCAATAAGAAATGAATCATCATATTTAACAAAAGCAAATAGTATAGTTAATTATTTTGATAATCGTTATGAATTAGTATCAGCTGGAACAGGAATTGATGGACAAAATAATATAACAGGAAACTTAAATATAGCTTCAAGTGAAAAATATAATGAAGAATATAACAAGGCTGTAATAGATACAAATACAGTTATAAAATCAGGAGAATCAAATTATTTATATGTTCAATATAAATTAAATAGAGAAGCGGTATTACAAATATTAAATAATAAAGAAACATTATATAGTACAGTAGAAATAAATTCATATACAGTATATAAAGATAATAATGGAAATACAGTAGCGGCAGTAGATATTGACTCAGTACCAGGAAATATGAAAATAGGAAATATTGATACATATGAAGATGATACAGATGCAGCTCCACCAGTACAATTAGAATTAACAGATGCAAGAAAAATTGCGGGAACAGTATTTGTCGATAGTACAACAGGAGAATTAAAAACAGGAGAAATAAGACAAGGAAATGGACAATTTGATAATGGTGAAAACACAGTATCAGGAGTAAAAGTTACATTACACGAATTAAATAACTCTATAGGTGATATTGAAACAACAACTGATGCAAATGGTAACTATGAATTTGCAGGATATATACCAGGACAATATACAATAACATATACATGGGGAGATAAAGACTATAAGGTACAATACTATAAAGGAACAGTATATGATTCAAGCAGAGACCAAAACAATAAAGAATGGTATAAAGATGCAGTAGATACAAGAAAAACAGATGCTATAGATAATTATGATGAAAGAAAAGCAATAGACAAAGAAGTAGCAAATATAACAAACCATACAGTTGGAGAAGAAGTATCAAAGGCATATAATGGAGAACAAAGTGCAATAACAATAACAAAAATGAATTCAGTAACACCAACGATGGAATTTGGTGTAGAATATGAAACAACTATAACAGATGGAACAGCAGACAAAGTTGAATTTATAGTAAAAAATGTTGACTTTGGAATAGTAGAAAGAGCAAGACAACAATTAGATTTACAAAAACGAGTAAGTACATTTAAAGTAACATTGGCAAATGGTCAAATATTAGCAGATGCTAAAGTTACAGAAGATGGAAAACTAGAAGGAACAACAAACCATATGACATATATGGGACCATCTACAAATGGTAAAGGTTATGTAAAACTAGAAGTTGATAGTGAATTAATAGAAGGAGCAACATTAGAGGTTGGCTACGAAATAAAAGCTATTAACCAAAGTGAAGTAGACTATATGTCAGAAAACTACTATAAATATGGAATTAAGGAAGGAAATATTGCAACATTAACACCATCAGCAGTAGTAGATTATCTAGACAAAAACTTAGGATTTGTAGAAGATAATAATAGAGATTGGAAACAAATTACAAGTGAAGACTTAGAAAAATTAAATGCAGTAAAAGTTGGAGATACAGAATACTTAAATAATAAGAAAATATTATATACAGAAGCAACAGCAAAAGCATTAAAACCAACAGAAACTGTATCAGTAGGATTAAATGTTTCTAAATTATTAACATCATCAGAAGACTTAACATTTAATAATGATGCAGAAGTTGCAAGAATAACACCTCCAGGTAATCCACCAGTGGTTCCACCAGAATATCCACCAGTAGTTCCAGCAGAAGACATAATAATTGTACCAAGCACTGGTGCTAACATGAATTACTTATTACCAACAATAGTTGGAATGGTTTCATTAGTGATATTAGGTGTTGGAGTATTTGTTATTAAGAAAAAAGTTATTGACAATAAATAAAAGATAAATAAAAAATAAATAAAAATGTCGAAAATTGCGATGAAAAGTATAACAAAAATACTATTTATTACTGCAATATTCGACATTTTATTGTATTATATAAACATTAGATATCTAATTAATTTTAAATCAAAAATATTAATTCTAAGAATTTTTAATCTTAAATAAAAAAACAAATAAATAAAGATAATAAATAGAAAAAATACTATTTATTATCTTTTTAAAATTCTACAATAATATTGCTTTTTTTGGCAATTTATAATAAAATAAACGCAGTAAATTGAAAAATAATAAAACAAATAAAAAATAAATATCACAAAATGTAAAAAACTTTTTTGAATTACCATACCAAAAAAGACAAAAAATACAAAGGACAAGTAGTAAAATTTTGCTATAAAAAGTTTAAGAGGTGGTAAGGATGTTTCAAAATATAAATGAAAATACAGTAAATACTGCAAAATACGAAGAAGATAATAGTCATAAAAAGAAAATAGAAATATTTTCAAACGTATTAAGCATAAAAAATATAATCATATATGTAATAACATTTATGATTTCAATGGTTGGTGTAACAGGAGAATTTTCACCATTTAGTATAAGTATATTAGGTGCATGTTTAGCAAATTCGGTACCAGCATTAGGAGTAGTTTTAGCAGGAATTATAGGAAGTGCAATAAAATTCGGAGTTAGTGGAGCTGTAGGCTATATTTTAACAGTATTAACACTAATTGCTACAATGTTTATAATAAAAATAAAACAAAACGATGAAGAAAAAAATGAACAAATAAAATTGTCAAAAAATATATTCATAGCAACTTTAATTATACAAATACTTAAATTAGGAATAAATGGATTTACATTATATGATGCCCTAGCAAGTGTATCATTTTCAATAATTGCAGTCGTGTTTTATAAAATATTTGTAAATTCACTTTCTGTAATTCAAGATTTTAGAGAGAATAAAGCATTTTCAATAGAAGAAGTATTAGGAGCAAGTTTATTATTATCAATTTCTGTTAGTGCATTTAATGGAATAAATATATTTGGATTTTCAATTCAAAATATTTTAAGTATCCTAATAGTTTTAATTTTAGGATGGAAAAATGGTGTATTAGTAGGAACAACAGCAGGTGTTACAATAGGAGTAACCTTAGGAGTAATAACATCATCTGATCCAATAATGGTAGCAGCATATGCTATTTCTGGAATGATTGCGGGAATATTAAATAGATTTGGAAAGATAGGAGTTATTGTTGGATTTTGCTTAGGGAATGTCGTACTTGCATATGTATCAAATGGATATACAGTAGAATTAATTCATTTTAAAGAAATATTAATTGCATCAATTGGGCTTTTAGCAGTACCAAAATCAATAAGAATAAATATAGAAGAATTTACTGGTGGTTCAAAACTTTTACCAGTATTTCCAGACAGAGCATTAAATAAAAGTAAAGAAACAGCAGAGAGATTAAATAATGTTTCAGAAACAATTCAAGAAATGGCAAAAACATATAAAATAGATGATGCGGAAGAATTAAAACAAGAAGAAAATATCAATAATAAAGAAATATTTATCAATGAATTATTAGATAATTTAAATGGCTATGAAAACAATATGCTATATGAAGATATATCAAATACAGAAGGAAAAATAATTGATGAAATTTTTGAATTGTTGTTAGACAAGCAAGAAATAAACAGAGAACAATTACTAGAAATATTTGCAAGATGTAATAGTTACATAATCGGTTTTGATGATAAAAATATAAGTGAATATTTAGAAGAAAATATTGCACAAATGGTAAGAGTAATAAATATGTCTTATAAAATAAGTAAATCAAGTTTTGTATGGCAAAAAAAATTACAAGAAAACAAAAAGAACATAAAAGAACAATTAACCGGGGTATCTAAAGCAATTTCAAATATTGCTGAAAATATAGAAAAAAATATTCAAAATGAAGAACAATTCATAAAAGAAAAAAGGCAAATAATTGAATTATTAAAATTAAAAGATATAAACATACAAGAAATATCAATACAAAAAGAAGATAGATTTTTAATTGAAATATATATGGAAAAATCAAATAATGTAGATATAGATGAAATTAAAAAAATATTAACAGAAGTATTAGGAGAAGAAATTGCATTTAATCAAGATGCAAGTATTGGAACAAGATTAAATTTTTTATCAGATGATAAATTTGTAATGGCAATTGGAATGTCAGAAAAAACAAAGGAAAATAGCCAAACATCAGGTGATAGTACATTAACAATTAGACTAAAAGATGGAAAATATTTAGTAGCTTTAAGTGATGGAATGGGTTCAGGAGAAAAAGCAAAACAAAGTAGCCAAAAAGCATTGAAAATGCTAGAAAACCTATTCTTATCAGGCTTTGATAAAAATACATCAATGGAATTAATAAATTCAAGTTTAATAAGCCAAAATGAAGAAATATTTGCAACTTTAGACATTGCTATTGTAGATTTATATAATGGTTGTGTAGAATTTATAAAAGGAGGAGCTTGTCCAACTTATATTAAAAATTCAAATAAAGTCCAAATAATAAAATCAAATTCACTTCCTGCAGGAATAATAAATCATGAAAGTTTACAACTATTTGACAAAGACATTGAAGCAGGAGACATAATGGTTATGTGTTCAGATGGAATATTAGATTCTAATATAGAATACAAAAACAAAGAACTTTGGGTAAAATATCTACTTGAAGATATAGAAACAAACAATACTAAAAAAATAGCAGATTTAATACTAAATGAAGCAATTGACAACAATTTTGGAACAGCAAAAGATGATATGAGTGTAATTGCTTGTAAATTTGTTGAAAAATAAAAAAATATATGTTATATTATATGTGCAAAGGAGGACTACAAATGAGTAGAGGAAAAAGATATGATACAGAACCAAAATTAAATATGAAAAAGGTTTTTGCGGTAATTATAGCAATTGCTGTAATAATAATGTTTATATTTATAATAAAAAAATTATTGGTAAAAGATAAAGACACAGGAACAATAAGTAGTTCAAGTTACTTTGCACTATATAAAGATAACAAATGGGGAGTCATAAATTCTAATGGAGATATAGTAATAGACCCAGCATATCAAGAAATGATAGTAATACCAAACAGTAAAAATGCTATTTTTATTTGTACATATGATATAGATTATGAAACAGGGGAATACAAAACAAAAGTATTAAATGAAAAAAATCAAGAAATATTTACAAATTATGACAAAGTAGAAGCAATAGCAAATAAAGACGAAAATAATAATTTATGGTATGAAGAAAACATTTTAAAAGTAGAAAAAAATGGTAAATATGGAATAATAAATTCAACAGGAAAAGAATTAACATCAATAGAGTATGATGAAATAACAGCATCAGCAGGAATAAAGAATTCATTAAAAGTAAAAAAAGATAATAAATACGGAATAATCAATGAAGATGGAAAAGTAGTAATTCCAACATCTTATGCAGATATAGAAGAAATTGGAAAAGACAATAAATCAGGTTTTATTGTAAAAAACGAAAATAATAAATATGGTGTAATTGATTATTCTAATAATGTAATATTAAATTGCGATTATAATAAAATCTATAAAATACATTCAAACGATTTATATGTAGTGACAGAAAATACATTACAAAAAGTTGTAAGAACAGCAGAAAATGGTACATCAACAGATGTGTTAGTAAAAGGTTATGATGAAATAACAGGTATATTAGCAACAAAAGACAGTGGAGTAATATTTAAAAAAGCAAACAAATATGGAATTATGGACTTATCTGGAAATGTGATTTTAGATGCTCAATATGATTATTTGAAAGAAGCAAAAACAGGAATATTTATTGCTAAAAAAGGTGATAAATATGGAATTATAAATAGCAGTAATGAAGAAAAATTGGCATTTAATTACACATCTATAAGTTATAATGAAAAAGCAGATATATATGTTGCTGAAGATAGTGAATTAAATTCAAGTATATTAAATAACAATTTAGAAACAAAACTTACAGGATTTTTATTAGAACTAAATACAGATAAAGGCTATATAAAAATGAGAATAGATGGCCAATACAAATATTACAATTTAAAATTTGAAGAAAAACAAGAATCAGATATTTTCCCAAATAGAACATTATTTTTAAGTAAAAAAGATGGAAAATATGGATTTGTAGATAAAACAGGAAAAGTAATAGTGGACTATGTTTATGATGATGCAATGGAACAAAACGACTATGGGTTTGTTGCAGTAAAAAAAGATAATAAATGGGGAAGTATTAATAGTAAAGGAACAGTAGTACAAGAACCAACATATAATCTAGATGATTATTTACTAATAAACTTTATTGGTAGATGGCATTTTGGATTAGACATTAATATGAATTATTATAATCAAGAATAAAAATACAAATAAGTTCTAGAAAAATTTTTCTAGAACTTAAAACATAATAAAAAAGAGGTAATAAAAATGGAACTAAAGATAAACTATCAATATTCATATTTTATACATCCTTTTGTAATAAAGGAAACAAAGTATCAAAAATATTTATTAAAAATACTAAAAGACAAACGTTTTGAATTAAAAGTATTTCAAAAAAGCAAAGACTTGAACTTATATCAATATTTTTTACCCAAAATAAGTCAGTTTTTGTTTTCTAGTTTTTCACACTCAAAAATGAAATTAGACAAATTACAAGAGTTACCAGAAGATACAAAATCAGCAATTTTAAGCAAATACCCTTGTACTATATTTGAGTATAATTTAAAAGAAGATATACAAGGAAAAACAGATGAAAGAGGAGTATTTTTTAAAATACAAAAAATTAATTTAATCTGCTTTAATACGGGAATTTGTTTCTTCGTAATGAAGACAAATTTAGAAGATACAAAAGAATTCGCAGACTTATTAAATTTTAATTATAAATTTAGAGAAATAAATAGTGAAAGTCATAATTTAAATAATTATGATAAAATTTATTTGCAAACTAGCACTTTTAGTGATGTAAATAAATTAAATGAATTTATTAAAGACATAACTGGTTCTGATATAGAAACGGTAAAATTAGATATAGATACACAGAAATTCTTAACTTATTCTTATGTATGTATAGACCAATCAGCATGGAATCAAGAAAATGAATTTGAAAAAATTCAATATTATTTTAATAAATATGCAAACTTTTTACCAGCTGATAACTCAGCAGATATAACAGAAGAAGTAACTACATTTTCTAAATGGAAATATGCAAACATAGGAATTACAAAACAAGGAGTGGCATTGTTTGCATCAAGTGCTGATATAAACAATTTTACAACATTACCAGAAGAATTTGAAACAATATATTTTTATACATATATCTTAAATTTATATAAAAAGATATATTTAAAAAAATTAGAAAAAGAATTTAGTAATAATCAAAATTTAAAAGAAGCAAGAAAAATATTAGGTGAAGATAAAATTATTGGTGTATC
>ERZ791887.1642-NODE-1642-length-14419-cov-2.926204_pt1 | contig 14419 bp, 8 predicted proteins | sample MGYA00510157_ERZ791887 | MGnify/ENA primary metagenome ERZ791887 (study PRJEB30046, sample SAMN00792112) | human gut metagenome | study: EMG produced TPA metagenomics assembly of the A metagenome-wide association study of gut microbiota in type 2... | reverse complement strand
TTACTAAGGATAAGGCTCAGGTTACAATGGAGTCTTTATATCAGGATTTAGAGAGAAGAATAGTAGCAAGTCCACCGGGATTGTGTACTATCGACCTTACGAGGTCATTTATAAAAATGTGTCTTGCACAGTCATGTGGCAAATGTGTCCCATGCCGTGTGGGACTCAGGCAGCTTGCGAGACTTTTTGATGATGTGCTTGATGGTAACGCAACAGAGGAAACTCTTGATGTTATCAGGCTTACAGCAGAGGGAATCTATTATTCCGCTGACTGTGCAATCGGATATGAGGCAGCAAAGCTTGTACTAAAATGTATTGATGGCTGCGAGGATGATTTCAGGTCACATATTGAGAGAGGATTTTGTTCATGTAACAGTAACCAGCCGGTTGCATGTGTGAAGTCATGTCCGGCAGGAGTAGATATACCGGGATACATAGCACTTGTGCATGAAGGCAGATATGCAGACGCGGTTCGTCTTATAAGAAGAGACAATCCAATGCCTACAACATGCGCATACATTTGTGAGCATCCATGTGAAAACAGATGTAAGAGAACACTTATTGACGCGCCAGTCAACATCAGGGGACTTAAGAAAATGGCAGTTGATAATGCCGGTGATGTTCCGGTTCCGGCATGTAATGAGCCAACAGGTAAGAAGGTTGCAATAATCGGTGGTGGTCCGGGAGGACTCAGTGCCGCATATTATCTGGCTCTTATGGGACATAAGGTTACTATATTTGAGCAGAGAAAGCAGCTTGGTGGAATGTTAAGATATGGAATTCCTAACTACAGACTTCCAAGAAAAAAGCTGGATGCGGAGATTAACGCTATATTGTCTACAGGAATAGAAGTCAAGAAAAATATAAGCGTAGGAACAGACATTACGCTTGAGGATATTAATAAAGAATATAATGCAGTATACATTTCTATCGGAGCACATGCAGACAAGAAGATTGGAATTGATGGTGAGGATGCTACAACAGGCGTAACATCAGCAGTAGAAATGCTTCGTGCAATTGGTGATGATGAGATGCCTGATTATACCGGCAAGCGTGTGGTTGTTATTGGCGGTGGAAATGTAGCAATGGATGTTGCCCGTTCTTCTGTAAGATTAGGTGCTGAGAAAGTAAGCATTGTGTATAGAAGAAGAAAAGCCGACATGACGGCGCTTCCGGAAGAGGTTGAAGGCGCAGAGGCAGAGGGCTGTGATGTTCTTGAGCTTATGTCACCGGTCAGAATAGAGAAAGATGAAAATGACGCAGCAGTTGGTTTATGGGTTCAGCCACAGATGATAAGCAGGATAAAAGGCGGCAGACCATCACCTAAGACTGCAGCTAAGGACGAGGTCCTTATTCCTTGTGACCTTATCGTAGTTGCCATCGGACAGGGTATCGAGACAAGATATTTTGAGGAGCATGGAGTTACAGTCAAGAGAGGAACAATTGAGGCACTTGATACAAGCGAGATTAAAGAACATAAGGGAGTATTTGCAGGAGGAGACTGCGTAACAGGACCTGCAACAGTAATCAGGGCTATAGCAGCCGGAAAGGTTGCGGCAGCCAACATTGATGAATATCTTGGTTACCATCATGAGATAACTACAGATGTAGAGATACCTTATGCCGGATACGAGGACAAGATACCTTGCGGACGAGTTGAGGTTGCACTGCGTGATGCCGCAGACAGAAAGAAAGACTTTGAACCTATTGAGTATGGATTTTCATGCGAGGAAGCATGTCAGGAATCTGGACGCTGCTTAAGATGCGATCATTTTGGATTTGGTTCATTCAGAGGAGGCAGAGAGAAACAATGGTAAATTTAACAATTAACGGTAAAGCTGTATCAGTAAAAGAAGGAACTACCATTCTTGAAGCTGCCAGAACAATAGGAGAGACAATACCTACACTCTGCTATCTCAAGGAAATCAACGAAATCGGTGCATGTCGTGTATGTGTTGTTGAAGTAGAGGGTACTGATAGATGTGTTACAGCATGTAATAACTTCGTAGAAGAAGGCATGGTTGTCTACACTAATTCAAGAAAAGTGCGTACAACAAGAAAGACTAATGTCAAGCTCATACTTTCACAGCATGATTACAAATGTGGTACATGTATAAGAAGTGGTAACTGTGCGTTACAGTCAATTGCAAATGAACTTAATATATCAGAGATGCCATATGATTCAATATTAGAAAAAGATAATTGGGATAAAACATTTCCACTTATCAGAGATGCCCAGAAATGTATCAAATGTATGCGTTGTGTGCAGGTGTGTGATAATATTCAGGGAATGCACATATGGGATGTTGTAAATACAGGTTCGCGTACAACTGTAAATGTGCGTGCAAACAAGAACATTGCGGAGACTGCATGTACACTTTGTGGTCAGTGTGTAAGCAACTGCCCTGTAGGTGCACTTACAGAAAGAGATGATGTCGGAATCGTGCTTGATGCAATTGAAAATGAGGATATCATTACAGTAGTACAGATTGCACCAGCAGTAAGAACAGCATGGGGCGAAGATTTTGGTATGTCTAAGGAATATGCGACAGCACAAAGACTTGTTGCAGGACTTAGAAGAATAGGATTTGATTATATATTTGACACAACATTTGCAGCAGACATGACAATCATGGAGGAGGGAAGCGAGTTTCTTGAAAGGCTTCCAGAAATCAAGGAGTCAGGACTTCCAATGTTCACATCATGCTGTCCAGGATGGGTGAAATTCGTAAAGAGCGAGTTTCCTGAGATGGCAGGCAGACTTTCAACAGCAAAGTCACCACAGCAGATGTTTGGTGCAATAACAAAGTCGTATTATGCAGAAAAGCTTGGGGTTGACCCGGAGAAGATATTCTGCGTGTCAATCATGCCTTGTCTTGCAAAGAAGGACGAGTGTACATGGGAAGGCGGCAAGGATGTTGACGCGGTTCTTACAACAAGAGAAGTTGCAAGAATGTTCAAAGCATTTTTCATAAAGCCGGAAGAACTTGATGAGGACGAGTTCGACAATCCTTTAGGTGAAGGAACAGGCGCAGGCGTTATATTTGGCGCAACAGGCGGTGTTATGGAGGCGGCGCTCAGAAGTGCTTACTACCTTGTGACAGGAAATAATCCTGATGCGGATGCGTTCCAGTCAGTGAGAGGTCTTGAGGGCTGGAAGGAAGCAACATTTGACCTTAACGGAACAAGTATAAATGTAGCTGTTGCCAGCGGACTTGGCAACACAAGACGTTTGGTGAATGCTATTAAGAAGGGCGAGGTTCACTATGATTTCGTTGAAATCATGTCCTGTCCGGGCGGCTGTATCAACGGAGGCGGACAGCCTTACAAGGAAGACGCTGTGATGGTTGAGGAGCGTCGTCATGTGCTGTACGGGCTTGATAAGCGCGATAATCTTAGATTCTCACATGAGAATCCATCGGTTAAGCAGTGCTATGAGGAGTATTTTGAGAAACCGTTGTCACATAGGGCTCATGAAATATTACATGTGAAATAGAATCATTTTTCGAGAAGGTATGTGTAGACCGGTCTGCGGCTATATATGCCGGATTGGAAATATGATTTCATTTACGGTGTGTGTCAGGGGATGGAGTGTGATGAGGGGCTTTGTTCATTTGGGATAGTGTCAAATAGCACATGAAATCAGCGCATAAGTAGGGAAAAGCCTACTAATGTTGCTAAATGTGATGAATTAGTAGGTTTATTTAGAAGAAATTATGATGAAAATAGAGGAGAAAAAAGAAAATTGCCTACTAAATTTATGATTTATGCGAAAATAGTAGGTTTTTTGACTGATAAGAAATGCCTAATATTATAAATGTATGAGAAAAAGACCTACTAAAGTGTGAAATGTGATGAATTAGTAGGTATTTAATGGGGAAAGAAGCATAATAAACCAACTAACAATGTAAAAAAGACCTATCAGATTGTGAAAATTGATGAAAAAGTAGGTTTAGGAGGCTTTTTATGAAGTTAAATGAATTGTCACCTAGTGAGGTGTTTTCTTATTTTGAAAAAATATGCTCTATTCCGCATGGTTCTGGGAATACTGGGATGATTGCGGATTATTGTCTGGAGTTTGCTAAGTTGCATGGACTTAAGGCAAGGAAGGATACGTCTGATAATGTTGTTATATTTAAGGCTGGTTCTTCTGGATATGAGGACTGTGAGCCTGTGATTTTGCAGGGACATCTTGATATGGTGTGTGAGAAAGAGCCGGATTGCGATATTGACATGAGTGTACAGAGCATTAAGACCTGCACCGATGGCAAGGTGGTATGGGCTGACGGCACTACTCTTGGCGCTGATGATGGAATTGCAATTGCATTTATACTGGCAGTACTTGCATCAGATACAATTGCACACCCTCCGATACAGGCAGTGCTTACAAGTGATGAGGAGATTGGAATGCTTGGCGCAAGAGACCTTGATACTTCTGACCTTACAGCAAAGAGGCTTATCAATATTGATTCTGAAAATGAGGGAATATTGTATGTAAGCTGTGCTGGAGGTGTGAGGGCTGAGTGTGACATTCCGGTTGTGTATGAGGACGCAGTGGGCTGGGTGTCAGGTGGAGAGCAGGATGACAATGCATCAGATGCTGCAGGAAATGGCAAGGTCTGCTTTGAGGTTAAGATAAGCGGGCTTGCCGGTGGTCATTCCGGTGTTGAGATTCACAAACAGCACACTAATGCTATAAGATTGCTTGCTTCATTACTTTCACATGCCAACGGGGTAGCAGATTTCCGTCTTGTGTCGCTTTCAGGTGGCGGCAAGGAAAATGCAATTCCAAAAGAAGCAAAGGCAGTTGTAAGCGTCAGAAGCTGCGATGCCACAACATTTGAACAAAGCATCAAAGAGAGTGAGGCTGTGTGGATGCAGGAAATCAGAGCGACAGAGCCATATGCTAAGATTGAGGTTGAAAAGACAGATGCTGCAGCAGACAAAGTTCTCAATTCTCATAGCACTGAAAATGTAATATATGCCCTCTGGTTAAGTCCTGATGGTGTGTACAGAATGAGTCAGGAGATTAAGGGCATGGTGCAGACTTCACTTAATCTGGGCACAGCGTATCTTGAAGATGACAAGCTTGTGTACAAATATCTTATAAGAAGCAATACAGCAGCTGGAAAGAAATTATTGCTAGAGAGAGTCACTACATTTGTAAAACATTTGTCAGGAAAAGTAGTCACAATGTCGGACTATCCTGCGTGGGAATACAAGAGTGATTCGCAGTTAAGAAAGATATGCGTTGATAGCTTTACAAATGTGTACGGCCACGAACCGGAAGTGACCTCAATCCACGCTGGACTCGAATGTGGCATACTTGCCGGGAAAATGCCGGGAGTAGATATGATATCATTTGGACCGACACTTGAAAGTGTGCATACGCCTGATGAGTGTATGAATGTGGCTTCAGTGGAGCGGACCTGGGAATATCTGATGGAGATACTTAAAAGTTTATAACTAAATTTGCGGGAGTAAGTGTGTGACGACAGATTGCATCACATTTACTTCCGCAAATTTAGTTATATACTACAGAAAAATGGGTAGAATATGCTATATATTAACCATAAGGAGAATTAATACATGATAAAAGATGGATTTTTATACCTTGCGGCACTTATATTTGCAGCCGCAGTATTAGTAAATCTACCTAAGATTTTTAAAGGAAAAAAGGCACAGGTGTTCTTTAATTTTGCACCGCCAATTGTACTTATATACCTGGGGCTTATGCTGCTTTGCACAATGAAAGTGTGGGACCTTAGTGCAACAAGCGCTGTGTACAAATCAGTCAAGAACCCGATATTATATGCGATGCTTTTCATAATGCTGCTTCGCTGTGACTTGAAAATTATCAAGCTTGGACCTAAAATGCTTATCGGTTTCTTCGCAGCAACTTTGTCAATCGGACTTGGATTCTTTGTTTCATATGCAATATTCCACCAGCTCTTAGGCGCAGGTTCATGGAAAGCACTCGGCGCACTGTGCGGAAGCTGGATGGGCGGCGGCGGCAATATGCTCGCAATCCAGGCAGCACTTGATGTTGACGAAGCAACAATGGCTTACGCCCTTGTTATGGATTCAATCTGCGCGACACTTTATGTAATGTTCCTCCTGTGGGCAATCGGAAATCACGAGAAGTTCAACAAATGGACAAAGGCAGACACAAGCATAATCGACGGCATTGGAGCTGCACTCGAAGAGGAAGCAAAAGCCAACACAAAGCCTCTCGTATGGCAGAACATCATTCTTCTGCTCGGTTCAGGATTCTTAGTATCGGCAGTTTCAATGGAAATTGGCAGCATGATTAATGCACATTTATCATTCTTTGACAGCACAACATGGACAGTCCTTATCGTATCAGTGCTTGGTATCGTATTTGCCCTGACACCATTTGGCAAGATTAAGGGAACTGAGGAGATTTCAAATGTAATGCTTTATATAGTCATTGCCTTAATCGCCTCAAGAGCAGACCTCGGAGCAGTCGGCAATGCCCCAATATGGCTTCTCGCAGGATTCGTAATCCTCCTTATTCATGTGGCAATCATGATTGCACTTGCGAAGATATTGAAACTCGACATCTTCACATGCAGTGTTGCTTCCCTCGCAAACATCGGTGGAACAGCAACAGCACCGGTCCTCGCCGGCGCATACTCTAATGCCCTCGTACCGGTTGGTATCATGATGGCGCTGCTCGGCTATGTCATCGGAACCGGCGGCGGCCTGGTTGTGGCTAATTTGATGAGTATATTTGGGTAAGGGTGGAAAGAAAAGGATAATTGAGATAATTGAATATTGAATAAATGAATAATTGAATCATTTTGAAGATGGCACTCTGGCGGGATTTCCTGCTGGGGTGCTTTTTGTAAGTGAATAATATACATTAAAATATATAAATATTTACAAGATTTGTATATTGATGACATTATATGACAAAAATCGACAGGTATTAACAGCTATAATTAATTATATTTAATTAGGGGGTTAAACATTATGGAATGTGTTAGGTTTGAAAATGTAAAAAGTGATCTTATTAAGATGATAAGACGAAAAATGTTAATTCCTGTTATAGGATCGGGTTTTACAAAAAATTGTTATGCTCGTAATGGTATAGTTCCATCAGGAAATGATTATTGTCAATACATGATAGAACAAATTTTACTGTTAAATAACGGAAAAATAGAAGAAAAGGAATTAAAAAAAGAAAGCTTTTCTGTTATTTCGTCTATTTATCATAAACAGATTGATGAAAATAAGCAACAACTGTATCTGAATAATCGATTTACAAATGTAAAGATTGATATTGAAAAAAAGGATTTTCTTAAAATAGATTGGCCATATATTTACACATTAAATATAGATGATGGTATAGAAAATAATAGTGATTATAAAACTGTATTATATTCAAATAGAGAAATAAGAAATTCAATTTTTGAACAAGAAAAATGTGTAATAAAACTTCACGGAGATATTAAGGATATTTTATCATATAAAGACTCTAATTGCGAAATTTTTGATCAGAAACAATATGTTGTTAGTATAAAAAAGAATGTTGCTCTATTAAAAAAATTAACACATGATTATGAGTACCTTAATTTAATCTATATTGGTTGTGGTTTATCTGATGAAATTGATTTGTTGTATTCAACATCAATTGCACAAGAAAACAATAATGCTAGATATTATTGTACTGTAACGGAGCCTTCAATATTAGATCAAATGAAACTTGAAGATTTTGGAATAACACATTGCATTATATTTGATTCTTTTCAAGATATTTATTTAGGGTTAATTGAAGCATATAAAGAATCGTTGAAGATTGCTCCTGATGAATTGGAAAAATATAGTACATATGAATTTAAAAGATTATCACCAGGTTATGATATTAATAAAGCATATTTATTTCAAGGAAAAAGCATATTAGATAAAAAAAGAATTGCAACATTTCCCGATTTTTTTGTTACTAGAGAGTTAACAGATGGAATAGTAAAAAATATTAATTATAAAGGAACACAAATAATAGTAGGAAGAGGATGCAGTGGGAAAACATATGTTGCTTATGATATTATGCAGAGAGTTAGAGACAGGGATGTCTATGCTTTTGATTCTAGGGATAGAATTAATGATGAAACATTAAAGATTTTGTTGAAAAAAGAAAACTGTTTAGTTATTTGTGATAGCAAGGTGTTATCTTTAAGTCAAATAGAGTTAGTATTAAAAACAAATAATGAAAGATTACAGAAAAGAAATAGTTTTATCATTTTAGAAAGTAAAAGCAATAGAGATTTAGCAAGTATACTCTTTTTATTGAAAGAAGATAAGACAATTGGGGATAGGATACCACAATTAGAAATAAGTAATAGATTTTCTAAGAAAAAGACAGAAGAATTAAACAATCATTTAATTACTTCATCTTTAGGAATATTTTCAGAGAAAAAAACCATTGCTGATAATATTATTAGTGAGAGTGAGCGTTTAATTCAAAATAATAAATATAGTCAAATAGTCCCTAATACAAATGATATTAGACATGTTGCTTGTTTAATTGTGTTAGCAACAAAAGGAAAAGCATATGTTTCAGATGCAATAAATTTAGATCTTGTAGAGGAATTTGAAATTCAGTGCAAAAGAGCAAACCCACTTATTGAAAGGGAGAGTACATGGTCATTTGAAATAAGTGCATCCAATAATTCTCCTTTAAAATATGTTGTAAATGCTGAATATTGGCTATTTAATCAATTAAATAACTTTGCAAAATATAACACAGGAAGAAAAAGAATTATTGATTCTTATAAGTATATAGTTCAAAAATTAATAGAGATTAATGGTAAACCTGATTTAATGAAAGGAGATAAATTCGCAGCATATAAGGACTATATTTTATTTGATAATATTTTCCAAATATTTACATCTCAGGGAACAAAATTTATACGTGAAATATATGAAACTTTAAATGATATGTTAGCAACAGATCCTAACTATTTGCATCAAAGAGCGAAGTGTTATATAAGATCTGCATATGATGCGAATAGTGAAGAAAAACAAAGGTGGCTTGAAATGGCATATCGTGATGCAAGTATATCTAACGGAGCATTTGAAAAGCGATATGATAGTCATGATAATGAAAAAATTATGATATCTGCTGATCATGCATTGTATACAGCTGCATTATCACTATGTCATATTGCAAAGTTAAGAAGCTATGAAGATTTAGATATTAATGCAAAAGCTGTAACTTGTATTTATAAAGCACTTATTTCTCCGTATAATTCAATAGAATTTGTTAACAAAGATGCAACTTATAATTTCAATAATGTTGTAAGTGATTTAATCACGACATTTTCAACTGATAGTAAATATTTGATTGATCGGTATAGCAAAGAAAAATTGTCAGAATTATTATCTATGATAGTGGCAAGTAATACCGACTTCAAAAATTAGATAATATTAGTTTATATGATTTTAAAATATAACATATAAAATGATTGAGATATAATAAATATACTGATAAATGGCATTCTGGCATTGATAGTAGAATCATTGCTGGGGTGCTTTTTATTTAATCTTTCATTGCAACTAATCACAATAGATAATATAATTACTATAATAATTGTCAGTTAAAATGGAGTACCAGTATGGATAAAAGAAATGAATTGCGATTAGGATTTGAGACAGCATATATAGATGGTTCAGTTGCTTCGAACAGATTTTATAGCCCACAGTTTGTATCTAATAATTATAAGGATGGGAAGAAAGTATTATCTTCCATTGAAGATGAACTTTTAAGATGCGATAAGTTTCAGATTAGTGTTGCGTTCATTACTTTGGGTGGAATTACGCCATTACTTCAGACATTGAAAGAGTTGGAAAAGAAAAATATTCCGGGCGAAATTCTTACTACTAATTATCTGAATTTTAGTGAACCTAAAGCTTTGGAGAAGCTTAATGGATTATCAAATATTACCTTGAAAATGTATGATGTACAAGAAGCAGGTGAAGGATTTCATACAAAGGGATATATTTTTAAAACTGATGAAGTGTATCGTATTATCATTGGTAGTTCGAATATAACAAGTGCGGCACTTACTAGAAATCAGGAGTGGAATACTAAGCTTGTCTCAACCGAACAGGGAGAGATGGCAAGAGAAATAGTCGCTGAATTTAACAGACTATGGAATTCTGAGTATACATTAGAATTTAATGAATTCTATGAAAGTTATAAAGAACAATATAAAATTATTAAACATCAGAGAGATATAGCCAGGAAAGATCAGGTTGTTTCTTTTGAAAAATATAGATTAAAACCTAATAGTATGCAGGTTGGATTTATTACAAATCTTAAAAAGATTCTCGAAATAGGAGAAGACAGGGCTCTTCTAATATCTGCGACTGGAACAGGTAAAACGTACGCTTCCGCATTTGCAATGAGAGAACTGGGATTTAAGAGAGTCTTATTTTTAGTTCATAGGGGACAGCTTGCAAGACAGACTAAGAAATCTTACGAAAAGGTATTTGCAAAATCTGTTTCTATGGGTTTAGTTGGTGCTGGATATCATGAATATGATGCAGATTATGTATTTGCTACGGTCCAGACATTAAATCGAGATGAGCATTTGCTTCAATATGATAAGGATGCATTTGATTGTATTGTGTTGGATGAAGCACATCATGTAACTGCTGATACATATCAGAAGATTATGAAACATTTTTCGCCTAAGCTTTGGCTTGGAATGACAGCAACTCCTGATAAGCGTGATGACAATGTTGCAGGTAGAAATGTTTATGAGTTATTTAATTATCAGATTGCTTATGAGATACGTTTGCAGCAGGCCATGGAAGAAAACCTGTTATGTCCGTTTCATTATTTTGGAATTACTGATTTGTCTATAGTTGGAGATGATAAAGATAATCGTGATTTTAGTATGTTAACAAGTGATGAACGTGTGAAACATATAATCCAGCAGGCAAATTACTATGGATATAGTGGAGAAAAGGTTAAAGGACTTATATTCTGTAGCAGTATCAAAGAAACACAGGAATTATCATATAAGTTTAACAATATAGTTAATCCGGATACAGGGGAATATTTTAGGACAATAGCATTGAATGGTGATGATAATGAACAGGAAAGACAGGATGCATTTGAAAGACTTGCAATGAATGAGAGTGAGGCAAATGTCCATAAGCAGCCATTAGATTATATATTTTCTGTAGAAATATTGAATGAGGGTGTTGATATTGTGGAGGTTAATCAGGTTATTATGCTCAGACCAACACAATCGCCAATAGTATTTATTCAGCAGTTAGGACGAGGACTCAGAAAGGCTGATGGTAAAGAATATGTTGTAATTCTTGATTTCATTGGTAATTACAATAATAATTTCATGATTCCAATAGCATTATCCGGTGATAGAACTTACAATAAAGACAATATCCGTAGATATATAATGGAAGGTGGAAGAATTATTCCAGGCGCATCTACAGTGCATTTTGATGAAATAAGCAAGAAGAGAATATTTGCATCTGTTGATAATGCTAATTTCAGTGATATTAAGCTGATAAAAGAAAACTATACAAATCTTAAGAATAAATTGGGAAGAATACCGGCACTCAAGGATTTTGATGATTATGGGGAAATGGATGTTATACGAATTTTCGATAATAACAGCCTCGGTTCGTATTATAAATTCTTAGTGAAATATGAGAAGGATTATAAGATTCGTTTGTCACAGGAAGAAGAAAAGATAGTTGAATTTATTTCAAAGAAACTGGCAAATGGAAAAAGAATTCAGGAGCTGCAATTATTAAAGAGAACACTTCTATATGCAAATGGATTATCAAAATGTGGATTATTTACAGGACTATCACAGGATCTGTTGACATATGGTAAAACCATCAGTAAGGAACAGCAAGAAAATATCATAAATGTTATGACAAATGAATTTCCAGCAGGTTCTAGTAAGAAGACATATTCTCAGTGTGTCTTTATAGAAAAGGAAGGCAGTGATTATAGACCAACAAAGACATTTCTTGAAATGTTATCAAATAGAGATTTTTATAATGTTATTAAGGAACTTGTTGATTTTGGCATAAGCAGATATGAAAGAGATTATAAGCAAAGCTATGATGTAACAGATTTTGTTCTTTATCAGAAATATACATATGAGGACGTGTGTCGTTTGCTTAATTGGGAACAGAACGAAGTGCCATTAAATATTGGTGGTTATAAATATGATAAGAAGACAAAAACATTTCCTGTATTTATTAATTATGATAAATCAGATGATATTAGTGATACGACAAAATATGAGGATCATTTTGTGCCAGGATTTAGAGATCGTTTGATAGCAATATCGAAATCTGGAAGAAGTCTGCAGTCTGAAGATGTACAGAATTTTCTTAAGGCAAAAGAGCGGGGAATCAGAGTAGAGCTTTTTGTTCGTAAGAATAAAGATGATAAGATTTCTAAGGAGTTTTATTATCTGGGACATATGACAGCTAGTGGGAATACTAAAGAATTTACAATGCCCAATACACAGAAAACAGCAGTTGAAATAGAATGGATTCTTGATGTTCCTGTGAGAGAAGATATCTATGAGTATATTGTAAATTCATAAATACATACAAAATTCTGTGTATATGCGAAGAATTTTGTTACAGAAAAGAGGAAAAATACATGAAAACAGTTAGGGTGGTTGCAGCGGTAATAAAAGCGTTAAATGATAATGGAAAACCAATTATTTTCGCAACCCAGCGAGGATATGGAGAATTCAAAGATGGCTGGGAATTTCCAGGTGGTAAGATAGAAGCTGGAGAGACTCCACAGGAAGCATTAAAACGTGAGATTATGGAAGAATTAGATACAGAGATTAAAGTTGGAGCTTTAATCGACACAATTGAATATGATTATCCTAATTTTCATCTTTCAATGGATTGCTTCTGGTGTGAGATATTAAGCGGAGATCTGGTGTTAAAAGAGCATGAGAACGCAAAATGGCTGACTAAACAACATCTTGGAGAGGTTGAGTGGCTGCCAGCGGATGTTACCTTGATTGAGAAGATAAGAAGATACATATAAATAGGAGCATAAATGAGAAAACGAATATTCGAGATAATTGAGGTTTCTGAAGATAATGATAAGTACAGCAAAATATATGATGCATTTATGATGATAACGATATGTATCAGTATATTTCCATTGGCATTTAAGAATCAGACGGGATTGTTTAATGCAATTGATAAAGTAGCAGCATTTATATTTATTGTGGACTATATCTTGAGACTGTCAACAGCAGATTACAAGTTGAAAAAGGGTGTAATATCTTTCGCGATGTATCCGTTTTCGTTTATGGCTATTGTGGATTTGCTTTCAATTTTGCCATCTGTAATTATAGTAAATAATAGTCTGAAATTATTGAAAATATTTAGATTTTTTAGAACTTTCCGGGTGTTTCGAGTTTTTAAATCATTCAGATACTCAAAGAATATTCAAATGTTTTTAAATGTTTTTCGCAAGCAAAGAGAATCTTTGACTGTTGTCTGCGTTCTGGCTATTGGATATATTTTTATTTCAGCGCTTGTTATATTTAATGTTGAGCCTGAAACATTTAACAATTTTTTTGATGCTATATATTGGGCTACAGTATCTTTGACAACAGTAGGCTATGGTGATATATATGCAGTTTCAATCGCTGGCAAGGTTATTACCATGATATCATCAGTGTTTGGTATTGCAATTGTGGCGTTGCCAGCAGGCATAATTACAGCAGGATATATGGGGGAGTTAAATAAAGATAAATGATAATGCACAAATCAACGATTCGAGTAGGAACAACAGAAGGGCGTTTTCGCATGATTATGCTGTCTGTTATGAGACAGTTTAAAGAAATGTACAGCAATTATGATATCAGGGGCGTGATTGGCAATGCGGAACAGTTGCGGGAAATGCTTGAAAAAGGTGAACTTGATATTGCATTCAGCGGGATATCACCGCTTGCTCCGGAATGTATTGAGAAGGAATTTTTATTTGATGAGAGACTTTACCTTGTGGTAAGTGAGCAGATGCTTAAGAATTATTTTCCGGACAGATATCCTGAATGTGTTGAAGAATTCAAGAGGGGTGCAGATATTAGGAAGTTTAGTCAGATGCCTTTCTGCAGGAGTCTGACGAATCTGCATTGCATGCAGATATTAGACCATTTGCTTGAAAAGGAAGGGGTTACGTTGAATTGCGTACATACATCTGGTCACTTTGATCTGCATCAGCAGATGGCACAGGAAAATCTGGCGGCATGTTTCAGCCTGCCTATGTATCTGCCACATTTGCACGAACTGAACAGATATAATGACAATAAGCTGCAGGTTCAATACCCAGCATGCCCATTAATCCCACAATGATAATCCAGCTGACCAACAT
>ERZ791887.1639-NODE-1639-length-14436-cov-8.426813_pt1 | contig 14436 bp, 16 predicted proteins | sample MGYA00510157_ERZ791887 | MGnify/ENA primary metagenome ERZ791887 (study PRJEB30046, sample SAMN00792112) | human gut metagenome | study: EMG produced TPA metagenomics assembly of the A metagenome-wide association study of gut microbiota in type 2... | reverse complement strand
AAACCTATGATGCAACGGTGCTTCTGGCAGATACGGGAGGCAAGTACGTCAATTATCGAATTGCGACAGATTCTATAATGTGATAGAATAAACTTAACCAAAGGAACTTTGCAGGGAGATGCCGTAATGAAATTCACAGATAGATGTCCAGCTACTTGGAAAGAGTTACAAGATTATGTTGCGTTGTTTTTGAATCAATCGGGATATCGAGCAGTCAGTCCTTGCACAATTGATACTGTCCGTGGCAAAGTGGAAGTTGATGTTTTGGTCGAATCTCCTGACGAACTAGTTAAAAGAATTGTGTGTGAATGTAAATTCTGGAATTCTTCAGTTCCAAAAGAAAAAGTGCACGCATTCCGAACAGTTGTACAAGATTCTGGTGCATCATTGGGTCTTTTGATTTCACAAGCCGGCTTCCAATCCGGCGCGATTGAGGCTGCAAATCTTTCAAATGTGCGCTTGATGACGTGGAATGAATTTACAGATATAATTGCCGACAAATGGACATTAACGCGATTAAAGCAGCTCAAAAAGGAATCTGTTCCATTGTCTGAATACACCAGTCCGCTTCATTTTCCATTTGATGACTTAAAAGATGAAGATGTCGGACGCTATCTAAAGGCTTGTGACAAATACAGGCCTTTGCGTACTACCTGTTGGGAAATCACTAGAAAAGATTTGAAAGAAAATGATTCTTTAACGGATTTTTGGTATAAAGGTTCGAAGTTCACAACAATCGAAAGCTATCTAAATTTTCTTTCAGATCAAGTAACAGCAGGTCTAAAAGAATTTGGCGAAATTCTTGCAAGTTCCAATATCACAATTCCACCTGAACGGCTCGAAAAGTCGTATGGGTATATTTATATGTCCCTTTAACAGATTTCGGATAAGTTCATAATAAAATTACGAGGGCCGGTTATGGTAAGGTGAAGCATTCATTTTGCCATAACCGGTTCTCTCTATCCGTAGGATAGGGACAGTTCTTTGAAAGGAGCGTGCGATAATGAGCGAACTATTTTCCATCCAGCTGCAAAATCGTCAGCAACAAGGCGGAGATGGCGTCTGGCTGGATCTGCCTACCACAACCGAACAGGTACAAGCGGCCCTGCGGCAAATCGGCATTTCGTCCGATAATCCGCAGGGCCTTTTCATTTCCGGCTACTTTGCCGAGGAAGAAAAACGTTTTGCGATTCCCTACAACATGGTGCTGGCATCCAATGTGGACGCGCTGAACTTTCTGGCCGCACAGCTGGAAACGCTTTCTGCGGGGGAACGCGCAGAGCTGAACGCCGCTTTGCAAGCCCCGCAGAGTGAGCTTTTCAGCATCGGGAGAATCACCGACTTTCCCGAAAACGTGGACTACTATGTGCATCTGCCGGATGTGCACGGGCCTGCCCAGCTAGGAGATTACTACCTGAATCGCTCCGGCATGGTGGATATGCCGGAAGAATGGAAAGGCGGCATCGACACGGCGCAGTTCGGCCGGTATGTGGCCCAGCAGGAGCAGGGCGTGTTTACCGAGTGTGGCTACCTTGTCAAAAGCGGGGATGCGTGGCAGAAAGTCCACGAGGGCCAGCCTGTGCCGGAGGAATACCGGGTACTGTCCTTTCCTGCGCCGGAAGTTTTGCGAGATTCGGCCAACATCCCGCCGCCTGTTCAGCCTGAAACGGAACCGCAGAAAGTTATTCCCATTATCCTAAACGGCAAAGACAGCGTAGAGCGCATGAAAGAAATCACGAACCGGCTGGAAACAGGGATTCAGCAGTTGTTCGACAGCGACCGCTACAAAGCCTACCTCACCACGATGGCGAAATTCCACAATTACAGCTTCAACAACACCTTGCTGATCGCCATGCAGGGCGGACAGCTGGTGGCGGGCTTCAACAAGTGGAAAGACACATTCCACCGCACCGTGAAGAAAGGTGAAAAGGGTATCAAAATCCTTGCTCCTGCGCCCTACAAGGTCAAGCAGAAGATGGAAAAGCTGGACGAGCAGGGCAAGCCGATTCTGGGCAAGGACGGCAAGCCGCTAACCGAAGAAAAGACGGTGCAGATTCCAGCCTTCAAGGTGGTGTCTGTGTTCGATGTCAGCCAGACCGAGGGCGAACCGCTGCCGACCATTGCCGTGAATGAACTGTCCGGCAGTGTGCAGGACTACCAAGATTTTTTCAAGGCATTGGAGCAGACATCCCCGGTGCCCATCGGGTTTGAGGGCATCGAGGGCGGGGCGCACGGGTACTTTCATCTGCTCGACAACCGCATTGCCATCCAAGAGGGCATGAGCCAGTTACAGACCATCAAGACAGCCATCCATGAGATTGCCCATGCAAAGCTGCACGCCATCGACCCAGACGACCCGGAACAGGCCAACCGCCCGGACAGCCGCACCCGCGAGGTGCAGGCCGAAAGTGTGGCCTATGCCGTCTGCCAGCACTATGGGCTGGACACGTCCGAGTATTCGTTTGGCTATGTAGCTGGGTGGAGTTCCGGCCGGGAACTGGCCGAACTGAAAGCCTCTCTGGAAATTATCCGCAGCGCGGCCCATGAGCTGATCTCCGCGCTGGACGAACATCTGGCAGAACTTCGCCAGCAGCGGGAAGCAGACCTTTCCGCTGCACACGAGGCCGCATTTGCACTGGATAATGGCAATACGCTGTTCATCCAGACCTGTGATTCCGGCTATGACTACACTCTGTATGGCCCGGACCACACGGCTCTGGACGGTGGGCAGCTGGACGCGCCCGGTCTGACCCTGCCGGATGCCGGGCAGGAAGCACTTAATCTGCTGGGGCAGACAGCCGCGGTGTCAGAAGTCCTGTTGGGCGATAAGCTAGCGGCATTCCAAGAGGCGGCGGAAAAGGCCAACGAAATTCCCGCACCCGTTAAAATTCCAGACCCTGCCGCAGAGCCCACGGTCACAATTCTTTGGAGCGAAAGTGACAAGCTGCAGGACGGCGAAATCATGTCGCTGTCTGTGGCAAACCGCGTTTTTGAAGAACTGGACACCGCCCAGCACACAGACCGGGAAAAGGATGGTTACGAGGGTGGCTGGTACGACAAGACCGCGTTCCGCATTGATTTTACACTGAACGGTCAGCCCGACAACTACGAGGGGCGGCAGGATTTCGGGGACGGGGACGGCTCCCTGATTAAGCACATCCAGTGTTACCATGAATATTACGCCAAGGATGAAAACTGGAAGAATTTTGTTCAGCACAACGAAGGCCCGGAAGCGTGGGAACAAGACAAGGCAGAGCGGGAAATGGTGCTGACCGAGTTTATCCCGTACCTCAAACAACATTGCAATCTTTCGGCCATGGAGCAGGCAGCCACCGCCGCTTTGCGGGAGGGACAGAACATTTCGCCGGAACAGGCTGCCTATTACAACACTGTTGTGGCCTATGTGCAGGACTGCCGCCCGCTGCTTAACCAAGGCCAGTATAACTTGCCGGAACCGCCCAAGCTGGCCGACTTTGACCAGAGCTTGCAGGACTACAAGGCGCAGGTACAGTCCGAGATCGAGCAGGAATCGGCCGCTGCTGGAATGACCGTGGAGGAATACGCGGCGGCAGGCTTCGAATCACCGCAGCAGGACAGCTTTTCCATCTACCAGCTGCGCAATGAGGATTCCACCCGCGATTACCGTTTTGAGCCATACGACCGCCTGCAGGCCGCTGGCCAGACTGTGGACAAGGCCAACTATACGGAAGTATACGCCGCACCGCTGACTGCTGGTACCACGTTGGAGGACATCTACCGCACATTCAATGTGGACCATCCGGCAGACTTCAACGGGCATTCGCTGTCTGTTTCGGATGTGGTGGTGCTGCATCAGAACGGCCACGACACTGCCTATTACTGCGACAGTGTGGGCTTTCAGCAGGTGCCGGAGTTCTTACGGGAAAACCCGCTGCGCACCGCAGAGCTTTCCACCGAACAGAACGAAAACATGATTGACAGTGTGCTGAACAATGCGCCCTCTTTAAGTGAGTTGGAAGCCAAAGCAAAGGCCGGGGAACAAATTTCTCTGATGGACCTTGCCGCCGCAGTCAAGGCCGAAGAAAAGGCACCGAAAGCCAAGGAGTCCCGCACAGCCAAACCGAAAAAGCCGTCCATCCGGGCACAGCTGGATGCCGCGAAAAAGGAGCAGAGCAAACAACCGCTGCCACGAGAAAAGACAAAGGAATTGGAGGTGTAAGCCGTGCAGAAGTTTGAAAACATGGATGTGATCGCTGCGCTGGAAGCTATTATGCACCAGAATACGGCATACTACCAGAGCGATTTTGCCTTTGACATCAAGATGCTGCAGAAAGCTGCCCACAGCGACCAGCCGGAAGATAAACTGCTGTTGTGGCTGTCCCGGCCCTCTGGGACATTCTGCTTTCGAGAACGGGACGTGCTGCTCAAAGATACCCAAGCCTACAACACATGGAAGTTCTGCGGCGAACAGACCCGTGACCGGATTCTTGCCTATGTGGTGGAACTGATCGGCACGGTCAACGGAACTGTGCAAGGCAACTTGTATGAATTGGACTACCAGCAGCACTTCCAGCACATCCGGGATGCCGCCCTGCCCGTGGGTGCCAACCGTCTGATCTACGAAAGTGGGATGCGGGAGATTGGCCCGAAAGAGCATTTCGACAGCCGCCCGGACAAATATTTTGGAGAGTTCGTGCGATATGAAATGCAGCCCCGTGACCCGGAACTTCTGCAAGCGGCCATCCGGCTGGAGCAGCGCAGCCGGGAACCGGCACGGCCCGGTAATTTCAAAGAACATCTTACGGCACTGCATACCGGGCTGATTGAGGCCGAGGCGCAGCGTATCGCGGCAGACATAAAGCGGCTGGCTGCTCCCAACAGCCCGGACAAGAATCATTTTATGGTGGAGGTATCGCCCTACTTCACCAAGCTGGCATCCAGCTGGGACACGGACCAACTGCTTGCCATGTTGCCGTACAAGTCCCTGCACCTGTCCAGCGTGAAAGACCGTTTCGGCATCTATACGCTGGTTGGCAAAAACGAAAACCGGGACAAGGGCATCTGCAAGCCCCGCACTTCCGTCCGCAAGCAGCTTTCCGAAACAAAACAGGCCGCCCGCCCGAAAAAGGCAGCGGCCCGCAGCAAGCAACACGAAATGGAGGTCTGACGCATGAATTTCAGCGTAGAAGAAGAAAATTTGATTTGTATGTACCACACTTCTGACCGCCGCCGGACGATGGCGCGGATGCTGGCCGCCCTGCCGGATATGGACACCGAAATGCGGCGGCTGGCAAATGGCACCATTGCAAAGTTGGAGCACATGACTGATGCGGACTTTGACGGACAGAGGTTTGATTTTACGAGTGAGTGATACCGCTATCTTGACAATGGCACATTGTTTTCAACAAAAGTAATGTGCCATTGTCATAACAGAAATAGCCGGACACGGTGGCCTTGTGGCTGCTGTGTCCGGCTATTCTTGTGCCACACAACTACGCATTTAAGCGCTGATCTAAATTTCCGACCCCCGGAATTAACATTCCATTTTCATCTAATGAATCTGCTTTCCCAAATGTAAAAATTTGAGCCGTAGAAATTTCATTAAGCATTTCAGCAATTCCAATATCAGAATAAAATATAGAAGCTATGATTACATTACGTGGGTTATACATTTCAACCGCCTTTCTTGTAAGGCTTATGGCTGTACAACCAGTTGCTAAAACAGATTTTGCTATAATCACACTATCAGTTGGAAATTCTTTTCTTGGTTCTGGAAGCGACATAGACCGAATCGGACTTGAAAGTGCATCTTTTCCTCGCCGTCCCTCGAAATCCATATATCCACGGACAACATTATTCATAGTACTTTGAATGCCTTCTGCAAAATAATTATAGTCATCTCTTGTGCTGATAATTACTGTATTATGCGGAATAGTGCAAAGTCCTATATGCTTGTACCCCATGGGGGTTGTTATTTCGCATTTTTCAGAAAACAATTCGCTCGAAATGATCTGTCCCATGCGTTGTCCTAATAAGCGCAACGCGTTTTGAAGTTCATCTTTTGGTGTTGCAGTATTCCGTACTTTTGTAACTAGGATTTCCGTATAAGAATCTTCTATGCAGAACATCGTTTGTCCTTTCTACTTAATCCTCTAATAAACGGTTGTCCAAATCATATAAGCATCCCCAAAAATTATTATATATTTGCTCCTTATTATAGTGCATCACTTTTACTTTCCCCATAAAATGGTATTCCATTTCAACATAACTTTCTTTTACCGAATAATAAACCTGTGCATTTGGTTCAGGCTTTTTCTGAACGGCAAATCTAATAAAATGATCTAAATATGTCATGCTATTCCCCAAAGAAGCTCTTTCTTTCAACCATGCAACAAACGAATTCATAACAAGTTCTTGTAGTTGATAGGTGTGTTCAAATGTAGTGCGCCAATATCCATTATAATAATCACAAACACGATTTATAAATGCGATTTGCTTGGCATCCGCTTCTTCATCACTTTCTTTTAAGAATACCAGTATTTTTGTTGGGTCACTATGATATGCTGCATCAAATTCTATTTCTGTCGCCGATTTCCCATCAGGACGTTCCATTCCGAATCTCTTTCCAAGAATTAGAATATATAGGTCGCAGTTCTGTGCTAGAAGTTTAGTGTTTTGAGCGGAACTTAAAGAAACAGAGGTCATAGCATATGGTGCCGCTCCAACTATCTCTACAAATTCAAGTTTTGAAAGAGTATCTTCTATACACTGTCGCTCACCTATCAAATCTTTTACGGTTGAACTGACCATCACTTTAATTTTGTCCATCTTAGCTTACTCCTTTCCGACATAATTGAACCTATTCGTTTCCTTTCCTTCAACGAGAACTTTATCCAGGAACATTTCTTTGGGTCTAGCCCACAAAATATGATCGCCATACAACGCTTCATATATTACTAGTTCCTCTAATGTTTCGCTGTGCTTTGCAACCCCCACAACTTTATAAAAATTCCCTTTATAATGTTTATATTTTCCACCAATAATCAATTCCATTGTGTACCTCCGATTCAAATCATAAAGATTTCATTCAGTTTATGGTTGTGTCAAAATTATTTTTTGTTTTTATTATCTACTGCTGAAATCTCTGCAGCATCTTCTACAATGTCGGTCACAAGCTGCTGGAAGTTAACCGCATTCTTTTCCGTGATAACAGGCTTGCCGGTTTCCGCTTCAAGAGCCTGCCGCGCAATGCCGGCCACTTTGCCGCCACGCTTGGCAACCTGCTTGTTTTCTTCAAAGGTCTGCGGCTTTGCAGTCTTGGAAATATCCGTAGTGGAGGCTTCGGCCAGCATCGTCAAAACAAGTTCCAAATCAGTCATGTTATCCCGGAGATTTTCTTTTGTCAGGCCTTTCAGCCGCTTGTACTGCCCTGTGGTCATGCCAGACCATGCGCGGGAAATTTCATCGGTCAGGATGGCGTACTCCTTGCCTTTTTGCACCCCGCGCTTCTTCCATTCGTCTGTCAGTTCGTTTCGGATACGGATTGCCAAAAGCCGCTGGTGAATCCATTCTTCGGAGTAGCCTTTCTTCAAATAGGTATCAAGCGCACGATCAATGGCCTGCTCCGGGTCGATTGTTTCCTCGATGCGTTCTTTGCCTACCATTGCCAGCCATGCCTTGAACGGTTCAGCTTTCGGAGATGGGATTGACTGGATGATGCGCAGGAGCTGTTCAGTGTTAGCGACATCCGTTTTTCGCTTTTTGCCGTCAGGAGCGGTCATTTTCAAACCATTACAATTTGTAATGGTTTCATTTCCTTCGTCTTTAAGACGCTTTTTTAGAACGCGCCAATAGTTTTGTGGGTCTGCGCTGTCAGTCAGAACAGCAATCACATCAACGATGGCAAAATACCATTCTTCCTTTTCTGCATCCCATGCAGTGCGGATTTTCTGATCTTCAAAAAGCTGGATAGAGCTGTTATCGTTCACTTCTGCCATAGAGGGTTCCTCGCTTTCGTTGTCTAGTTCTATTTTACATGATTTCGGGTGGAAACGCCACCCGGTCTAAGCGTTTGTGGTTCAAAAATCCGAACAATATTTTGTGCAAATTTACCGTTCCTGCATCTGCTCCTTTCTCGGCGTTGTCCGCAGAATGCCATCCACATTCTGCTTGATAATGCCATACTCCTGCATCTGGCGCTTGGCTTCGGCGTACTGTCGTTGCAGTTGGTCTTTCTGCTCGGCCAATAGCTTATGCTCGTCTTTCAGGGCGTAGAGGTCAGGCAGCTTTTGAAAGCCCTGCTCTTTCAGGGCCTTGGCTGCGGCTTCATAGAGAATCAAGGTGCCTTCGTGCCTGCGCCGGAACTGCTTTTTGTCAGCAGCTCGCTGATATTCCTGCACCAGTGGACGCAGTTCTTTATAGGTTGCGACATCCTTTATCAGTACGGACATTTCTGCAAGTCGGCGTTCGGCTGCTTTCAGCGCGGCGGCTGCTTCGGTGCTGGCGGCGGTGATCTCGGCCACCCGGCTTTCCAAATCCGGGTAGCTTTCGATTTCATGCTCCGTCAGGAAGTTCAGCGTCCGGGCCGCCTGTTTCAGATTGTGGAGTTTTGCCCACTTCTCATACCCTGCGGACTGCTGGGCCTTGATGCTGTTTTCCAAATCAATCCGCAGAGAAATTTTGCGGTTTTCCTTGGGCTTTCGCTCCACGAACCGCCCTTTGATGCGTTCGATGATGGCTTCCTCGGTATAGGTTTCTCCCAGCGTTTTGCAGCGGGTGAACCGTTCCTGTCCGGGCGCACGGAACGACACATACTTGCCCCTCTTGACCTCATAGCTTTGCTCCTGCAGGAGCCGCAGAAAATCGTCAAAATCCTTGGCCTGCGGGATGGTGGTATCTATGGCAGCTTTCAGCTTCGCCTTCCAGCTCGTGCCTTTTCGGTGCGCGTCCCACTCGGCATAGCTCTTGCCACGGTCTTGACCGGGCATCACCACGGACAGGCCGTATTCCTTGCATAGCCGATCGCTAGTGCGCCGGATGTAGGCATAACTTTGTCGGTTGGAAACATACTTCCGCTGGTTCACCATGTCCACGGCACAAAAGATAATGTGGTTGTGGACGTGCCCCTTGTCAATGTGCGTGGTCAGTACATACGGGTATTTGCCTTGCAGGACTTCATCTGCAAGCTGCCGACCAATCTTGTGGGCCTGCTCCGGCGTGGTTTCATCCGGCGCAAAAGACTGTATCAGGTGGTGGGCCAGATTGTGGCCTTTCTGCATGACCTGCGAGAGCAGTAGTTCAAACTCGATGTCGGCGGTTTCGTAGGAGCAGGCAAAGGAGGACACCAGCATTTTTTCGTCCGTCTTGGCCGGATTCTCGATGTAGGCCAATGCCTTTTTCAGCGTTGACTTGATAGGATGTATCTTTGTAACTGCCATATCTGCGCCAATGCTCCCTTGATGTCCGCAACGTCTTGTGTGTACAGCGGCCCCATGCTGCTCAGCCGCCGCGCGATCTGATTGACGTTGACACCAATCTTTTGCAGTTCGGCGGTTTGCGCCCGGATGTCGGTGGTGTCGATGTGGACAACATAACCGTCTATCAGCATCTTCCGGGCGTAGGCAGAAAAGTTCCGGGTATGCAGCAGAGCCATCTTCTGCCGGATAAGTTCCCGTTCCTCCGGCGTCACGGGAACACGCAGAACAATTTTTCGGGTTCGGTTCGTCATAGTTTCACCTCGTTTCTTGGGGGTCTGGGGTACTCCCCAGCAAGCATTTTTGCCGGGAGTGGCTACACTCCCTATGCTTGCTACGTTACCTCTCCCCACTACTAAGACACCGAAACGCCCCCGTTTTGCCCGCAAAATACAAAAAAATAAGAGGACGCTTTTGCATCCTCTCAATGACCGTGCATGACAATCAGACACACACGGGCTCTTTTTCCTGTTCATGGATTCGTAAGGCACCGTCAATGGCACCTTCTACGATGGGTAAGTATTCTTCCGGGCAAAGCTGCAGCTTGTGGCTGACCCGCTGACGTTCCGCACTTTCTTCCCGCATGAGTTCCGGGTTGAAGTACCGCTCCACGGGCAGACCACATATTTTTATCAGCTGAATCACCACCGGCAGGCTGGGCAGCGTGCCTTCGTTTTCGATGTTCGCAAGATACCGGCTGTCACAATGTATCATGTCAGCCAGCGCACTGCGGGAAAGTTGTTTTGCCTTTCGAGCTGCCTTGACATCCGCTCCGAACGTTTCAAAGCCGGGACAGTCCTCGATTTTCGCCATTCTGCATCACCCATATACATTTTATAGTTCATGGACGATTGGCGAAATGATGCAAAGCGCATTGTTGCTAAACTTTATTGTTCATAGTTTGAGCATTGTATTCTCTGGAAAATCGAAATATAATAGAATATGGAGGTGTGAGCATGAAAATCTTCATTATAGAAGATGAACCGGCAATCCGCGAGGAACTTGTTCAGCTTCTTCAAAAGTACGGCTACCAATGCGACAGCAGCGATGATTTTCACCACATTGTGCAAGCTGCTCTTTCATCAGGGGCTAACTTGATTCTCTTAGACATCAATCTGCCCTATCAGGATGGTTTCCAAGTATGCAGAGAAATCCGACAGAAATCCAATCTTCCTATCATTGTACTTACCAGCAGAAACAGCGATTTTGACGAGTTGATGAGCTTGAACATCGGCGCAGATGATTATATTGCAAAGCCATACAATGCACAGATTCTTTTGGCGCGAATCCAAAAACTTCTGGCTCGGACCTATGAAGTACAGGACAACATCGTTCTCACGCACAAAGGCTTGACCTTAAATTTGCTCAAGGCGGAAATCAGCTATCAAGGGAACAAAAAATCACTTCCCAAAAATGAACTTGGGATTTTGCGCCTGCTTATGGTGAATAAGGGCAACATTATTCCCCGTGACGCTATTATTGATGAACTCTGGCAGAGTGAACAATTTATAGACGAAAACACATTGAATGTCAACATCGTTCGGTTACGGAAAGCACTGACCGAAATCGGTCTGCAGGACTATCTGGAAACGAAACGTGGTTTAGGGTATTGCGTATATTCCCGTGGCCGCAGACAGCAAGAGCTGCACCTTTGTGATTGGACAGATTCTGTCCAACGCTATCAAGTATCGGAAAGATAATTTACAAGTTGAATTTTCAGCCAGAGCAGAGAAAAACACGGTATCTCTTTTCATTTCCGATATCACTCATGTTCCGTATGCCGTAGTAGCTGCGCTTATTGGAATTGTACTTATGGTAGTCAACAAAATTGACCGCACAAAAAATGATATGGTTATGGATATGCCCTTTGTCTATGTGGGTAGTTAAGACGTATTCATGCTGTCCCTTTGTTACCGCGTCGGCAAGCTGCTTTCCGATTTCGTGGGCTTTCTCATAATCTACTTCTCCCGGCTCAAAGGACTGTATCAAATGGTGGGCGAGATTGTTCACTTTCTCTATGGCTTGTGCAAGCGTAAATCCAAACTCAATGTCTGCCGTTTCATAGCTGCACCCAAAGGAGGACACAAACATTTTCCCGTCTGTTTTATCCGGGTTTTGGATTATAGTCAAGAGCTTTGCTTAACGTGCTTTTAATAGGCTTAATCTTTGTAACCGCCATATCTCCGCAGCAGCAAAAAAATGGGGAATTTCCGAAAGGCGAGTACAGATACTTTGTAAAGAAGATAGAATACCGGGAGTTTCTAAAATCGGTTATATGTGGCTGATACCAAAGGACGCAAAAAAGCCTATAGATAAACGAAAGCGAAAGATTTAACAACGAAAATATATATAGCAACTGCCAGTTGACATATTGAATGGTGTTGATTGGTGGTTAGCAACTTTATAAATCACTAAAATATAAGTATAACAATCACATTAACAGGAGGACAAAATTATGATTTTTGCCGATAAACTTATTTTGTTACGAAAAAAAGCAGGCTGGTCACAAGAGGAATTGGCTGAACAAATGAATGTAACACGACAATCTGTTTCAAAATGGGAGGGAGCACAATCTGTTCCTGACCTTGATAAAATGATACGCCTTTCCGAACTATTCGGAGTAAGTACAGACTATTTACTCAAAGACGAGATTGAAGAAATCGAACAGCTTAATTCATCTAATGATACACCTTCAATAAGACGTGTATCTATGGAAGAAGCAAATGTTTTTCTTTCTGTAAAATCAAAGACAGCTAAAACAATAGCGTATGCTACTTTTTTGTGTATCTTCTCTCCGATAGCTCTTTTGATGTTGGGTGCAATTAGCGAAAGTACAGTAGGTGTCTTGAACGAAGATATTGCTACTGGAATTGGAATGATTGTTCTTATTATTCTTGTAGCAATAGCCGCCGTAATGTTCATATCAAGTGGCAGTAAAACTGCCCCCTTTGCATATTTAGATAAAGAACCATTTGAAACCGAATATGGCGTAAGTGGAATGGCTAAAGAACGCAAAGCACAATACAAAGACTTGCACACAAAAAATAATATTGTGGGAACTTGTTTGTGTATTACTGCCTTAATTCCTCTTTTTGTTGGAGAAATAATTGACGCTCATAACGACCTATTTCTAATAAGTATGCTTTCCCTTTCATTTCTTGTCGCAGGCATAGGTGTGGTTTGTTTTATTAAGACAGGTATTATATGGGCGAGCTATGAAAAACTTTTACAAGAGGGCGAATATTCTAAAGAAAACAAGGAAAAACCGTCTATTGCGGCTACTGTATATACTGCATATTGGATAATTGCAACAGCAGTATATGTGGGATATAGTCTATCAACAAATAATTGGGGACAAAGTTGGGTAATTTGGGTTGTTGCGGGAGTCATGTTTCCTGCTATCATTGCAATTACCAACGCCTTTGATAAAAAATCAAAATGAGAAGAGAATGGCTATTATATCTTAGCCAAGAGTTATCCTTTGCATTGTCTAAAATGCAAGAAAGAAATAGTAATTAAAGTTCGTAATTTAATATTCAATAACTGCCGGACGACGGCAAAAGAAAAAAAGCCGTCGTATAGCAGACATATCCGCGCGCTCATTTTGAACCGGCGGCTTTTGAGAAAATCAAGACTGCCGGTTCTTTTTGCTTATCAAAGCGTTTCATCGTCTGTATGGCGGCCACTAGGAGGATGCCGCCATGCGCCTGATATTCTATCGAACGCCTAGTTTTGAACTGTCAAAAAAAGCCTTGCTCCCGCACAGGGTCAGCAGGGCTTTTACTATGTACTATACGATGTAGCTACTGCGCGTTTCGTGCTTTCATTATGCCCGGTTGGCCGTTTTCGGTCTGCTGGGCTTTTCTATTGCCGCCTGAAAAGCTGCCTGTTTCAAAAATATTTTTGGAAATTTTCAAAAAAGCGGGCAGAATCGGGTGTTTCAGGTGTCATATTAGCGGAAAGGGAAAAATCCACCCGACATCCCCACGGAAAGGGGGTGAGAAGATGGAAGCTATCCCTCGCAACGATGGCGAACAGTACCGATTCGATGCGTTCTGCAAAGCGGTGCTGCGAAATGAGGCCCGGAACTATCACCGAAATAAGAAACGTCTGCTTGACCGTGAAAAGTCATTCAGCGTTCTTTCGTTGGAAGAACTGGGGCAGCTCACGAGTGTAGACCATTATCCAAGTGAAGAATTTGTATTTTCATCCTACGGCTGTGATCTGCACATCGACAATGAACTTGTTGCCAATGCGTTTGCCGCTCTGCCAAAGCAAGAACAAAGCATTCTGATTCTGTTTTGCGTTCTGGAACTGGGCGATGGTGAGATTGGCGACCTCATGGGAATGTCTCGGAGTGCTGTACAGCGCCACCGGACAAAAACGCTGAACGAGCTGCAAAAAAAGCTAAAGGCGCACTTGCCGGAGGGAGGTTAGGCGTAAATGAACTCCTATGAACACACGAGCAGAGAGTTTTTACCGCTCTCGGTGATTCGCTCTGCCTGCGCTGGGGACACCGATGCAGTTGAACAGGTTTTGCGACATTACAGAGGTTATATCAACAAGCTCTGTACAGGCATTCTCTACGATAAGCACGGCCAGCCCCATGTGTGCATAGACGAGTACATGAAACGCCATCTGGAAATCAAACTTATTTCCTCTATTGTGACCAGAGCCGAAACGGTCTGACCCTTTCCACGTTTCGGGACAGCACCTTGAAAAATATGCCCGCAGGATAATGGTGGTGCATCATAGGGCAAACGGATACGTTGCTGTCTGTATCGAGCCGGACGGCGGGTGCGCCATGATGCTTTTCTCTGAAAAGTGGAGCGATCATCACCATGCCGCAATGCAAGCGCGGCTGCTTGTGGGCCATGACATACAGGCAGGCTGATACTCCCTTACCGTCAAAGTCCGAGCGTTCAGAGCGTCGCAGGCAATGAGTAGGGCTGCATGAGGAATGCAGGGGTGAGATTCCCGTGGG
>ERZ791887.1633-NODE-1633-length-14455-cov-3.920417_pt1 | contig 14455 bp, 8 predicted proteins | sample MGYA00510157_ERZ791887 | MGnify/ENA primary metagenome ERZ791887 (study PRJEB30046, sample SAMN00792112) | human gut metagenome | study: EMG produced TPA metagenomics assembly of the A metagenome-wide association study of gut microbiota in type 2... | reverse complement strand
GGTGTGGCTGCAATGTTATATTGGGAGCAGAAAACAGAAGTCGGGAGCATGGTAGCACAAAATGAAGTGGTGCAGGGCGGTACGCGTGCGATATTGACGTTGGCAGATGGTAAAGTCGTGGATTTGGAAAAGACGAAGGGGGGGATTGTAGAGAAACAATCGGCTACAAATATTTTTAATCAGGGTGGCAATTTGGTTTATAAAGACAGTTTGGTGCAAGCTGTCGAAAAAGCGGTTTTTAATAAGGTGACTGTTCCTCGTGGGGGAGAGTTTAAACTTACCCTTAGCGATGGGACTGTTGTTCATTTGAACTCGGAAACAGTTTTGAGTTATCCGGTTCGGTTTGCAGGGGATACCCGTGAGGTAGAGTTGCATGGAGAGGCTTATTTCGAGGTTGCAAAAGATGCGGCAAGGCCTTTTATTGTGAAAACTTCCCATTACAACATTGAAGTGTTGGGAACCCGTTTTAATGTGGCGGATTATGACAATGATATGAGTGTACACACAACCTTGGTTGAAGGCAAGGTGGCTGTTTCCGGTCCAGGTGTCCGTCAGAGGATATTACAGCCGAATGAGCAGTTCGTATTGGACAAAAATACCGGGAAGCAGGAAATCAAGACGGTTGACGTCAGCTATATCGTGGCTTGGAAGGATGCCGGTTTCCGTTTTCGGGATGTTCGGCTGGAGGATATTATGCATGCCATTGAACGTTGGTATGATGTAACGGTGTTTTACGAAAACCAAGAAGTAAAGGATTATCGCTTCGGATTTAATGTAGGACGTGACGAATCGATAGATCCTATTCTGCGCATTTTTGAAGCGAACGGACGTATAAAAATAGATAGAAATGGAAAAGTTTTAAGAATCAGACGAGGCAGATAAAAAGGTAGGGATGTTGCAGCATCCCTACCGATTGACCATTTTGTCTTGTCAAAATAATCAACATAAAAATCAAATTACAAATTTATGAAAAAATTGCGACTTATGTTTAGATGGACATTTGTATTTGTTCTGCTGGGAATGTTGCATGTTCATGCAAATGTCTACCCGCAGAACGGGCAACAGGTGACGCTTTCGATGAAGGCTGCCAGTCTGAAGGATGTACTTTGGGCGATAGAACGCCAGACATCGTTTGTTTTCATGTATAATGAAGAGGATTTGGATAAAATCGGCAAGGTGGATGTTGACGTACAGGGGGACGATATCCGGACTATTCTGAATGTCTGTCTGAAGGGTACGACATTGACTTATGTGTTGCAAGACAATGTGATTGTTTTGAAACCGACAATACCTCAAAAGACAGTCAAGGAGGTGCTCTTGAAAGGAAAGGTGGTTGATGAAAAAAAGGAGCCGCTACCGGGGGTGACCATTTTGGTGAAGGGAACTTCTGTAGGTGCTGTGACCGATGCCAATGGACAGTTTGCCATGAGAGTGCCCGAAACAGCCAATCTGGCATTGGTATTCTCTTTTATCGGTATGGAGCCGAAAGAAGTGGCATATAAGGGACAGCAAGAGTTTTATGTGGTGATGAAGACTGCCAAGGAGGAGTTGGAAGAGGTGGTTGTAACCGGATACATGAAACTGAAAAAAGAGAGCTTTACAGGTAATACAACTACGGTCAATAAAGATCAGCTGTTAAAAACAAATAATAAAAACGTTATTGCTGCTCTGCAGGCTTTCGAGCCGTCATTCCGAATTAAGGATAATAAATTGTTTGGTTCTGACCCGAACTCTTTGCCGGAGTTTACCATTCGCGGAGAGGGTAGTATCGGTATGAATCGTGGTCTGGAAATGGAAAAAGCCAGACGTTCGCAAAGAACTTCTCTGAAGGACAATCCGAACTTGCCTATTTTTATCATGGATGGCTTTGAAGTATCTGTACAGAAAGTCTACGATATGGATATCAACCGCATCGAGAGTATGACTATCTTGAAAGATGCTGCCGCTACAGCTCTATACGGTTCTCGTGCTGCCAACGGAGTGGTGGTCGTGACTACTGTTGCACCGAAACCGGGAGAATTGAGGGTGACATATAATTTTAATGCCGGAGTTGAATTACCGGATTTGTCAGATTATAACTTGTGTAATGCCTGGGAAAAGGTTGAAGTGGAACGTTTGTCCGGAAAGTATATCGCAGAAAGCGGAGATCCTGGCATGCAGTTGGAGAAAGATATTGCTTACAATGATTTGGTGAATGAGGTGCGCCGTGGCGTGCAGACCGATTGGCTGGCTCAGCCTTTGCACAATGTGTTCAACCATTCACACAGTATGAATGTTTCCGGTGGTGTTGAAAGTATCCGATATAGCCTGGATTTGAACTACGGAACACACAACGGAGCCATGATCGATTCTTATCGTGACAATGTAGGTGTTGGTTTGAATCTGGATTACCGCAATAAGTCCTGGTTGCAGGTTATGAACTCTATTTCGTTCAATGTGACTAAATCACAGGATTCTCCTTATGGAAATTTTGATACTTATGCTAAGTTGCAACCGTACTGGGCTCCGTATTCAAACGACGGCGAGTTGTTGGAGACATTGAAAGACGGCAAGACAACCAATCCTCTCTACAGGGCTGAGAAATTGGGAAGTTTTTCCGGTCGCTCAAGATTGAACGACTTGACTAACAATTTCAGTATCAATATCTATTTTACAAAGAACTTCTCGTTTAAGGGACAGCTTTCTATGACAAGAACCGATTCTGAAACGAAGAGCTTCAGCGACCCTAAAGACCCGAGTTTCAAGGGATCTCCGACTCGTGAAAGAGGAACTTTAACAACTTCTTCTGACAAGGGATTCACTTGGAACACCAATGCGATGTTCTATTTCAATAAAGGTATCGACAAGCATTTCATTAATGCTACCGCCGGATTGAACGTGCAGGAATCTCATAGTAAAACGACTGCAATAGAGTATCGTGGATTCCAGTTGAGTAATTTGAACTCTCCTACTTATGCTGCAGAGCAGACTCGCAAGTCGGCTGTCTCTTCTGACAAGAGCCGTCTGTTAGGTATGCTGGCTTCTCTTAACTATTCTTACAACAACGTGTATTTGTTGGACGCTTCTTTCCGTCTGGACGGTTCTTCTAAGTTCGGCGAGGACAAGAGATTCGCTCCTTTCTGGTCTGTGGGTGCCGGTGTGAACTTCCATAACTATTCATGGTTGAAAGATAATTGGTTGGTTAGTTTGTTGCGTGTTCGTGGAACATATGGCGTTACCGGTAATGTCAACTTCCCGGCTTATGCGGCAATTTCCACTTATAAGACTTCCGACAAATGGTATTACGATACACCATCGAATACTTTGATTGCTTTGGGTAATCCGAAATTAACTTGGGAGAAGACATATACTTTGGATGTGGGTATTAACTTGGGCTTGTTCCATGACCGTCTTGTAGTGGAAGGAAACTATTATCGCAAGGAGACCAAGAATCAGTTGGAACAGCTGTCTGTCCGCACGTCATCAGGTTTTTCTACTTATTACACAAATGCCGGTTCGATTTTGAACAAGGGTTTTGAGATTAAGTTGAATACGACTGTTTTCCAGAATGATAATTGGACCGTGGCTGTAAATGCTACTCTGGCTTCCAATAAGAATGAGATTACAAAATTGGGTCAGGAGGCTGAGAGATATAATAAGAATATCCAGGATTTTCACAATGGAAAGAATCAGGGACAGGGCGGAGATTATTCAGATTTGCTCTATATCCCGTTGACACAGTATTATGTGGGAGCATCTACAACTGCGATTTATGCTGTGCCTTCTTATGGTATAGACCCGTCAAACGGTCAGGAACTGTTCCGCAAGAGAAACGGCCAGAGTACGTATGTATGGAATGCCGCTGATGAAGTGGTAGTGGGTGACAAGAGTCCGGATGCACAAGGTTCTTTCGGTATCAATGTAGCTTGGAAAGGTTTCTACCTAAATACAACATTCCTCTATCAGTGGGGTGCTCAGGATTATAACGAGACCATTAAAAACAAGGTAGAAGAGGCAGATATTGACGGAAGCAACGTAGACCGTCGTGTACTGACTCAGCGTTGGCAAAATCCGGGTGATATAGCTCCGTTCTTTGACTTGAAGAACAAACAAAAGACGCAGCCTACATCAAGATTCGTACAGGATAATAATTATTTGGCATTTAGCAGTATCTCTTGCGGTTATGATTTTAACCGTGACTTGATTCGCAAAATGAGACTGACTTCGTTGGGATTGCGTTTTAACATGAATGATGTTTGCCGCTGGTCGAATATAAAGCAGGAGCGCGGAACAAGCTATCCTTATGCGAAGAACTATAGCTTTACATTGTCGTTAGGATTCTAACAATAAAATATTTGAGTATGAAAATATATATACAAATTATGATTCTATTATCCTTGTTGTCATTGAGTTCATGCAAGGATTGGTTGAATTTGCAACCGGAAGGTGAGGCTACGAGCGATAAGCTGTTTACAACGGGTGATGGCTATCGTTCTGTCCTGGCGGGAGTTTACGAAGCGATGGCATCCCGTAATCTTTATGGAGTGGAACTTCAGTTTGGATTGGTGGACTGTATGTCACGGCAATATACCTGGGCTTGGAAATATGGCGAGGAGGGGACTAATATGTATAAGATAGCCCGAAACTATGATTATTACAATTCTGCATTGAGACCGACTATCGACAATATCTGGAAGGATGGATATAATGTGGTGGCTAATGCAAATAATCTGATTCAGAATCTGGAGCGTGCATCTGCCGATATTTTTGCAGAGGGGGAGGTCGAGCGTAAGATGATTTTAGGGGAGGCATATGCTTGTCGGGCATTGGTGCACTTCGATTTATTGCGGTTGTTTGCGCCGGCGTTGATTCATGATGACGGAGAAAAACGGGTGCCTTATGTGGAAGACTACCCTAATATCCAGCCAAACGGGATTGCTGTAAAGCCTTTTATGGAGAAGGTTATCCGCGATTTGAATAAAGCTCGCGAACTTACAATAGAGTTTGATACTACGGCCTGGGGTATGAGTTTGAGCGCTTCCGGCAAGACTCGTTTCAATGGAGAGTTTGAATGGGGTATGCCGGGACATCAATCTTCGAGTGTGATAGACGGTTTTTTCCAGGGACGCGGTTTCCGGTTGAGCTATTATGCTATCACAGCATTGTTGGCAAGAGCATATCAGTATGCGGGAATGTATGACGAGGCTTTTCAGATGGCTGATGCTGTATTGAAATTCAAAGCAACCGGTACACAGGGCAGCTCTTACGATATGTTCTCAAAAGATGAATTTTGGGAGTTGCGTGGTAATGATTTTGAAAGCAAGAAGGATTTGAAGTGTATTTCCAATTTGATTTTTGCAGTCTATAATGAGGAGGCTTACGACAATTATAGTTTGGGAAGTTTCTTTAGAAAAAAAGCAGATGGAATGAATCAGGGAAATTGGCTGATGCTCGATTTGGATAATCAGAAAATATTTAAAAGTCCGGACGGACAGACAGACGAATCTGAGATGGACATTCGTTCCAGGTTTTTGTTGTATAGACCGGAGGATAACAGCATTTATGGGAATTATAAAATTTCCGGCAAATGGTATTGCAGTGACAATGCAGAAATTCGCAAGAAGAATATACGTATTCTGCCTGTAATCCGTGCGACAGAAATGCGTTACATTATGGCAGAATGTTATGCCCGGAAAAATCAGTTCGCTGAAGCTTATGAAATCTTGAATGAAATTCGCGAGAAACGTTCTGAAACGGCACAAGTCGGAGATGAATGGAAAACGATGGAGCAGTTGGAGGTGGCACGGGATTTCGAGATGTTCCAAAGGGATTTGATTCGTGATGCCCAACGGGAATGGATTTCGGAAGGACAGTTGTTTTATTTATACAAACGGTTAGGGGCAAAGATTTATTTCAAGGAGAAAGAGGAGCGTGAGTTGAATAAATCAGAGTATATGCTACCTATCCCCGATAATCAGAGTATGTAACCATTTAAAAACGGAAAAAATGAAAATCTTTATATTGTTTGCGATTTTGGGGATGATGTTGTTCAGTGCATGTACGGAACAGGATATCGAACCTTTTGGAGAACGCCATGAAGTTTATTTCTATAAATATTTTATGGATGAGGAAGCTCCCGGTACTGCTAAAGCCGATTCTACGGATGTGACATTCTTTTTTGCCAAGCCGACAGACGACCATGTGATGGCAGAAATAGTAGTTGCCTTGGCCGGCAGACCTTTGACGAAGGATCTGCACTTCGGTTTGAAGGTTGTGAAAGATATGACAACCGCTACTCCGGATGAATATGTTCTGGAAAATTCTTATACTTTCCGTGCGCGTCCGATTCCGGCAGGAGCTTCTTTGATATTGGATACAATTCAAATCCGGATGAACCGCAGTGCCCGTTTGAATGATTTGGAGGAAGGCATCCGGTTGGTGGTTGAAATTGTGCCGAGCGATGAATTGCAGGTGGGACAATTCGAACGTTCGAAAGCCGTTATCCATTTGACGAAAGATGCTGTGAAACCGGAATGGTGGACCCTGGAAGTTTCTGCCGGGTTGCTGGGAAACTATTCATCCTTGAAATACAAGACATTCCTGGAGAATATACCGGGAGCATACAGTTTGGATGGAAATATGATAAAGAGTGCTCCTGATGAGGCAATTAAATTAGTGAAATTGTTCAAGCAATGGCTGGCGGAGAATCCAACGGTGGATGAGAATGGCCTACCGATGTCTGTGGAAGTTTAATCTAATAATAAGTTGATGTCATGAAATCGATAAGATTATATATTATATTGTTTTTATTCGGTCTGTTGACCGGATGTTTTGAGGACGAAGGGAACTATTCGTATGAGGAGATAAATCCTCCGTTATGGTCTGATAATTTTAATACAAGTTCTCCTAAACGTATGTTTGGTTATGCGGGAGATGGTGAAGTCATGAAGTTCAGGGGCAGTAAAATGTTCACGTGGGAAACTGATTCGGCAATGCGTGCAGAAGAGGTGCGTTATGAATGGAAAATCAAAGGAGTGGTAATCAGCGAGGAGTTGGATTTTGATATGCCTACGGACGAGGTTGTGAAAAAGATAGGTTTGACTCGCTATAGTAACGATGTGGGAGAGTGGGGAACTTTCAGCGTGATTGAAAAAAAGACCGGAATTACGTTTCCTGCCCGACTGTTTGTGTATTTCTATCCTCCATTCGCTCCGAACGATTGGTTCATATTGTCAGAAAATGGCGATAAGTCAAAAGTTTCTGTAATCAGCCCGCGTACTGTTTCGGAGAATGGTAAAAACACGGTTAACTATAAATTGAAGGAAGATGTCTATGCAACCATTAATGGACACGATATACCCGGAAAGCCAAAGGATTTGGTCATGGAAACATCCCGCGATGTCAGCGCCGGTGGTGCTTGTGTGATACTGACCGATCAGGTGGCGTATGAGGTTAATGTGCAGACTATGACGAAGGTGGACGAAGTGAAAGATCAGTTTTTGGATGGAGCTCCTGCTGATTTTAAAATTGCAGCCATGAGGGAAAAGGCTCCCAGCAGTCCCAGCTTTGGAGAAGGTTCTGCTTCCTTTATCGTGACTGAAGACGGACGTTTGTTTACACGAATGAGATCTGCCAACTATTTGGTGGGAAAATATCTTACAGAACCTTACTATATTGATACCAATGGTTATAAGATTACAATGTTAGGGCATTCTACTTACGGACAGAATATCCCTTGTTATGATGCCAAGAATCGTAGAATTGTAATGGCTACAACCTGGAGAGAGGATGTGGGAGAAGATATGTATAACAAAACTTCTGTATATAAAACAAGGGTAATACCTTTGAAGAGGCATGTGAACGTGCCTGTTTCTGGATTTGCAGAAGGAACAGAGATGCTTTATCTTTCGCAGAAGCATCATATTCCATTCTTTTATGAGGGAACAACATTGTTGTTTACAGCGTATTATAATGATCCTAATTATCCGGCCACGTTGGTAGGGGATTTTGGATTTGATAATCGTAGCGCTTCCTTTCATTTTAATGGATTTGAGCGTTGGTTTCGGTTGCCGGTGAAATTGGATGCCTCTTCTGTATTTTTGGTTAGTTCTAATTATCGTAGTTCCACTTATGCAGAGGATGCAAAATACCGTGATTTTTATTCTGTAGGTAATGAATTGTATTTTGTTCAACGTGCGGCAGATTGGATGGATACATCTGTAAGATTCTTAAAATTCAATGCTACCATTCCTTCTAAAATCACCTCATTGGCTTATGCCTTTTTTGACTTGGATCAATTGTGGATAGGTTGTGAGGATGGAACTATCCAGGCTTATGATATCAGAAACATAAATTCTCCTGTACTGCTTTTTGAGAAGAATGTCGGTGGCAAGGTGGCTTCTATCAAACAGATAGGATGGCATACAACTAGTCACGACTGGTATTGATAATGGAGTGTGTATGAATTAGTAGAGCTAAAAAATATAAAGTTATAATATCAATGGAAGAGACAATAGTAAAAGTAGACCATCTTTCACACCGTTATAGTGTACAGTGGGCTATTCGTGATATCAATTTTGAAGTTCCCAAGCATGGAATATATGGATTACTCGGCTCCAACGGAGCCGGGAAATCCACAACGATGAACATTATGTGTGGTGTGTTACGGCAGTCGGAAGGGGATGTTTATATCAAGGGTATCAGTATGAGTAAAAATCCGGTGGAGGCTAAAAGACACATCGGCTTTCTGCCGCAGAATCCCCCCTTGCATATGGATTTGACGGTGACAGAATATCTGGAATATTGTGCCGCTTTGCGTTATATCCCGGATAGAGAAATTCCTCAAGCTGTGAAGAAAGTGCTGGAACGTTGCGGTATCAGTCATTTCAGCAAGCGTCTGCTTAGAAATCTTTCCGGGGGATATCAACAGAGAGTGGGTATTGCCCAGGCTATTATACATAATCCGGACTTTGTGGTGTTGGATGAGCCGACCAATGGGCTCGACCCGAATCAGATTCTGGATGTGCGCCATTTAATCAAAGAGATTGCAGAGGAACATACAGTGCTTATTTCTACACATATTCTTTCGGAAGTGCAGGCTGTTTGCGACCATATCCGCATGATTGAGCAAGGTCGTTTGGTCTTTGCCGGAACCGTGGAGGAATTTGACAACTATATTGTGCCGGATTCTCTGTTCGTTTCGCTGATGGCCATGCCGGCGATAGAGGATTTAAAGAGAGTGCCGGGAGTGCTGGATGTCGAGGAACTGGGAGGACCCAATTACCGAATTAAATACAAAGACTTTCAGGAGGTGACAGAACGATTAGTGGAAGCCAGCTCCGCCAGATGTTGGGGATTGACTGAGTTGAGGCAAGAAAAGAGTTCAATGAATGATATTTTTGCTGAATTGTCAAGAAAATAATAAATTATTCTATACAGATTATCATGAAGATTATTTATAAAATTGCAAAAGCAGAATTGCAATCGCTTTTCTTTTCGCCTATTGCATGGTTGATTTTGATTTTATACACCTTTCAGACAGGTATGGACTTTGCCGGTCTGGTGGACGGTGTGATGAAGGGACGAGAAATGGGATATGGAGTGACAAACGGGACTTCCAGATTCTTCGGGGGCTGGGATGGTGTGTTGACTGTTGTACAGGGGTATCTTTATTTATATATTCCATTGCTGACAATGAATTTGATGAGCCGTGAATTGGGAAGCGGTTCTATTAAGTTGTTATATTCTTCTCCGGTAACTAATGTACAGATTATCTTGGGAAAATATCTATCCATGTTGATTTACGCCCTTGTATTAGTGGGAATTCTGGTGCTTTATGTTATCATCGGTGCTATTATCATCAAGAATTTTGATTATCCTCAGGTTCTGACCGGTTTGTTGGGTATCTACTTTTTGATATGTGCTTATGCAGCTATCGGTTTGTTGATGTCAAGTTTGACCTCCTATCAGGTGGTGGCTGCTGTCGGTACGCTGGCTGTATTGTCGTTGCTTACCTATGTACAGGGATGGTGGCAGGATATCGAATTCGTGCGCGACTTGACTTATTGGTTGGCTATGCCCGGGCGTTCTCGGGAGTTTTTGTCAGGAATGGTCTGCAGTGCAAATGTTATTTATTTCTTTTTGGTGATAGCCCTGTTTTTGGCAATGGCAATCATTCGTCTGCAGTCCAGAAGACAAAAGAGCAAATGGACTGTTACCTGGGGAAAATATTTGGGTGTTTGGGCTATTGTATTGCTTCTTGGATATGTCACTTCGCGTCCGGCTTTCAAAAGCTATTATGATGCAACCGCTACAAAACTGAATACGTTGACTCCCAATAGCCAGAAGATAATCGGACAAATGGATGGCAAGCTTAAAATGACAACTTATGTCAATTTGTTGGACAAGTATTTCTGGGTTGGTCTGCCGGCACGTGTGAATGAGGATTTGAAGCTTTTTGAGCAGTATGTTCGTTTCAAACCTGACATGGAAATGGAGTATGTGTACTATTATGATACTCCGAGCGTTCCTGCCTATCAGGAAGAGGGTAACCTGACGATGGAAGAGCAAGCCAAGAAAATGATGAAAATCAATGATCTGAATCCTAAAATGTTTTTGACTCCCGAGCAGATAAAAGCGAAGATAGACTTGTCCGGCGAGCATAACAGATTGGTGCGCGAGTTGGAATACAACGGTAAAAAAACATTCTTGCGTATTTTTGATGACAATATGATTTTCCCGACTGAAGCGGAAATTTCTGCTGCGTTGAAACGACTTGTTATGGACCTCCCTAAAGTCGGTTTCCTGCAGGGACATGGCGAACGTGCAGTAGATAATGTCGGCGAACGTGCGTACAGTATGTTTACTCACGCTAATAATTTCCGTTATGCATTGATAAATCAAGGATTTGATTTTGCCGAAGTGACTTTGGAAAAAGGCATACCTGAAGACATCAATATTCTGGTTGTAGCAGAGATGAAAGAGGCTTTGAACGAGCAAGAACAGCAATATTTTGACGAGTATATCGCACGTGGAGGCAATCTGGTGGTTATTGGCGAGCCGAAGCGTCAGGAGGTGATGAATCCTTTGATTGCATCGTTGGGTGTACGTTTTATGCCGGGATGTATAGTTTGTCCGACTGTGGAATATGATGCAGACTTGGTATTGACCCGTCCGACAGAAGGAGCACAGAAACTTAGTTATTGGTTCCATCAATTGGGAATTAACGGGTATGGTATTATGATGCCTAATGCTGTCGGCTTGGAATATACAGAAGATAAGGGCTTTGAAGTTACGCCTTTATTGATGAGTCCGGAGTCCGGAAGCTGGAATGAATTGGAAACAGTGGATTTTGTGGACGGCAAGGTTGCGTTGAATGCAGAAGCCGGGGAGGTGGAGAAATCCTATCCGACAGCCTTGGCTTTGTCTCGCAAGAAGGGTGACAGAGAGCAGAAGATATTGATTATCGGTGATGCAGATTGTGTAAGCAACGGTGAATTGTTGAAAACCCGTCCGGGAGTCAGTGCCTTTAATTATTATCTGATTGCCGGTGGATTCCATTGGCTGTCTGACGGAGAAGTACCTATTGACATCCGTCGTCCGCAGGCTCCTGATAATGAAGTGTTCCTCAATGAGAGATCTGCTTCTATACTTAGCGCAATGTTTGTGTGGATATTGCCTTGTTTCCTTCTTTTACTTGCCCTGTTTATCTGGTTGAGACGGCGAGGCAGATAGTAAAATCTAAAATAGACATTATGGCTTTTATTATAGATAGACAAACAATTAACGACCTGAATATCTTTGGTAAGGTCCGCGGTAATTCGGTGTACGGGGTGTTTAACAGCACCCGTACCCGAGGAGGCGCACAATTGTTGGAAGAGATGTTCCATTATCCTCTCTCTGATGCGGAAAGAATAAATCATAGAAGTACTGTAATCCGTTATTTTATGGATAAGAATGTACGTTTTGATTTCCAGAATGAGTGGTTTGATGCATTGGAAGGATATTTGGCAAATCGTGATGAACGTTCCCGATTGATGCCGGAAGATAATACCTTGCAGCGGAGAATGAAGAGATGTGTCGGAGGCGATATGGAATTTGAGCAAGTGCTGAAAGGTGTATTGGCCGGTATTAATTTGATAAATACAGTCAGAGGTTTTCTTGCTCAGGCAGAAGGTGAGAATAATCCCTATGCTCAAGAATGCAAGGAGTTGGCGCAGTTGGTGGCAGCTCCTCAGTTAGCCTGGACTCCAGAAGAGAATGGCAAGACAAAATTGTCGTATGCCAGGACATCGAAGTATGATAATCTATTGAGGTATGAGGGGTATGAGTTGATACTGAAAATCCTTCGTTACCTTTATCAAATTGATGCATATATCTCTATTGCAGAGGTTGCAAGAGAACGAGGATTTGTATTTGCCGAGGCATTGCCTCTGGGAGGTAATATTCTTGAAATCGAGGGTATGTTTCATCCCTTGATAGAGAATGCAATCCCTAATTCGATTCAGGCAGATGCCGAGCATAATGTAGTGTTCCTGACCGGTGCGAATATGGCAGGTAAGTCTACTTTTATGAAGACATTCGGTATTGTGGTGTATTTGGCCCATATGGGATTCCCGCTACCGGTAAAGAAAATGCGTTTCAGCGTGCAAAACGGTATGTATACGACCATTAACCTTCCCGATAATATGATGCTTGGTTATAGCCATTTTTATGCGGAAGTGCAGCGTTTGAAGAAGGTGGCAGAACAGGTGGGACGTATCGGAAATCTCGTAATAGTTTTTGATGAGTTGTTCCGAGGTACCAATGTGAAGGATGCACATGAGGCAACGCTTGCCGTTATGGAGGCTTTTGCAGAAAAAAAGAATTGTATATTTATGATATCGACACACATTATCGAGGCCGGAGAGGATTTGAAGAAGCGGTGTGACAATATCTCTTATGTATATCTTCCGACGGTAATGAAAGATGGACGCCCGACTTATACGTATTCTTTAAAACCGGGTATTACCAATGACAGGCATGGTATGATGATCGTGCGTAATGAACATATTATTGATATTTTGACGCAGAAATCATGAGTTTTACAGTAGACAAACAGACCTTGGATGATTTGAATCTTCTAGGGAAATATAGGAGCAATTCTATTTATAATGTGTTTAGCCGCACTCATACGCAGGGTGGTGAGATGGTGTTGGAACAGATGTTTCGTAACCCTCTTTCTGATGCTGATGCCATTAATAAAAGAAGTGCTGTATTTGAATATTTTCAGCAGAAAAATCTGGAATTTCCTTTTGATAGAAAACTTTTGGATGCTGTGGAGTATTATCTGAGTACTCCTGCACATTCCAAGAGGGCTGTCAGTTATTTGAATAACGGTAAACGTAAGTTGATGCAGTGTATTGCTGCCGATCAGGCTTATGAGTTGATTGGTGCAGGTGTGGTTGCCTCTATTCAGTTGCTGGATAAAGTGGAGTCTTTTTATGCCGGATTGGATGAGGGCAATGGTGCTTATAGTGCAACAATCTCGGAGGTGATGACGATGCTGCATAGCAAAGAGTGGGAAAGACTGAAGAAATTGAAAGGTGTGGAGCAGTTCCCTTTCCGCCGTTTGGTGTATTATGATTATTGTTTGCGTGCGCGTGGTTATGAGAATTTAAGGCGTCTGATGAATATTATATATGAATTGGATGTTTATACGACCGGTGCTGCTGTTGCGGCTCAGAGAGGATTTTCTCGAGCTGTGGCATATCCATCGTCAACAACGGATAATCGCATTGATTTGGTGAATGTTTTCCATCCGCAGGTACGCAATGCTGTTGCTAACAGTATTTGTATCAGCCATAATCAAAATGTGCTTTTTTTAACCGGTGCGAATATGGCCGGTAAGTCTACATTTATGAAGTCCTTTGGAGTTGCTGTGTATATGGCACATATGGGTTTCCCTGTGGCTGCTGAAAAGATGGAATTTACGGTACAGGATGGTTTATATACTTCTATAAATGTATCGGATAATTTAAATATGGGATATAGCCATTTCTATGCTGAAGTATTGCGTGTGAAATTCGTTGCCAGTGAAGTTGCTGCTGGTAAAAATATGGTAATTATATTAGATGAGTTATTTAAAGGTACGAATGTAAAAGATGCTTATGATGCCACTGTCGCCGTCATAGAGGCTTTTTCAATTCATCAGAATTGTTCGTTCATTATTTCTACCCATATTTTGGAAGCCGGTCAGACATTGCATGAGAAGTGTCCGCATTTCAAATTTGCTTATCTGCCGACTGTTATGGAAGGAAGAATTCCGAGGTACACTTACCGCCTGACAGACGGAATTACTGCAGACCGTCACGGAATGCAGATTATCACTAACGAGCATATCGTTGATATTATCAGGGAAGGAAGTAGAAAGATTGGTTAATAAGGGACATTCAGTAAATACTATAAAATCAGCCAACTAATTCATACATAAAATATT
>ERZ791887.1630-NODE-1630-length-14462-cov-3.333727_pt1 | contig 14462 bp, 9 predicted proteins | sample MGYA00510157_ERZ791887 | MGnify/ENA primary metagenome ERZ791887 (study PRJEB30046, sample SAMN00792112) | human gut metagenome | study: EMG produced TPA metagenomics assembly of the A metagenome-wide association study of gut microbiota in type 2... | reverse complement strand
GATTATGTTCCTTTTGAGTCAGCGGCGGATGATACGCCGTTCGAATCAAAAGTAGAGCCGATTGCAGCACCTGAACCTGTTGAATCAGTTGCAGCACCTGAAGCAGCTCCGACTGTAACTTCTGAATCGGTTGTGGTAACTGAACCTACAGCGGCACCTGTAACCTCTTCTGAAGCTTCGATGGCCCTTCCCGTGGAATGGCAGCAGGAAGCCTTGAATGAAATGTTGCAGAAACCTAATTTACAGGGAGTGATAGGAGTCCTTAATCGCATGAAGGTAGATTATAAAGTAAAACGTTTTGGTACATACAATGAATGTAAGAATGTAGCAGAATGTTTTTGGGTTATCTTGGAAGATGATACGGATAAAAGTTTAGTGACGATTCTGGGACCTGGCACCAATGACCGGGTTAATTTCAGAACCCGCCAGTATGATTCGTTGGATAACTATTTTGGTAAGGGAAAGAGTGCAGTGTGGTTTGAGTTTTCCAAATAAGAATAAGATTTGGTTTAGAAGCTTATGCTGTTTGTGTATATATAAATAGTAATGTTATAGAAATATGAGAAAATTAGTATTCGCTTTTTGGATGTTGGGTTGTTGCATGCTTTTACAAGCACAAAACGAGGTCCTTTTTGAGTTTTCTGATGGTATTCCGGATGGTGCTTTAAAAACGAAGATAGAGCAGCAGGTGATGGGCTTGCTGACTGCTATTAATACTGCCGAATCCAGCAATTCAGACATCAATTATAGTGGTATTGACATTGATAATTTGGCTTCACAGAGCATTGGGATGACGTGGAATAATGTTCATTTTCGTACGATGGATAATGATATCGTAGAGCATTGTGTACGTTTGGAACGGAATAATGGAAGCTTGCGCGGCTTTCAGGTAAGAAATATTGGGGTGGAAATGAAGCCATTAGATGCTGCATTTGACACCCAAAAATCTAAGTATCAGGAAATTTGCATTGATTTTAGTTCCGCAGGACGGATTGTTGATTTTAATTTTGCCATGGAAACCCGGCAATATCAGCAATTGCTGAAAGAAGGCGTACGTTTGAATGATGTGGACCGTCGTTTACAAATTATTCACTGGTGCGAACAGTTCAGAAAAGCTTATAATGATAAGAATCTGAAATTTATGGAAGATATCTTCAGTGATGATGCTTTGATTATTACAGGTAAGGTAGTGATGCAAAGACAAAAAAGCGAAGTTGGGATGGCAGATGCGGCAAAAGTAGAATATGTCCAAAAGAACAAACAACAGTATTTGGCAAGTCTTCGTCGCGTTTTCGACCGTGAAAAACATAAAGGTTATATCAATGTAGAGTTCAATGATTATGAGATTAAACGTAATGGTGCTCCGGGAAAAACTCAGTACTATGCAGTGACGTTACGACAGAACTGGTATTCATCGACCTACCATGATGAAGGTATGGTTGTCCTGATCTGGGATTTTACCAATGAAGAGCAGCCCAAAATACAGGTAAGAACCTGGCAGCCTATGGGAGAAAGTGTATTCGGATTTTCAGATGTCAAATTACCATAATAACAACAAACCAATTTATATGAAAAAGATTTTTTTTGCAGCAGTTTTGCTATGTTTCTCGTTATGCTCGCTTTATGCACAAGAGTTGACCATGAGCGATTTTCATGTTGATTCATCAGATTTATCAGCTCAGGTGCATCAAGTTGCTGATTTGAATGGCGATCCTTGTGCCTTAATTAAGGTAGGATTGACTGTGCCGGATGCTAAGTTTGAGGGGGATATTGTAAAGTCTGAGTACAAGGATGGAGAATATTGGGTCTATTTGATCGGAGGCTCCAGTTGGCTTACTATTAAAACCTCAGATTTTACTCCTTTGCGTTGCGATTTTGAGAGCGTGAAGTCGAAATCCACCTATATTATGACGGTTACTAAACCGGGTGAGAATTTCCTGAAACCAAGAATTACCGTGGACTTGAAGCCACAGGCTAATATCATTGGTGTACAGACTAAAAAGCCGGTAAGTTTTGACTTGTTGCTTGTGAAACCCGGTATGTTCAAAATGGGAGCTACTCCTGAACAGCAAAATGCGGACAAAGATGAGCAGCCTGTTCATTGGGTAAAGATTACAAAAGACTTTTATATGGGTGAAACGGAAGTGACACAGGCATTATGGGAGTATGTTATGGATAGTAATCCTTCTACTTTCAAAGATCCTAATAAACCCGTGGAAATGGTTAGTTGGGATGAATGCCAGGTTTTCCTTTCAAAATTGAGTGAACTGACAGGAGTGCGTTTCCGTTTGCCGACCGAAGCTGAATGGGAGTATGTGGCTCGTGGCGGAAACAAAACTCAGCTTACACAATATAGTGGAAGTGCTAATGTCGATGAAGTAGGTTGGTATTATCCGAATAGCCAGAATACGACACATGCTGTAAAAACGAAGAAGCCTAATGAATTGGGATTCTATGATATGAGTGGTAATGTGTGGGAATTCTGTATGGACTATAAGAATGAGTATCCCAAAGGAGAAGTTTCGGATCCTATCGGATCTAAAGCTGATAAGAACCGTGTGCGTCGTGGCGGTGCCTGGGATAGTGAATCACCTGATAACCTTCGTGTAGCTTTCCGCCGCAGAGTGGAGCAGGATTCGCGTGAAAAGGGCTTAGGCTTACGAGTAGTACTGGATCTTAGTAAGTGACAATGAAACGTAATATTGTTATTTGTATCGTGTTTCTGTGCATGGCTCTTGCTGGTCATGCACAAGAACCTGCTCTTCATTTTTCTTCCAATGGAGAGTTTAAAATTGTGCAGTTTACAGATCTCCATTATAAGTGGGGAAAGAAGGCCTCAAATAAGGCTATAGAATGCATGGAAGAAGTGTTGGATGCTGAAAAACCGGATTTTGTGATGGTAACGGGAGATTTGGTTTATTCTGCTTCAGTAGCAAAAATTCTACCGATATTATTTGCTTGTATTTCGGAACGTCAGATTCCATTTGCCGTTGTATTTGGCAATCACGATGAACAATTTGATTGTACATTGAGTGAAATCTACGATATCATTAGTGCTATGCCTTATAATATACAGCCCGATCGCAACGGAGCTTTCAGTCCCGATTATGCTTTACCGGTGATGTCCAGTGATGGATCGCATGCGGCAGCAGTACTTTATTGTCTTGACTCGCATGCTCGTCCCAAACTACAGGGAATTGGCGGATATGATTGGTTGAAGTTTGATCAAATCAATTGGTATCGCGAGCAAAGTAGTGCCTTTACTGAACAGAATGGTGGAACTCCTCTTCCGTCTCTTGCTTTTTTCCATATTCCTTTGCCCGAATATGCTGAGGCTGAGGCTGACGGAAAAAATCCATTATTGGGTTCAAAAGGAGAGAATGTTAGCTGTCCGAAACTTAATTCCGGCATGTTTACTGCCATAAAGGAGCAAGGGGATGTGATTGCTACTTTCTGTGGACACGATCACGATAACGATTTTGTAGTGATGTACAAGGATATTTTGTTGGCTTATGGACGCTTCTCCGGAGGAAATACAATCTATAATCATCTGAGGCCAAATGGTGCGCGTGTGATTGTTCTGAAAGAGAATCAAAGGACTTTTGATACTTGGGTACGGTTACGTGGCGGAGAGGTGATTAACCAGATGACGTATCCGGATAGTTTTCTAAAATCAAAGAAGAAGGCCAAATAATACCTATATTAAGTAATAAAAAGAAATTCTCTCTATCTGCTGATGATATGAGAGATTTTTTTTTCTTTGTACATTTCCTGAAATAATAAAGAACGCACTTTTTCTGTTATTGACTCCCTTTGTATATTTCCTTGCTTTTATCTTATTGTATTTTTGAAAAATGCTGTTTTATGCTCTATAACATGTAATGGCGTATTGGCTGAATGTATTGTGTTTTTGTTGATATTCAGTGGTTTATCTTGTGTTGACGTATTGTTAACGTATTTATAATTTTGAATTGACGTATTTAAGAATGGGCTATGTGAAGTCCTTTTATTGCATTTTACTCTATGTTTGCAGTGTTCGATTGAGAACATAACCGAGAATTGTTAATCTTAATTTAGTAAAACTTATGAAAAAGTTATTATCAGTTTTATTTTTACTGAGCTTTACCTTAGCTTCTGCTGTATATGCACAAGATATACAGATAAAAGGTACGGTGGTAAGTGGTGCGGACAATGAACCCTTACCTGGAGTAAATGTGGTGGTGAAAGGTAATGCCACTACGGGAACAATCACCGGTATAGACGGTGAATTTGCTTTGTCGGTTCCCTCCGACGCAATCCTTTCCATTTCTTATATAGGATTTAAATCATTGGAAATTCCGGTAAATGGTAAGCGTGAACTTAAAATTGTTCTGCAAGAAGATTCTGAAACATTGGACGAAGTAGTAGTTATTGGTTACGGTACTCAGAAAAAGAGTGTGGTAACAGCATCCATTGCCAGAGTATCATCTGAGGATTTGGCAAATACAGCTCCGGTTCGTATGGATAATGCTTTGAAAGGCTTGGCAGCTGGTGTTACGGTTACTTCCTCTTCCGGTCAGCCGGGTGCAGCAGCTCAGATTCGCGTACGTGGTGTAGGTACGATTCGTACGGAAAATGGTGCAGCCGATCCTCTTTATATTGTAGACGGTATGCCTATTGAAGGTGGTCTGGATTATTTGAATCCGAGTGACATTGCTTCTATCGAAGTTCTGAAAGATGCTGCTTCGGGTGCTGTTTATGGTGCACGTGCTGCGAATGGTGTAATTCTTGTTACTACTAAAAGCGGTAAGATTGGTAAAACGAAAGTGACTTATGACTTTTCTTATGGCTGGCAAAGTGCATGGAAGAATCGGGATGTGTTGAATGCTACGGAATATGCGCTCATGATGAATGAGGGTGCTATTAATGCAGGTATAGCTCCCAAATACAACGATCCATACTCTTATGGTACGGGAACTGATTGGCAGAATGAAGTATTTAATGATAATGCTCCCGTAATGAATCATCAGGTGAGTGTGAGCGGTGCGAGTGATAAGGTGAACTACTTGTTCTCAGCTGGTTATTATACCCAAGATGGTATTGTGGGTGGTAACTTTAATCGTTCTAACTATGAGCGTCTGACTTTGCGTAGCAATACACAATATACTCTCTTCGATGAATCTAAGAACCGTAATTGGTTGAATAGTCTGAAAGTGACTTCCAACCTTTCTTATGCCCGTATTAAAAGTACCGGTATTGAAGCTAACTCCACTTGGGGATCTCCGTTAGGTTCTGCTTTGGCTTTATCTCCGATGTTGACCGTTTATGATGAAGGAGATGCTGCACAGGCTCAGCTTGACAAGTATGCTAATACAACGGATTACACTCCGATTTATGACCCACGTAACGGTAAGCTTTTTAGTATTCCCGGTTCGGAATTTGGTGAAATGACCAATCCGATTGCTAATCTTTCTTTGCCCGGTGCAAAGAACTGGAGCCATAAGTTTGTGGCTAATTTTTCTGCAGAATTGCAATTATGGGATAATCTGAGATTCAAGACTTCTTATGGTGCCGACCTCTCTTTCTGGGGCAATGATGGCTATACTCCTCTTTACTATTTGAGAAGTGGTGGTGCTTCATCACGCTCTACTGCCTACTCAGAGAAGCATGACGGGACTGTTTGGCAGTTGGAAAATGTGTTGATGTATGATAAGACGATTGATAAGCATACCTTCTCAGTTTTGTTAGGTCAGTCAGCAAAGAAGAATACTGGTTCATATCTTAGAGGTACACGTAACAATATTATCAATTATAGCCGTCCTTATCTCAATGCAAGTACCGGACAGGCAGCAGATGGTGATCAGACAGCAGCGGGTGCTCCTTCTGAGATCGCTACATTGGCTTCTCTTTTTGCACGGGCCAGCTATAACTATGACGAACGGTATATGTTCCAGGTTACAATCCGTCGTGACGGCTCTTCCCGTTTCGGATCTAATAATCACTATGCTGTATTCCCTTCCTTCTCACTGGGATGGAATTTGACAAACGAAAAGTTTATGCAGAAACGTCCTGAGTGGCTGACATCTACAAAAGTCCGTTTCTCTTGGGGTAAGAATGGTAATGAAAATATCGGTAATTTTAAATATACTGTGTTAACTTCAACCGGTAATAATTACATTTTCGGAGCTGGAGAAAAGGTGATAAACGGTGTGAAGGCCAGTGGACTCGCTAATCCTGACTTGAAATGGGAAGAATCAGAACAACTGGACTTTGGTATTGACTTTGGTTTCTTTAATAACGCTTTGACTTTTACTGCCGACTATTACAAGAAAACTACCAATGGTATGTTGATGGAAATGAATATCCCTTCATATGTGGGTGAATCCAAACCGATTGGTAACGTAGGTAAGATGGAAAACAGCGGTATTGAATTGGAAGCAGCATACAGATTCCGCGTATCTGACTGGAACTTCCGCATTGGTGGTAATCTGACCTATTTAAAGAATAAGCTGATTGAATATGGAAACGAATCTGGTTGGGCAAACCTTGATTCTTTCCAAGGTACAGGTACAATCAGCCGTGCTCAGAATGGTAAACCTTTCCCATACTTCTATGGATACAAAACTGCAGGTGTATTCCAGAATATGGATGAAGTGAATGCTTATACTAACTCTAAGGGAGAACTGATACAGCCCAACGCAGTCCCCGGTGATGTTCGTTTCGTGGATGTGGATGGAAGTGGTTCAATTGATGCTGATGACCGTACCGATATCGGAAAAGGTATGCCGGACTGGACTTATGGCCTTAATTTGAATGTAAGTTGGAAGAACTTCGATTTGAGTATGATGTGGCAAGGTACTATGGGTAATGATATTTATGATGCAACTCGCCGTACCGACATCTCAGCTACTAATCTTCCTTCATGGATGCTGAACCGTTGGACCGGTGAAGGTACTTCTAACCGTATCCCTCGTTTTATGCTGGGTGATAATACAAACTGGCAATCATCTGACTTATATGTTTACGATGGCAGTTATTTGCGTCTGAAAAACATTCAAATAGGCTACACTTTGCCGGCGGCATTAACACAGAAAGTGTTTGTTTCTTCACTGCGCTTCTACGTAGCAGCAGAGAACTTGTTTACTTTCACTAAATATCATGGTTTTGACCCTGAAATTTCATCGGGTGGTACTTCACTTGGTGTTGACTATGGTGTATATCCTCAGGCCAGAACATGGACGATTGGTGCTAACCTCACTTTCTAATTTCTCATCTTTAAAATATAAAAAGTTATGAAAAGATATAAATATATAGTAGCAAGTTTGATAGCGTCCGCTTTCTTGGCTACAGGATGTTCAGAATCCTTTTTGGAGGTTTCTTCTCCAACAGATGAAACAATTAATTCTTATTTTACTACCGATGCGCATATTCAGGAAGCGGTAGTAGCAGCTTATGACCCTCTGCATTGGTCCGATTGGGCAATGGGTGAATATAATCCTGTAACTCTTATGAGTGATATCATGGCTGATGATCTTTGGATTGGTGGTCAGGACAGAACGGATAATCAGGCATGGCATTTGATGATGAATTTTGAAGCAATTCCTACAAATGTCATTAAAGGGCTGTGGACTGTTTCTTATAGTGGTGTGAAGCGTTGTAATGATGTCATTACTTACTTAGGTTGGGCAGGAGATAATGTAACTGAGGAGAATCGGAAATATTACGAGGCTCAAGTTATCACTCTCCGTGTACTCTACTACAATTGGCTGTGGAAGTTCTGGGGTAATATACCATATTATAATACAAACCTGACATCCCCCTATCTTGCGGAACAATTATCTGCAGATCAGGTGTATGAAAATATCATTACTGATCTTGAAGATGTGATTGCAAGTAATGCTCTTCCGATGAAAGAAAAAGCAGATAATTATGGCCGTGTGACCAAGGCTATGACATATATGCTTTATGCTGAAATTGTAATGTATCAGAATGATGAATCCCGTTATGGTAAAGCTTTACAATATATGCAGGAGATTATCGGTAGCACTCAGTATGATTTGCTTGAAAATTATGCTGATGTATTCAAGGAAGCAAATGAATGGGGTAAGGAATCCATATTTGAAGTGAACTATAAAGATGATGATGCTATTCGTTCATGGGATGGTCCATTGAATGCAGGCGGTACTGTACTACCTACACTGGTTAGCCCGCATACCTGGCCTAACGGGACAGATGGACATGATGAAGGCTGGGGATTCTGTCCGGTTCGTTTGGAGACATATGAACGTTATGCCAATAATGATACCCGCCGTGATGCCACTTGCTGGAATGCACAGGCTGCAATCAATGCTCATAATGCTGCAAATCCTACGAACCAGCTCACTTATAATCATCGCTATCAGGATACAGGTTTCTTCCTCGAAAAGTATGCCGCGCATACAGGTGATAATGCCGGACAGAAGGCAGATGCACAGTTGAACTGGAATAACAACCTTCGTATCTATCGTTTCTCTGAAACTCTGCTGAATGCGGCTGAATTGATTACTCGCGGTGCTGGTTCGGGTGATGCAAGAGAATATTTGAATCGCGTACGTAAACGTGCCGGATTGACTACAGAAAAAGAAGCAACAATTGATAATATCATTGACGAACGTCATCTTGAGTTTGTGGGTGAAGGTAAGCGCTATTGGGATTTGATACGTACAGGTAAAGCTACCAGTGTGTTGGTGCCCGATGGATATGGTTACCGTACAAATACCTGGTCAGTAAATAAGAAGCATCTGCCTATTCCGCAGAGCGAAATTGATGCTGCACAAGGCACTTTAACTCAAAACAATTATTAATTCATTAAAAAAGAAGGATTATGAAAAAAATATATAGCTATATCGGAGGAATGTTGCTGACGACGGCTATGGCTTTTAGCATCACAGCCTGCTCACCCGATGATTTTACATCACCTAATGAAGCCGGCATTCCGGTTGCATCAACTTATGAAAATACGATTCAAATAGATGTGGATCAGGAAACCAATTGGGTAACTTTTATTTTTAACGCTCAACCGGGCATTACTCCTGTCTGGATATTTGACGGTAAGACCTATTCATCTTCATTCTCAATGAAGAAATATTATAGAAAAGCCGGAGATTATAGTGTAGATGTAAAAATTGCTAATGCCAATGGTGTAAGTGATGGTAGTATTTCCAAAACTTTCCGCATCAATAAGACGATAATGAATGGTTTCGGTGGATTTGTGTATGAAAGTGATTTTAATATGTGGACGAAGGCTACGATAGCGGCTCCCACTTTTTATTATGCTCCGGGATGGTCGGCTATTGCAGATCCTGCATATACATTGGAAAATGGTACTTATACTGTAAAATTATCGGAGGCTACTGATGATACTTGGCAAGCGCAAATGGCAATGGCAACCAATATTTCAACAGAGGCTGCTAAGAATTATGACTTCTCAGTAATTCTTACAGCTTCAGTTGCACACTCCAATGTTACAGTAAAATTGGTGGATAGTACGGATGATGGTAATTTCTATTTTGAACAAAAGGGTATAAAGCTGGAAGCTAACGAACCGCTTTGCTTCTGGAAGAGTAATATGCCGGGCATTGATATCGCTAATCTGAAGCTTGTTTTTGATTTTGGCCGCAATGCAGCTGGCACGGATATGACTATTGAAAATATTGTGCTAAAAGACCATGCTGATGATGACGGCACTGAAGTTCCTGTGATCGATGAAACTCCTGAACCTACATGGGTTGCTGTTGATAGTAAGGATAACCTTTGGAATGGCATGACCTATGTTAACAAATTCTTTTATGCAAATAGTGACTGGAGTCCCAAGCCTAATCCGGCTTTGGTCATTGATGGCAGGTCTTACTCTTTGTCTTTCCCGGAAGCTACTGCAGAAGCATGGCAGAATCAATTCTCATTTGAGACTGATCTTACAGCTGACACAGAGACTGCCTATGACCTCCATGTTATCTTATATTCAACAGTGGACCTTAAAAATGTAACTGTTAAATTGGTGCAGACCAATGAAGTCGATGAAGATGGTAAAGAAATTAAGCATGATGGTAACTTTTTCTTTGATAAGAAAGTGGATTTAGTTGCTGACTCTGAAAAAGCTGTTTGGGCAGCTTCTGTCAAAGCACCCGAAGCTATGCATGCTATATCTTTAGTGTTTGACTTCGGAGGTAATCCTGCCAATACTGATGTAACTATTAAAGACATCATTTTCCAAAAGCATAAAGATTGATATGATTAAGAATATAAAGCTAATGACAATACTTTCTTTCTTTACCTGCCTGCTCGGTTTCTTTAGCTGTAGCAGTAGCGACGGCGAGCCGGAAGTATCCTCTCCTGTAGTCAGTGTAGCGCCAACTCAAATAACGGCTACTTATGAAGGCTCCGTCACAATACTCTCGGTTAAGTCCGATCAGGAGTGGACTGCCTTCAGCAATGAAGACTGGATTACTTGTAAAATATTGAGTAATGCTCTGCAGGGGACAGTTGAAGTAACGGTCAAAGCTAATACCACTTACCAACCCCGAGAGGGGTCGGTAGTGGTAAAGTCTGGTACCACACGTGTTTCTGTTCCGGTATCACAAGAAGCAAAACCTGACATTGTAGATCCGGATATCGATACTCCTGAAGGCTATCGGTTGATATGGCAGGATGAGTTTAATGACTCCAAACTGTCTACGCCCGACGAATCATTGTGGTGGTACGAGACAGGTGCCAGTGGCTGGGGAAACAATGAGATACAAAACTACATTCCCGGTTCGAAGAATGGAGAAACTTGTGCTCAGGTAAGTAATGGGACGCTGAAGATTATTGCTAAGAAGGTGAGCAACGAGGTTTATTCTATCCGCATGAATACAGTTGAAAGTTGGAAGTATGGCTATTTTGAAGCTCGCCTTAAGCTACCGGCAGGAAAAGGAACCTGGCCTGCATTTTGGATGATGCCGAAGAATTATACAGCTTGGCCCGATGATGGTGAGATTGATATCATGGAAGAAGTGGGTTATGATCCTAATGTGATTTTATCAACTGTTCATTGTAAAGCTTATAATCATTCTATAGGTACTCAAAAGTCAGGAACCATAAAAGTGCCGACTGCGCAAACGGAGTTTCATGTATATGCCGTTGAGTGGACGGAAGACTTTATCAAAGGGTATGTGGATGGTAAATGCTACTTTACTTTTGATAACGATAAAAAAGGAAATAAAAATACCTGGCCCTTTAATGCAGCTTTCTACTTGAAGCTGAATCTTGCATGGGGAGGTGACTGGGGAGGCGCTCAGGGTATAGATGAGTCGGCCTTGCCTGCAACTTACGAGATTGACTATGTACGTGTATTTCAGAAAAAATAATTGAATAGGTATGAAAGCTATAAGAATTTTTTCCACTTGCTTGCTCCTTCTGCCTTTTGTCTCTTGTACGCAAGTGGCAAATAAAGGTAGCGATGCGGCAACCGAGAAAAAAGTAGAATCCCTTTTATCCAGAATGACCCTTGAAGAGAAAATCGGTCAGATGAACCAGATTACCTCTTACGGCAATATCGAGGATATGAGTAGTTTAATTAAGAAAGGTGAAGTCGGGTCTATCCTGAATGAGGTAGATCCGGTACGTATTAATGCGTTGCAACGCGTAGCGATGGAGGAGTCCCGGTTGGGAATCCCTTTGTTGATAGCTCGCGATGTTATTCACGGTTTTAAAACCATTTTTCCCATCCCATTGGGACAAGCGGCTTCGTTCAATCCGCAGATTGCGAAAGACGGTGCACGGGTGGCAGCTATTGAGGCTTCTTCCGTAGGTATCCGTTGGACTTTTGCGCCGATGATCGACATTGCCCGTGATCCTCGCTGGGGACGCATTGCCGAAGGATGTGGTGAAGACACCTATCTGACTTCTGTAATGGGAGCTGCCATGGTAGAAGGTTTTCAGGGAGATTCTTTGAATAGTCCCACTTCCATAGCTGCCTGCCCTAAACATTTTGTGGGTTATGGTGCAGCCGAAGGCGGACGTGACTATAATTCGACATTTATTCCTGAACGTCGCCTGCGTAATGTTTATTTGCCACCGTTTGAAGCGGCAACGAAAGCGGGTGCAGCTACGTTTATGACTTCCTTTAATGATAATGATGGGATACCCTCTACCGGAAATGCTTTCATCTTGAAAGATGTGCTTCGTGGCGAGTGGGGATTTGATGGTTTGGTAGTGACAGACTGGGCTTCTGCCAGCGAAATGATAAGTCATGGTTTTGCTGCCGATTCTAAAGAGGTAGCCATGAAATCAGTGAATGCCGGGGTGGATATGGAAATGGTAAGTTATACCTTTGTAAAAGAATTGCCTGCATTGATAAAAGAAGGAAAGGTGAAAGAAAGCACCATCGACGAAGCCGTTCGTAATATATTGCGCGTCAAGTATCGTCTGGGATTGTTTGATGCTCCTTATGTAGATGAAAAGCAACCCTCTGTCATGTATACTCCTTCTCATCTGAAAGTAGCTAAGCAGGCTGCTGTAGAATCGGCTATCCTGTTGAAGAATGATAAAGAAGTACTGCCGTTACAGGAGTCTCTGAAAACCGTTGCTGTGGTAGGGCCTATGGCCAATGCGCCTTACGAACAATTGGGTACCTGGATCTTTGATGGTGAGAAAGCTCATACTCAGACACCACTGAATGCTATTAAAGAAATGGTTGGCGACAAGGTACAGGTGATTTATGAACCCGGATTAGCTTATAGCCGTGAGAAAAATCCGGCAGGCGTGGCAAAAGCTGCCGCTGCCGCTGCACGTGCAGATGTCATTCTTGCTTTTGTGGGTGAAGAAGCAATTCTTTCGGGTGAAGCACACTGTCTGGCAGATTTGAATCTTCAGGGTGATCAAAGTGCTTTGATTACGGCTTTGGCTAAGACAGGTAAACCTGTAGTAACCATTGTGATGGCAGGTCGTCCGTTGACTATCGGCCAGGAAGTGGAAGAATCAACAGCCGTTCTTTATTCATTCCATCCGGGTACGATGGGTGGACCGGCATTAGCCGATCTGCTTTGGGGTAAAGTGGTCCCAAGTGGAAAAACACCGGTTACTTTCCCGAAGATGGTAGGACAAATTCCGGTATATTATGCTCATAACAAGACCGGCCGGCCGGCTACACGTAATGAGGTGTTGCTGGATGATATTGCTGTTGAGGCTGGACAAACTTCATTGGGATGTACTTCTTTCTATATGGATGCTGGGTTTGATCCTTTATTCCCATTTGGCTATGGCTTGTCGTATACAACGTTCAAGTATAGTAATGTCAAACTTTCATCAGCATCATTGAAGAAAGATGATGTATTGACTGTGACATTTGATCTGGAAAATACAGGTAAATATAAGGGAACGGAAGTTGCTCAATTGTATATACAAGATAAGGTTGGTTCTGTAACTCGTCCGGTGAAAGAACTGAAACGTTTTACTCGCGTAACCTTGAAACCGGGCGAGAAAAAGAATGTTTCGTTTGAACTACCCGTTAGTGAACTTGCATTTTGGAACATCGATATGGTGAAAGTTGTGGAACCCGGAGACTTTGGACTTTGGGTGGCAACAGACAGCCAATCGGGAGAAGAAGTTTTCTTTAAGGTGGTAGATTGATTGGTGATTTTAAGGTTAAAGAAGAAGAGGGGCAGACCGTGATGGTTCGCCCCTCTTGCAATTTATTTGATGCGCTTGTAGCCGTAAACAGCATTAGCACCCAATTCTTCTTCGATGCGAAGCAGTTGGTTATATTTTGCCATACGGTCTGAACGGCTCAACGAACCGGTCTTAATTTGCCCGCTATTGGTAGCAACGGCAATGTCGGCAATCGTAGCATCTTCCGTTTCACCGGAACGATGGGAGGTTACAGTAGTATATCCGTGGCGGTGAGCCATTTCAATGGCATTCAATGTTTCGGTCAGGGAGCCGATTTGATTTACTTTGATCAGGATAGAGTTTGCACAACCTTTTTCAATACCCATAGCCAGGAAGTCAACGTTAGTAACGAAGAGGTCGTCACCTACGAGTTGGCAGCGGTTACCGATACGGTCGGTAAGTTTCTTCCAGCCTTCCCAGTCATTTTCACTCATACCGTCCTCGATAGAGTCGATAGGGAATTGGTTGATGAGTTGTTCCAGATAGTCAATCTGTTCATCGGCTGTACGTTTCTTGCCTTTTGCACCTTCGAACTTGGTATAATCGTAGATGCCATCTTTATAGAATTCGGAGGAAGCACAGTCCATAGCGATCATGACGTCTTTGCCCGGTTCATATCCGGCTGCTTTAATGGCAGCGATAATGCTGTTCAGAGCGTCTTCCGTACCTTCCAGGTTCGGAGCGAAACCACCTTCGTCACCTACGGCAGTACTCAGTCCCCGGTCTTTTAATACTTTTTTCAATGCGTGGAATACTTCAGCACCCATGCGCAGACCTTCACGGAAGGAAGTTGCACC
>ERZ791887.1624-NODE-1624-length-14519-cov-5.541206_pt1 | contig 14519 bp, 15 predicted proteins | sample MGYA00510157_ERZ791887 | MGnify/ENA primary metagenome ERZ791887 (study PRJEB30046, sample SAMN00792112) | human gut metagenome | study: EMG produced TPA metagenomics assembly of the A metagenome-wide association study of gut microbiota in type 2... | reverse complement strand
CCCTCGCCCTCGGCGCACTTGTCGCGGACTTTGATTTTAATTTCGGGCATATACTTCCTCCTTATGCCGTCCTGCGCCATGTGTACACGGCTAGGTACGGCGGCATATTGTTGTGAGCCTGGCCGCCGCAGTTGGACGTAGCCTTGCCCGTGTAAGCGTTGGCGGTGCTGCCGGGAGACACAATCTTGATGGCTCCGGTGCCGGTGGCGTCGCTCTGGCCCGTGTAATCGTAGCCGTGGGTGTGGTTGGCCATCTCCGCCGCCGTCAGGATGTGCTCCTCCTCGCCGCCGGTAGTGCCTGCGGCATGCGAGTCACCAGCCGCCAGCAGGAATACATCCTTTATCTGCTCCCACGTCCCGCCGAACAGCTCCGCCGGGGAGGTGGCTACGGTGGACTGGTAGATGCTCCCGACAGGGTGCAGGAGGTCGAGGAGGGCCTTGCCGCCCAGGGACACTCCGGCCATCGCCGGGAGCTTCAGCGCAGTGATCAGTCCGCCCACGATCAGAGCGCCGGACTCCGTGCGATACTGGCCGATGGACAGGCCATCCGCATTGGGGGCGGTGCGGAATAGCACCTGCGCAGACGGCAGGATCACGATCAGGCTGTCGGTGCGGCCCATGGCGTCCGTCACGGCCACGCACACCTCGTACACTGTATCCACTGCTGCCGGGATAACGCCGGAGGCGCTGGGCGCATACTGCCCGGACGCAGCCGGTACAGCCTGGCTGCTCCAGGTGTCGGAGCCCTGCGCCCGATACCGGATGGCGTATGCCGCCGTATTCTGATCGCCCAGGGGGGACACCGCGCCCACGAAGGACACCAGGGCATAGGCCCCGGCGGGATCGTCTGCTCCGTCTGCGTCGCAGCGGGCCACGCTGATGGATCGGATGCCCGGCGCGGCATACGGCAGCACCGTGATTGTACCCCGCAGCACTGTGGCCAGTCCCCGGGAGTCGGTGACGGTGACGGTATAGCCCACGGTGCCGGACTCCGGCAGCACGCCGGAGGTGGCCGTGAGGCCGGAGGCCGTCAGACCGGAGACGGCCAGGGCGCACCCCTTGACGGTGGCCCCGTACTGGCCGGAGGCCGTCGTGACGGCCTTCAGGCGGCTCTTGGCTTGCACGTAAGCACCATAGGTATCTGCATACCCCCCAGCGTCCGAGAGTGCCACGGTGGCCACAGGGGCCGCGCTGGAGGGCACGGAGGCGGTGAAGCTATAGGACAGGCTGCCGAGCACGGAGTCTCCGTCATAGGTGGTAATGGTCAGCGTGCCCACACCGCTGGCGGCGTTGGGGATGTCGCTGGCAAGCTCCATGGGCGGCGTCCATGCTATGGAGGTGTCACCGGTCCGGTCTGTCACCGTCCCGGAGTGCGTACCCCAGGCGTAGGTGATCTTGTGTGTGTAGCTGCTGTCTGCCTTGGTGACGTCCAGCGTGGCGGAGCTGCCCAACGTCAGGGCCGGGACAGCCAGGGAGGACGCCCGGGGGATCGTAGGCAGGGTGACCTTGCCGGACACCGTCAGACTGGACGGCGTCCACTGGGATGAGAAGCCGCTGTGCCACTCGGCGGACAGCGTTACCGATGCCTCCCCCTTGGAATCGTGATCCACGGTGATGGTCTTGGTACCCAGGTCATACCATCCCTTAGCCTTGTAGCTGTAGGGGTGGTATACCTTGGAGCCCTGGAGCACATAGAAGCAGCTGTTAGCCGCCTGGTTGTAGCTCTCGCCGGTGCCGTCGTAGATCTGTAGCGCAAGGGCGATGGTGCTGCGGTTATTGGTCCGAGACTGCTGGATGGTGTACCCCAGCCACAGCCGCCAGCCGTATGTGGATTGTGCGCCGTACAGCTCACCCATTGGCATTCACTCCCTTCGCACCCACCACGGACCCATCCGGGGCAACCCGGACCACCAGGTTGCCCAGGTACAGGCACCCGGCGGTGGGGTCGTCCGGATCCATGGGCCGGATATACAGCGATGGCGTATATACGCCACGCTGATTGATGGACAACAGGGCCAGCGTCTCCCGGAGGATATTCAGCCCCTGGTTGTTGATCTGTACCTTCACGGGGTCGCCCTCGCTGCCCAGCAGCATCCCCATGGCCGCCGTGAAGGACATATACTGGTTCATGGTGCGGACGGACTGCCGGATGTCTCCGGTGGCGTCCTCCACCTGCTCCGTGATCTCCTCAGAGACCTCCATCCGGATCTGATCCGGAAGCACGGCCAACGTGGCATCCATGACACGCTTGTAAGACTCGAAGTCCCCGATCTCCACATACTGCTCCAGCGCCTCCAGGAGGATCTGCCGGTCCGATTGGGAGATCTGCGTCATACGTTCGGTGAGAATCTGCTGCACGGTGTTGATCCGCTCCTCGGTCTCCTGCCGTACCTCCTCCATGCCCTGGGATACGCGGTTGCGCTCGTCCTCCACGTCGCCGGTAAAGGTGCGCCGCGTCCGGCCCATGGTGACGGTGGTCTGCGCCGGGTCCAAGAGATCAATGTGCATTTGCAGCAGAGGCATGGCCGCCCGGATGCCGTGGGGCGTGGTGGCCAGCATGGTATACCGGCCTACTCGCCAGGCAGCGACAGCAGCATCCGTAACGTGTAAGTCGATGGCTTTGCAGGTAATGGATTCTTCCAGTGCCCAGCCAGAGGTGGCCAGCCGGGCCGCCGCATAAGACTGAAGATTCGCGGCAACGGTGACGTCCTGCCAGTCTGTGGTGCCGGGGCAGATCCAGCCGTACTTCTGGACGGCCGCCCGAGACCAGACGTAAGGGCCCTCCTTGACCAGATCGTCCGTAATGTCGCCGTCCGGCAGCTCTGTGATGGTCAGACCGTCATGGCCCACCGGCAGGATAGCCGTGTAGATATCGGCCCCGGCCAGCTGGCGCTCCAGGTCCAGGAGGTTCTCGCCGAAGGTGACGGCCTGGGCGTTGGTAAGCGGCAGATCTGCGTAGTAGTCCAGGTAGTTGCCGTCGGCCTCGTAGCGAATCAGCAGATACCCGCCCAGGGACGATCCGGAAAGCCTGGAGGTCAGGGCATCCATGGTGGTAAGATACTTGGTGGAACTGCGGGTAATGTAGTTGTTGGCGTCCGTCACCGCACACACGCCGGGCTTGATCTGCTGTTCGGCCGAGGCCTTGGCATTGTGCTGCGTCAGGAGCCAGCGGAACAGGTAATCCACCACGTTGCCGCTGTTGGCGGCCGCCTGATAGTCTGCCTCATCGGCGAAATCGTCCGGAAACGTGAACGGTGGCACTGTGGTATCGTTCAGCACTGCCATAATGCCCTCTGCCGATATCTTCAGGCTGTTGGTGAATTCGCACACCTGGGAGGTGATGCGGCCCCGCCACACCACATAGCGGCCCTGCAGCAGTTCCAGCCCGGGGCGCATATAGGGCAGCTTGTCCCGGTAGGGATGATCCGGCGGCAGCGTGAACGCCATGGAGCCTGCCTTGCCGGCCGTCAGCTCCACCGTGGCCGCAGACACCCGCAGATTGTCCACCTCGTTGGCCCCGCGCGGATCGTACAGGATATAATCCCCATAGCGCAGCTGATAACCGGCAAACTCCTGCGCAGCCTCCTGGGGATCCGTACCGCAGACAGCCTGTCCGGCAATGGCTTTGCCGCAAACAGCGCCGGTGTAGCTCATAGCGACGCCTCCTGATAGGTGACGGACACCGTGGTCCCGGCCGCTGCCGCAATGGTGATGGCGTTGTTTCCGGCAACCAGGCGGATATCCAGGCTGCGGTGCGTACCGGCTCCCACGGCGATATCTTTTCCGCCGAAAGTGATGGTAGCCGCCGCCGACACCTGGATGCTGGGCACCACGGGCCGCCGCTCATTGGGCAGGTTCAGAGCCAATGTGCCCGAAACGGGCACCGTCCCGGATATCACCGTGGGGGTGGCCTTCCGGCGCCAGGGATCGCAGGTGGCCGAAACGATCACCTGGGCGTGCGCCAGGTCGCTGTACTGCGGAGCTACCCGCACACGGCCCCGCAGGCGGTACTCCGTGCCATCCGGGGGCGTGATATCCACGGTGGCGCCGTCCAGGGCATTCACCATGGCGGAGATAGCCGCCTCCCGGGTGGTCCGGGTGCCGTCAGAGCGCTCCAGCGTGATGGATAGGGCCCGGGGGCTGTATGCTACATCACCCGCCGGGCAGGCGCTCAGATCAATAGCCCCGTCCATCCCGGGAACCTCCACGAGATTTTCCCGCCAGGCGGGTGGATCCAGCGCGTATGCGCACAGCGTCCACCCCTTGGCGGCCGTATCATAGTTTCCGATTACAGCCTTTCTGGCCACGGTATCACCTCACATTCCGGGTATTTCCGGCACTGATCAGGCCAAGCTCCGCATTCATCCGCTCCACGGTGCCGCCCACGATCTTATCGCCATCCAGGGCGATGATCTGGCCGCGCTCGATGGCGGCCAGGATCATATCCAGCTTGGCGGCCAGGCTGCCCAGGGGGATGCCGCCGGAAGCGGGCGCATCCGACGGCGCCGATGCACGCCGGTACACCTGATCCCGGCCGGTGATCTCCCGCAGAGCCAGGGCGGGCATATTGGCCGCAGCATCAATGTCCAGGAGCTTCTTGGCCAGGGCCTCCGTCTGGGCCAGGATGGGCTTTTCAGCCTTTTCTGTGCCCACCTCGGCGCCTGCCCAGATATCCCGGAACACGCCTTCCATCTTGCGGGAGGGGCTGTGGGTTTGCGTCACGGCCCGCAGCCGCCGGAACATGCCGTTGGCGATGCTCTCCGCCGCATCATACAGGCTCTTACGCTTGGCTTCCAGGCCCTTGACCATGCCGTCCCCCACGTCCTGGCCGAACTGTACGGCCTTGCTGGGAGCCGTGCCGAGCTTTTTCCACAGCTCATCGGCGGCCTGCTCCGCTTCCAGCACCATGGACTCCGTGAAACCGGCCACGCCGTTTTCGAAGTTGGTACGAAGGTACCGGGCATATACGTCCGCTTCCGTGGCACTGCGGGCCATGGCGGAGGTGGATTTGCTAAGGGATTCGCCCACAGCATCCGCCATGGCATCATATGCGTAGCTTGTATCCGCAAGGATCTGCTCCACACGCTCATAGTTGCCGCTCATGGCCGCCATGGCCGCCGCCTCATACCTTTGCTCTTCGGCCTTGCAAGCGCCGAAGTCGGCCGCAGACTGCAGCCACGCCTGGCGCTTGAGCTCCTCGATGCGCTGGGCCTCCCGCAGGGCGCTTTCTGCGTTGATTTGCTCCTGTAGGCTGCCGGATTCCCGGGCCTTCAGGTTGCGCTCCACGGCCTCCGCCGTGAGCTCCATTTGGGCGCGGTAGTCTTTCTCGGCCAGCGTTAGGGCTTTGTAGTATGCCTGGTGGTTGGCCAGGGCATTCTTGTAGGCGTCCTCGTTCACGCTCAGCAGAGCCTCGGCCCGCTTCGTGGCAATCAGTTCCTGCACGCTGGCCTTGAGATCGCTGTACGCCTGGATCTGGCCGCCTACCATCTTGTACTCCGTGCCCAGAGCATCGTTGAGTTCGCCCAGGATGAATGCGGCCCGGGCGCGATCCGCCTCGCGGACTTCGCCAGAGGCACCAGCCAGGCGCATCAACTCACTTGCCAGGGCTTCCGTGTGTTCGAACTGGGATGTGATGCCGTTCATGGATTCCTGCACGGCCGCCTGCTGTTCCGCAAATGCGGCCGCTGCGTCCCTGGCAGAATCACACAGGGACTGCTCCTCAGCGCTCAGGGCACTGACGGACTCAGCCGCCCGGGCCTGGGCATCGCTCAGCGCCGCCAAGCCTGCGACAACGGCCGCAGCCCCGGCAATGGCCAGGGCCCACGGGGTTGCCGCCGTGGTCAGGTTCAGGAGCTTCTGGGCTTTCTCGGCTCCCAGAATCACCTTAGTCAGGTCGCTGGTGGCGATTTTCGCCGCTGCGGCTCCGACCTTGTAGGTACCCATGGCTGTGGCAAGGCCGGTGGTCACGCCGATGATCTGCGGCCCGTTCTTCAGCGCCCACTTGGAGACCTTCTCCAGCGTGGGGAGAAGCGTACTCCGGATATACTTACTGATCCGCCGGATGGGCTGATCCGCACTCTGGAGCAGCTCCACGCCCAGCTCTTTCACGTCGGTGATGATGGGCTCCATCACCTTGCCGGACTGCGCCAGGGACGCCGTCCAGGCATCGTTGGCCTTATTGGCCCGGATCACCTCGGCATTGGTGCGCTTATACTGGGCGGCAGCGGACTTATACAGGCCGGAGAGGGCGCCGGTGATCAGCGCCTGGCGCTCCTGCTCGTCGGAGCAGGCCGCCAAGGCCTCGTTGAACTTGTCCTCGGAAACTCCGGCCCAGTTCAGGGCATCCGCCAGGGGGCCGGTGACCTGCCCAACCTTGGCCGTTTCGTTGGCAGCCTCCGTCAGGCCCTCGATGGGCAGGGAGTCGCCGAAGGTGGCGAACACGCCCGGGAGGATGTCCCCGGTCCAGGTGGCCAGGTCCTTGGCGTTGTCCGTGAGCTTGGCCAGGGGGTTGGCCGCCTCAACGGCCTGGTCGCTTTCGCCCAGCACACCCACCAGCTCTTGGTATGCCTCCCGGGCCTCTGCCGCGCTGTGGCCGTTGTCGGTGAAGGCAACATCCAGCTTGGCCATGTTGGTGCGGTATTCCCGGGTGGCCTCGGAGGCCGCCGTCAGGGCGGCCACGGCAGCGGTGGCCGCTGCGGCCAGGACCTTCAGGCCCTTGTCGGCCACGTCGTCTGCCTTTTCTTTGAGCTTGTCCAGATCCTTGGCGGCCACGCCGGAGCGCTCCGCCAGCTCCTGGGTGCGCTGCTCGGCGGTTTTGGCCCCCTTGCCCAGGCTTTTCAATGCCTCGTCCGTATCCTTGGCGGCGTCCTCGTAGTTCTTCAGGGCGTTCTCGGTGGCCGCGATCTCGCGCTGCAAGGCCCGGTGTGCCTCCGGCGAGATGGGATTATCGAATTCCTCCCGCACGTTCCTGGCCTGCGCCCGCAGGGCCTTGAGCTGCCGGGACACTTCCTCCACTCGGGCGGAGGCCGCCATATACTGATCGGAATCAATGCCGAAGTCCTCCTGGGCCTCCTCCTGCTGGGCCTTCATCCGGCGCAGGGACTCCGTGACCTTGTCGATCTGCGCTTCGATGGGGGCAACGGCCTTGGTGTAGGCGTCCCAGTTCTTGGCGCCCTTGGTGGCGGTCGCCTCCGCACTGCGGAGCTTTTCGAGCTTCTCGGCTGTGGATTCAATCAGCCCAGCCAAAACCTTCTGCTTCTGGCCCAGCAGCTCTGTATTGGTGGGATCCAGCTTTAACAGCTTGTTGACCTGCGCCAGCTCACCGGACAGCCCCTTGCTTTTGGATTCCACATTTTTCAGGGCCTCGCCCAGCTTGGTGGTATCGCCGCCGATCTCGACGGTAAGGCCCCGAATCAGCTTGTTGGACACTTCACACCTCCTTGCTGCCGAACTGCTCACGCAGTGCGGCACGATCCGGCTTCGTCTGGGTCATGCGCCAGGCGTTGGCCAGGTATTCCCGGCCCTCATCCGTCTGTTCCAGGCGATAGATGTACGCATCCCGCCGCAGGGCCAGATACCGGAGATAGTCCAGGCGGCCAACGGCCTCCAGGCTCAGACCGGTGTAATCGGCCACCAACTTGCGCCAGGCGCTGGGGATGCTATATTCGTAATTTCCCTTGGTATCGCCGGATGGGTACCAAGGGAGCATCAGTTTTTTCTTTCAGATAGGCCGTTGATGAACTCCACATACCCGGCGAAGAATACGGCCATATCCTCCAGATCCAGATCATACTTGCCGGTGATATCCTCCGGCTGGATGGGGATGCCGTCGCGGTTGTAGTTCATCAGGGCGGCCGCAATGGCATAGATGGCGGCCAGGGCGTTCCGGTCGCCGCTGCCTGCATCAGGCAGCAGGGTGCCCACAGTCTTGAGCTCGTCCACGAGCTCAACCGGCGGGGGCGTAAGGCGCAGCGTGGGGCTGTCCGCGCCCCGGAGGCGCACGGTAAAGGTGGGCTTGGCGTATGCGCTGAAATCGATCATCATTTCCTCCTAATAGCACAGGGGCGGCACAGGGCCGCCCCTGTGGGGTAAGCGCTCAGGCTGCGGGGATTTCCTCGAAAAACAGCACCAGGGTGCCGTCCGTATCGTGGGGCTTGGCCTTGAACTCCGGTTCGATCACCGTTCCGTTGTCCTTGGCGAAGGTGATGGTGGCCCCAGCGGTGTTTCTGCCAACGATTACCACCCACACGTCGCCGTCGATGGCGTCCGGGCAGTGGAAGCACACCACGTAGTACTTGCCCTGTGCGTTACCGGCGCCGCCGATCTTGGTGGTGCGCAGGCCATTGGCCTCGGACGACTGGCAGCGGTCGACCAGGCTCTTGAGGGAAGTCCCGTTCCAGGTCATCAGGCCCATCTTCAGCAGAGCCTCCTCGTCGGTGGTGATGATCTTGGAAACGAAGCCCAGATCATCCTTTTCCTCGTAGGTTTCCTGGCTGTATGCTAGAGATGCGCCGCCCTTGATGTAGCCCAGCAGATTGTCGGCCGCACACAGGGCCGTCAGATCAGCCTTGGTGGCGGGCACCTCGTTGGCGTACTCCTTCAGGTACACATAGCCGGAGCCCAGGGTGATGGTTTTTTTGTCGCGTTTCGCCACGTTCATATCCTCCTTTTCTCCACATAGTCGAATTCATAGATGACTTGGTACCGTTGCTCCGCCTGGAGCCAGTACCGGTCCTGCTTGTCCCAGGGGATGCCCCGGGCGTTCAGCTGCTCCTCCAGAGCAGCCTCCGCAGCGTCATCCGGCGCGGGCTCATACAGCTCCACGGTGATGCTGTGGGCAAAAATGCAATTCACGTTATCCGCGCCGGACGCGCTGACATCATCGGTATACACGGCGTAGGTGTCCGCCGCGGGCTGGGGAAAGCGGGAGCGCCTGCAGGGGATCCCGGCAGCGGCAAGGATATCACTTATCATCGCCCAGCACCCCCTCCACTCGGGACAGATAGTCCGGGATCAGGCGGGCCAGGTCCCGCTCCAGGAATGTGTTGCCCTTAGCCCGGCCAACCACACGGCCGTCCCGCACCACATCGTGGCCATGTACCAGCAGGTGCGTCAGCCGCCCCTCCTTGCCCCGGGCGTACCAGACGAACCGATCGCCGCCCATGCCCCGGACCCGGGTGGAGGTGATTGCCTTGCGGTAATCGCCCGATTTCTTCGGGGCTGTGCGCCGGGTCTCCCGCACCAGCTCCTTCATGGTGGCCTCGCCTACGGCGTTAATCCGGGCGGTAACATCATCCGCATACAGCGTCAGCACCTGGCCCAGGGATTCGGAGAGTTCTTCCGGGTTGATGCGCCTACTCATACAGCCGCCCCCTGATCCGGAGGTACTGGTGACCCTCCATGTAGTCGTCCGTGTCCACCACCTTGAAGGTGTGCCCGGCGTATACGATGCGGTACAGGTGCGGCGCATAGGCCAGCGGAGCTACCAGGCGGCTGTACCGCACATCGAAATCCAGCACGTAGGGGTGCTGATCCGCTCCGGCGTCGAACGTCTGGCCGCCGCCGGTCTTATTCACCCTGGCGTGGATTTTCCCCACATCGCGCCAGGCCTCCGTGTCCGGGTCCTGCCGCTGGAGCAGGATCACCTTGTTCATGGCCCCGGGGTCAATGTACATAGCCGCCTCCTTATCCGCCGGTGCCCGAATCGGGCACCGGCTCGCTCTGTTTCAGCTGGTTCAGCAGCAGCCGAAAGCTCCGGTTTTCTGCGAAGGTGCCGGATACCTCCCGGGCCCTGCGGTCCATGGCATCGGCCACCAGATAATTGACGCACAGGGCATAGGCGGCCTTCCGCCCGGAGTCCGCAGGCTCGCTGACACCCGCCGCATCCATGTAGGCCGCTGCCGACAGATAGGCCTGCTCCAGCAGCAGCTCGTCATCCGGCGACAGCTCGTCCATCCGGCAGTACGCCGCCAGTTCCGCGCGGCGCTCGTCGGTCAGCGCCGTCATCAGGAGCCGGCCTTGGGCACAGTGGCCACCACAAAGCCCTTGTCGGCCACCAGGTTGCCGCCGACGAAGGCGTCGCCCAGGATGGTCAGCAGGCGCTCCTGCGCCTTGAAGCTCTCGTCCACGCGGATGGTGAAGTCGCCGAACAGGCCCAGCAGGTAATTGGCGGGGCTGCCGTAGCACATCGTCTGGATAGCGCCAGAGGTGGAGGCGGTCGCGCCGGAGAGGCTGGTCAGGTCGGAGCAGATGGTGTAGGGGATCACCACGCCGCCGTCCCGGATGATGCCGGTATTGGGGTTACCCATGTCCGGCTCGATGGCAAACAGCCGCTGCTTTTCGTTGGTGCCGCGCAGCTGGCCGATGGCCTTCAGGTCCGACTTGGTCAGCAGCAGGCGGGCGTTGGGGGCCAGGGCGTCATCGGTGCCGTAGGCGAAATACAGGTTGTCCAGCAGGTTCACGTCCACGGCCGACACATTGGCGGTGGAATAGATGGGCGTGCCGGCCTTGTTCACGGCGTTCTTGATGCCGTACATCACATGGGTGGTCTCGCCATCGCCGTTGACGATCAGGGTGGCCAGCTTCCGGCGCATGGCCCGCATGGCCATGTTGTAGATCTTCGCGTAGTAGTTGGCGGGGGTGAGCCGGGCCAGGTTCCGATCCACGAAGCTGGTAACCGTGAGCTCGTAGGGCTTGATTTCCGCCACGCCGAAGGTGGGATCCGTGCTGGCGGGGCGGGAGGTCCCGGCCTTGCTGGCCACGGTGTTCGCGTTGGCGGTCAGCTCGGAAATCACGTAGGGCTCCTGATAGGTGCCCATACCGGTGAGGTTGGCCACACTGACCTGGTCCACGATGGAGGACACGGCCCCGCCGATGATATCGCGGACATCGGAGCCCACGCCGGTGGGCTCCACCAGGGTGCCGGTGGCCAGAGTAACGGCCTTGCGCACTTCATCGGCGGAGAATTTCACCTCGCCGCCCTTCAGGAGGGCCGCACCGCGCTCCTGGGCCTTCTCGGCCTCCTCCCTGGCGTCCGGGGCCTTGGCCATGAACTGGCGGTCCTGCTCGTCAATAAGGGCCTTAACCTCGTTGATCTCGGTGTTGACATTGCCGATGGCCGTCATTTTGGCGGTGTAGGCGTCATGGTCGCCGGACTTGTAGGCCGCTTCGGCCTCCGCCAGCAGCCCGGCCCGCTTGGCCATCAGATCGTTCATTTTGCGTCGCATTGTTGTACCTCCTCAAAATCTGTTTTTTTCGATTTCCAGGGCGGCCTCAGCCGTCCAGTTTTCAGCGGGGGGATTCTCGGACGGCTCAGCGCCGCCGTAGCGCTTGGATTTCAGAGCACCGGCCGCAGGCTGCGCCGGGACGGCCACCAGGCTGACTTCGTATGCGTCCGTCGCGCCGTCCAGGTCGATGTGGCACAGCTGGCCATCATACTTGCGGCCCGGATAGTGCTTGCACAGGGTTTCCCGCTGATCCGCTCCGCAGATGGAGCACACAGCATGGGCCACGGCACAGCCCACACTGCACTCCCGCAGGATTCCGGCATCGATGGCCGTGATGGTGTCGGCCGTGGCGGCCGTGCGGGGCATATAGCACCGCAGCACCAGGCATTTGGCGTCGCCATCCGGCTCTACGCTGGCGGCGTAGCACCGGGCCGTTTGCATACCCGCGCTCCAGCTGTGATCGCGCAGCACCGGGCGTCCCACATAGAGCGCCGCCAGCTGTTCCAAGGTGGCGTCCGTGAATCGCTCATAGTCCCGATCCACCCGATTGTCGCAGGCCAGCAGCCGGAAGGTGTACACCTCATTGGCCCCGAAGTCCCGCAGGGTCTGCGCATTGATCAGCGAAAGCTCCTGGTCGTCCACCGCCTGCTTTTCCAGGCGGGCGGATTTCACAATCATTTCCACACTCATTCCTCCTTTCCAGGGGAACCGCCGCCGTTACGCAACCGGCTCAGCTCCTCCCACATATCCAGGGGCACATAGTTCAGGCTGGCCCGGCGCAGGTGTCCGCCGGGCACGTTGGGGATATCCTCCAGGGCGCAGATATCATCCGGGCAGAACACGCTTAGCTCGGACATAGCCCGGTACCAGGCCGCCCGGGAGGCGGTGTCGCCCTTGAGTTCCGCCATCATGTTGATGCGGATTTCATACCGGGCGAGCTCGGAATCCGTCAGGAGCTTGTAGCTCAGCTCCTCCTCGTACTGGGTGATGATGGGATGCAGCGTACTCACCACGTACTCAATGGCGTTCTGCTCGTTGCTGCCGTAGGCCTGCTTGCCCTCGTTCAGTTTGTAGAGCGGGACGCCAAAATACCTGGCGATATCCGTAACGCTTAGCTGCTTATTCTCCACGAACTGTGCGTCCCGGTTACTGGCGGCCAGGGGCTTATACTCCAAGCCCAGATCCAGGATGGCCACACGGTGGGCATTGCTGGGGCCCATGTGCACCCGCTCCCACTGGCTGCGCAGCTGGTCCTTCAGGGACACCGGGGAGCCGTCGGGCCGGAACAGCGTTTTGCCATCCGGACCCTTGGCGTAGCCACCCAGATCGGAATCCGTCTGGAGGACGCCGCTGGGCTGGCCGCCGTTGGCGTAATAGGCCAGGTCATACTGCTGAGCCGCCCGGGCGGTGGAAATCACCTCTGCGGCGCGGGCCAGCGTGCTGATACCCTTCAGGCCGCCCCGGGTGGCGTTCTTGTAGTGGCAGATGTCCTCCTGCGGCAGCCGCATAGCCTCGCCGGTGATGGGGTGGGTAACGTCGTACCAAACGCGCCCGGACATATCCCGCCAGGGCTGCACCAGCTGCCAGGGAATGGGGATCAGCTCCACGGGCGCGGCCGTGCGGGGATCCCGCACGATCCAATCGTAGGCGTTTCCGCCCTCCAGGCGGCTGGTTTCCAGCACTTTCTTTCGGATGAACGGCGTCATTGCCTCATTGGGGCGGTCGTTCAGCAGCCGGAGGATATCGTGCGGCACATGCTCCCGGCTGCTGCGATCCATCACATACGCCGGGAGCTTCGCCACGCTATCCGAGAGAATCTCGATGCAGCGATCCACAGCGCTCAGGAGCCTGGCGCCATTCTCGGGGGATTCAGCGCCGGGGATAGACAGACCGGCCGCCGCCAGCGTCTCCACGGTGACGGCCTTCCGGGTGGGGGAACGGGCGGTTGCGGCCCGAAGGCCCTTGATCATACTCACGATTCATCACTCCTTTCGCCCAGCACGTCCAGCACGACACCGGCCGCCAGCAGCAGCCCCGCCACAATGAGACCCGCCGGGGGATAGATCATCCAGCACCCCGCCGCAATCAGCAGCCCCGCCAGAATCAGCAGAACCTCCGGCAGCGCCCGGCGCAGGGAATTCAAAACACGTTTCACGGGTAGCCTCCTCACAGTGTGAACTCCGGATTAGCCACAGCTGCGGCCAGATCCGGCTTCTGATTCCGGGCGATCATCCACACGGCCATAACGATAATGCTGGCCACGGCGGCGTCTATGCGCCCGGGAGATCGGTTCTTGACGGGCTTGCAGTTGCCGTTTCCGTCCACATAGTTCCGGACGTTGCCGAAGTTCCAGCGGAAGCAGGTGTTGTGGACATGGAGCAGCTGGTGCCGGGTCATCATGTCCTCGGTCTCCTTCATGGCCGGGGACATGTTCTTCAGATCCTGGGGGATCTCGATGATATCCACAATCGGGGATAGCCGCTGGGTGATGGTGCGGGACAGATACGGGTCGAAGCCCACCATTTTCAGGAGGAAGGTTTCCTTCGCCCAGCGGATACGCTCCTCCACCATGGAGTAATCGATAATATCGCCCTCGCACAGGGCCAGGAACCCGGCACGCTCCCAGTCCCGGTATGGGACGTGGTCCCGGCGTTCCGCCTCCTGGACCGTGCCGCGGGGCCGCCAGATGAACGGCCACAGCACGGCACAGTCCAGGCCCGCCTGCGGAGGAAACAGGAGAACGAAGGCCGTTAGGTCCTTCGAGGTGGACAGGTCAACGCCGCCATAGCAGACAAGCCCACGGAGCTTGTCCAGCCATTCGGCACGGTCCGCCAGTTTCGACGGGCCCCACTGCGTTTTATCGTACAGGTTCAGGCTGATCCAGCCCACCGCCTTGACGGAGATCCATTGGTTCAGGCGCAGCCAGCGGAATAGTTTTTCCGCTGCCTCGCTCTGGCGGGCCTCGTTGGCTTCCATCCGGATGTTTCGCACCCGGAGATGCTTTCCAAGGGACGGGTTGCACAGATACCACAGGTTCTCATCCCAGATATCGATCTTGGCCAGGTCGTCCGGATCATCTCCAAACATGGCGGTGAGTCCGTACAGGATCGGGAGCCAGTTCGGCAGGTCCCGGTCCAGCAGTGCGGCCTGGGCATCCGCCATATCGGAATCTTCCACGTGCCGCAGACTCAGCACGGTGCGCGGGTCGCCGCCTTCGGCCTGGATCCGCCGCAGTTGCCGGGCGTCCCGGATGGCCACGGCCTTCTCGTGGATTTCCCAGCCAATGGAGGTGCGG
>ERZ791887.1603-NODE-1603-length-14769-cov-4.895134_pt1 | contig 14769 bp, 9 predicted proteins | sample MGYA00510157_ERZ791887 | MGnify/ENA primary metagenome ERZ791887 (study PRJEB30046, sample SAMN00792112) | human gut metagenome | study: EMG produced TPA metagenomics assembly of the A metagenome-wide association study of gut microbiota in type 2... | reverse complement strand
CCGAAGAGCCGTCAAGTCTGCCAGCTTCCCCTCGGGGGAAGCCAAGGGGTGGAAGACTTACGCTTTTACCATTCAACAGACGGCTCACTTCCGTGGGCTTCGGGTCGACTGCTCGTCGACCCCTACAGTGGGCATTGTAAATTAACCAACCGCCCATAAAATCCCCCGGTTTGGCGTGCAGTATCGTCACCGGGCGGGTGAGGGAACTGCCGTATCCGTACCATGTCCACAGCGTCACTGGAAAGGCGGTACTGCGATGGATGCGGTTTGGCGTGCAGCCTCGTCACCGGGCGGGTTAGGGAACTGCCGTATTCGTACCACCCCCCGTGCGTCATTGTCTGGCGCTACTAGCGCCAAATGTGACAGAACTGTTCGTTTTGGAGCCGGGGATGTAAGAAAAATCGAGGGCGGCAACCGGGCAGCGTATGGTATCATGTTGCCACAAACGAAAGGAAGCGAGCAACAATGAAAACAATGAATCGAACCATATGCCTGATTGCCTATCTGGCGGTGACCGCCGTTTTCGGCGCAGAGGAAGGGGAGGAACAGTAATGAGCCTGCTGACAGTGGAACACTTGAAGAAAGTCTACACCACCCGCTTCGGCGGCAACCGGGTGGAGGCGCTGCGGGATGTGAATTTTTCCGTGGAGCAGGGAGAATATACCGCCATCATGGGCGAGTCCGGCTCCGGCAAGACCACGCTGCTGAATATCCTGGCAGCCCTGGATAAGCCAACCTCCGGCACGGTGCTGCTGGAAGGGAAGAACCTGAGCACCATCAAGGAAAAGGATGTGGCTGCCTTCCGGCGGGACAATCTGGGTTTTGTGTTCCAGGAGTTTAACCTGCTGGATACCTTCAATTTGGAGGACAACATCTATTTGCCCATGGTGCTGGCAGGAGTGCCCTATCCTCAGATGAAGGAGGTGCTTACCCCCATTGCCCGGCAGCTGGGCATTGCGCATCTGCTCAAGAAATATCCCTATGAGGTGTCCGGCGGGCAGAAGCAGCGTGCCGCCGTGGCACGGGCGCTGATGATGAAGCCCAAAATCATTCTGGCGGATGAGCCGACCGGTGCACTGGACTCCAAGGCCACGGATGAGCTGCTGCGGCTGTTCAGCCAGATTCACAAGGGAGGGCAGACCATCCTCATGGTCACCCATTCGGTCAAGGCTGCCAGCTGTGCCGACCGGGTGCTGTTCATCAAGGACGGACAGGTCTTCCACCAGCTCTACCGGGGCGAATGCTCCAACGAGCAGATGTACCAGAAGATTGCCGATACCCTGACCATGCTCCAGACAGGAGGGGAGGAAGCATGAAAGGACTGCTTTCCATCCGTTTGGCCTGGTCCGGCATCGGGAAGAACCGGAAGCTGTACCTGCCCTATTGTCTGACCATCATTGGCATGGTGATGATGAGCTACATCATGCAGGCCCTCAGCTATGCACCGGCGCTGCACGCCATGAAGGGCGGCAGCAATCTGGAAGCGATTCTTTCTCTGGGAAAACTGGTAATTGCGGTGTTTGCGGGGATTTTTCTGCTGTATACCAATTCCTTCCTCATTCGCCGCCGCTATCGGGAGTTCGGCCTGTACAATGTGCTGGGCATGGACAAAAACGCCCTGTGCCGGGTGGCCTTTTGGGAAAATCTGATTGTGGCGGTCATTGGCCTGGCAGTGGGGCTGGCGCTGGGCACGCTGCTGTATAAACTGGCGGAGCTGGGGCTGGTGAACATGGTGCAGGGACAGGTGGACGATTCCTTCATGGTGGAGCCGGAGAGCCTGAAATTTACCCTGGTTATTTTTGCAGTTATCTTCGCCCTGATTATGATACGCTCCCTCATTCAGGTGCGCCACACCCGCCCGCTGGAGCTGCTGCGCAGCGAGTCGGCAGGGGAGAAGCCCCCCAGGGCAAACTATCTGCTGGGCTTCCTGGGGCTGGCGCTGCTGGGTGGTGCGTACGATATGGCGGTGACCATTTCCAATACTCTGAGCGCCTTCACCTGGTTTTTTGTGGCGGTGCTGATGGTCATTGCCGGAACCTATCTTGTGATGATTTCCGGCAGCGTGGTGCTGTGCCGTCTGCTGCAAAAGTGGAAGGGCTATTATTACAAGAAGCAGCATTTCGTTTCCGTCTCCTCTATGGCCTACCGGATGAAGCGCAACGGTGCCGGGCTTGCCTCCATCTGCATTCTTGCCACTATGGTGCTGGTGATGATTTCCTCCACCGGCAGTTTGTATATTGGCGCGGAGGATGCCATTGCTGTCCGCTATCCCTATGACAGTACCGTGAAGCTGTATTTTGGTCGGCTGGACGAACTGGATGACCGGAATGTGGAGAAAATACAGCGCACCATGGAGCGGGCGCTGGAAGCGCAGAAGGTAACGCCCACCGCAGAAAAAATCTGCCGGTATGTGACTGTTTCCGGTGCGCTCCTGGAAGACCGGCTGGTGACAGACTACACGGAAGTCAATGCGGTGATGAATTACAATCAGGTGTACAGCCTGTATCTGCTGTCCCAGGCGGATTATAACCGGATGTATGGCACGGACATTGCGTTGCAGCCGGGGCAGGCCATGGTGCAGGTATATAACGGCAGCTGGAATGGCAGCCACATTCAGGTGGGAGCGCTGGAACTGGATGTAGTGGGGCAGCTGCCCTGCGGGCTGGAAATGGAGGATATGACCCTAGTACCCAGCCTGGTGCTGGTGGTTTCCGACTTGCAGCAGGCTTCTGTGCCGGAGGAGTGCAATATGATATTCTCCTGCGGTTACGATTTCGGACTGCCGGAGGAGGAAACGCTGGAAGCCCATCGGGCGCTGGAGGCAGCCGTGAAGGCGCTGGCTTCGGAACAGAAGATTCACTGCCGTGTGGAGTGCCCCATTGTGGAGCGGCAGGATTTCTACATTACCTTCGGTGGCCTGTTCTTCATCGGCATGATGCTCAGTGCAATGTTCGTTGCCGCTGCGGCGCTGATTATCTACTACAAGCAGGTCAGCGAGGGCTACGAAGACCAGTCCCGCTTTGCCATTATGCGCAAGGTGGGCATGACCCAGCGGGACATCAAAAAGAGTATCAATTCCCAGATTCTCACGGTGTTCTTCATTCCGCTTTTGATGGCGGGGGTGCATCTGGCCTTTGCGTTCCCCCTGGTGTGGCAGCTTCTGACCATGTTCAGCCTGACCAATAAGCGGCTGGCGATATGCACCAACATCGGCGCATTTCTGATATTCTGCGTATTCTATGTGGTGATTTATCGGTTTACTGCCCATGCCTACTATCGCATTGTCAGCGAAAGCGAACGAAAATAAAATAGAAAACGACCCAGGCGGTGCTGAAAATAAGCGCTCATCGCCCGGGTCGCGTTTTTTGTGGTAGTGCCGCCGAACGGTTGCGCACCGTCCAAGCGGTGTCGTGACTACTGCCCTTGACTGTCGTATGATGGGAGCGTGCTGTTTTGACGCGTGTATCAATTAAAAATACACTCCAAAAGAAACTTTAGGGTGTGTTTTCTATAAGCGATCAAATAAAATATAAAACTGATTGTACGAAATTCGGAGATGTGATATAATCCTTTTTGTAAGAAAAAACATTCATGCAACTGTAGATTGCCAGAATGTAAAGAGAAAGTGGTTTACATTTGGGAGGGATAAATTAAAATGGGCACTGACATCCAAATGAATTTATCGGCAAAACTGACATCCCTGAGAAAGCAAAAGGGACTCACACAAATGGATTTGGCAGAAAAGCTGAATGTGTCCCGCCAGGCAATATCCAGGTGGGAGGTTGGCACGGCTGTACCAAGCACGGATAACCTGAAGGTTTTGAGCGAACTGTACGGCGTTACCGTTGATTACTTGCTGAATGATGATGCGGTTCCAATTTCCGAAGAGCGGGAGCCAATTTCCGTGAATGAAAGCCATAAGCCCAAAACGCGGAAATTTATAATGCTTTTGCTATTTGCAGTGGATGCGATTGTGGTTGCTATAATAGCATCAATTTTGACTATTGTATCGATTCAGAACAAAAATCAGAACCAGGTTGTACCAATAGAGGATTTGATCGTTGTTGAGGAAGATGACTGGACAACGTACACATTCTCTTTTGATAAATAAATTCCATTGAGGAGCATTTCAATATGAAATTTTCAACCTTACTATTGAATCTATTTCTTGCGATTTTGCTGTGCTTTTGCTCAATTTCCTATGCAGAAGCAGCATGGCACTGCACGATTCAAGCTGATCGAACGGATGAACTGTACAATTCCCTGGCTCTTTCTGGTCAGTTGGGGGATAACTACCCAGAGTTGAATGAGCGTTTTTTTCGGAATTTCCAGGAAATGGAATATGAGATTTCATATCATTTCGTTGAAAACGTGACTGTGGAGGTGCGGGGAAAGCGAATGAAGCTGGAGGAAGCAATTTCCCAAGGAATGCTCACGGTGGAGGAAATTCTGGCTGATGTACGCCGGGATGTCTGCGATGGAATCTGCCAGGAGACCACTCAGACGAAGAACGGACTGACGCAATTTACATATTGCTATCCTGAGATGAATCTGGTCTTTTGTAACGATGTCATGGAGACACCAGATGGCAAGGAATACCTAATTCGCTTTTTTCAGATTACTGCTCCCGGAGAACCTGTACAAATGAGCACGGCATTCCTTGATATGACCACGCCATATCACTACTTTCTTGACAGGGAAGATTGGGGGCTGGATTTTCGGGTGCTGTCCACAGATAATGCAGGGTTGACTGTGGAAATTGAGCAATCCGGTGGGCAGCAGTTTGGTCAGCTTGTTATCACGAACTATCATATTTATTCCGCTGGGGATTGGAAAGTCATTGGGAATGTGTCTCTCAATCCGCAATTTGAATTGTGCATGGGCGGAACCGATGAGGTACAACTTCGCTGGGATGAAATTTGCGGTCAATTAGAAAAGGGGAAATATTGCCTCAGCCTTCTAGTTACTGACCGATTTACTCCCGAGAATATTCCGCCGCTTTCAAGAAATTTCCACGACCAGCAAACCTATTATGTGGAATTTCAGATTCAATAGTGTAGGTGTATGCGCCTTTTTATGATTTGAACAATGTTTGAGTGACGATTTGGACGTATCCGAACCTCAAAATTGTTCTTCGCAGGTGCAAAAAGCATAATACCAGGGAAAACAAAAACGACCCAGGAAAGAATGTGCTGTAACGGCAGCATTTCTTCCTGGGTCGCAGTTGTATGGCAGTTATCCGAGTTGGGATGGCTGCATTGAAAAGTTCGTCATAAAAACAAAAAACCGAGGGCGAAACCGCCCTCGAAACAGCATAAAAACTAATTGACAAATCAATGGAAATAGGATAAAATGGTAGTCCATAGTGTGATACCATGCCCTTCTGCGGCTATCCCCACGAGTGCATTCTATCACAGGGCGGGTCAGCTGTCAAGTGGGAAGTTCGCAACAAACGACAACGGCTCCCGGCGTATCAAGTAAGCAACACATTTCGTTAAGAAAGGCTGTGATGATCCATATGGCAATGGTCAAGGACGTAATGTTCGGTAAGACCATGCGTAAGTCCTACGCAAAGTACGATGAAATTCTGGAAATCCCCAATATGCTGAAAATCCAGAAGGACTCCTACCAGTGGTTCCTGGACGAAGGTCTGCGCGAGGTGTTCAAGGATGTGGGCACCATCACCGACTTCTCCGGTAAGCTGGAGCTGAGTTTCCTGGATTACACCATGGAGGACAAGCCCAAGTACACCATCGAGGAGTGCAAGGAGCGGGATACCACCTACGCAAAGCCCATCAAGGTGCGCATTCGTCTGCGCAATACCGAAACCGGCGAAATCAAAGAGCAGGAAATCTTCATGGGCGATTTCCCTGTGATGACCAATGGCGGCACCTTTGTGATTAACGGTGCAGAGCGCGTCATCATTTCTCAGATTGTCCGCAGCCCCGGTATGTATTACGGTCATGAGGTTGACAAGGCCGACCAGCACACCTACACCGCCACCGTCATCCCTTATCGCGGCGCTTGGCTGGAATACGAGACCGATAACGCCAACGTCTTCTGGGTGCGTATCGATAAGAACCGCAAGCTGCCCATTACCAGCCTGATTCGGGCTTTGGGCGTGACCACCGACGAGCAGATCAAGGAAATGTTCGGTGAGGACGAGCGCATTATTGCGACCCTGGAAAAAGACCCCTGCAAGACCAAGGAAGATTCCCTCTTGGAAATCTACCGCCGTCTGCGTCCCGGTGAACCTCCCACGGTGGAGACTGCTACTGCCCACCTGGAAGGGCTGCTGTTTGATGCCCACCGCTACGATGTTTCCAAGGTTGGCCGCTACAAGTTCAACAAGAAGATGGACATCTGGAGCCGCCTGTCCGGCCAGGAAGCGGCGGAGCCCATTGTTGACCCCATCACCGGCGAAATCCTGGTGATGCCCGGCGACTTCATCTCCCGCACTCAGGCTCATGAGCTCAGCGCCAAGGGCGTGAACGAGGCTGTTGTCCGCATCGGTGACAGCAAGGTGAAGGTGTTCTCCAACAACATGGTGGACATGGCGGGCTTCGTGGACTTCGACCCCAAGCAGTATGGCATCAAAGAGAAGGTGCGCTTCTCCGTGCTGCGGGAAATGCTGGACACTGTCCCCGCCGACGGCTGGAAGGAAGCCATCGAGGAACGGATGAATGACCTGATTCCCAACCACATCATTGTGGATGACATCATGGCCTCCATCAACTACCTCAACTGCGTGGCCATGGGCATCGGCACACCCGACGACATCGACCACCTGGGCAACCGCCGCCTGCGCTGCGTGGGTGAGCTGCTGCAAAACCAGTTCCGCATCGGCTTCAGCCGCCTGGATCGAGTGATCCGGGAGCGGATGACCGTGCAGGATCTGGATTCCGTTACCCCTCAGAGCCTGATTAACATCCGGCCTGTGACTGCCGTGATCAAGGAGTTCTTCGGCTCCTCCCCCCTGTCTCAGTTCATGGATCAGAACAACCCCTTGGCTGAGCTGACCCACAAGCGCCGTCTGTCCGCTCTTGGCCCCGGTGGTCTGAGCCGTGACCGCGCTTCCTTCGATGTGCGAGACATTCACTACACCCACTATGGCCGTATGTGCCCCATCGAGACCCCTGAAGGCCCCAACATCGGTCTGATCAACTATCTGGCTACCTTTGCCAGAATCAACGAGTATGGCTTTGTGGAGGCTCCCTACCGGAAGGTGGACAAGGCCACCGGCTTTGTCACCCGGGACGTGGAGTATATGACTGCTGACGTGGAGGACGATTACTACGTTGGCCAGGCCAGCGAGCCTCTGGACGAGAACGGCTGCCTTGCCAATGCCCGTATCACCTGCCGCCACCGCAACGAAATCATCGAGGTTGACCGCAGCATGATTGACTATGTTGACGTGTCCCCCAGAATGATGATTTCCATTGCTACCTCCTTCATTCCCTTCCTGCAGAACGACGACGCCAACCGTGCTCTGATGGGCGCAAATATGCAGCGTCAGGCCGTTCCTCTGCTGACCACCGAGCCTCCTGTGGTTGCCACCGGCATCGAGCACAAGGCCGCTGTGGACAGCGAGGTGTGCATCAAGGCCAAGAAACCCGGCGTGATTACCGCCGTCTCTGCAACGGACATCTCCGTGCGCTATGACGATGGCGAAACCGCCACCTACCACCTGACCAAGTTTGCCCGCTCCAACGCCGGTACCTGCATCAACCAGCGCCCCAACTGTGTGGTTGGCGAGCGTGTGGACACCGAGCAGATTATTGCCGACGGCCCCAGCTGCTCCGGCGGCGAGGTGGCACTGGGCAAGAACGTGCTGATTGGCTTCGTCACCTGGGAAGGCTACAACTACGAGGACGCCATCCTGCTCAACGAGCGCCTGGTGCGGGAGGATGTGTTCACCTCCATCCACATCGAGGAGCACGAGACCGAGGCCCGCGACACCAAGCTGGGACCCGAGGAAATCACCCGGGATATTCCCAACGTGGGTGAGGATGCCCTGAAGGATCTGGACGAGAACGGCATCATCCGCGTGGGTGCCGAGGTTCATTCCGGCGACTATCTGGTTGGTAAGGTCACCCCCAAGGGCGAGACCGAGCTGACCGCTGAGGAGCGTCTGCTCCGTGCCATCTTCGGCGAAAAGGCAAGAGAAGTCCGCGACACCTCCCTGAAGGTGCCTCACGGCGAAAGCGGCATCGTGGTGGACGTGAAGGTGTTCACCAAGGAGAATTCCGATGAGCTGGCTCCCGGCGTTACCAAGTCCGTCCGCGTGTATATTGCCCAGAAGAGAAAGATTTCCGTGGGCGACAAGATGGCTGGTCGTCACGGCAACAAGGGCGTTGTGTCCCGGGTGCTGCCCGAGGAGGATATGCCCTTCCTGCCCGACGGCACGCCTCTGGACATCGTGCTGAACCCCCTGGGCGTGCCTTCCCGTATGAACATCGGTCAGGTGCTGGAGGTTCACCTGGGCTACGCTGCCCGGGCTCTGGGCTGGCACGTTGCAACCCCCGTGTTCGACGGCGCCAACGAGAAAGACATCCGCGAGACCCTGAAAGAAGCCGGCCTGCGGGAGGATGGCAAGACCATCCTGTATGACGGCCGTACCGGTGAGCCCTTTGACAATCTGGTCACCGTTGGCTATCCCTACTACCTGAAGCTGCATCACCTGGTTGATGATAAGATTCACGCCCGTTCCACCGGCCCGTATGCCCTGGTTACCCAGCAGCCTCTGGGCGGCAAGGCGCAGTTCGGCGGCCAGCGTTTCGGCGAAATGGAAGTCTGGGCGCTGGAAGCTTACGGCGCTGCTTATACCCTGCAGGAAATCCTGACGGTCAAGTCCGATGACGTGACCGGTCGTGTCAAGACCTACGAGGCCATTGTCAAGGGTGCCAACATTCCCAAGCCCGGTGTGCCCGAATCCTTCAAGGTTCTGGTCAAGGAGCTGCAGGCACTGTGCCTGGACATCCGCGTGCTGGATGAAAACGGCAATGAGATTGAGCTGAAGGATGAGGATGACGATGATGATATTGTCTATTCCTCCGATGACCGCAGCGAGGTCGTCACAGGCGATACCAACGAGGTGCTGGATTCCGGCTTTGTGTTTGACGAAGAGAAACCCGATGATTTTAGTGACGTGTTCGGCGATATGGAAGATGGCAACGCCGAGACACTGGACGACTAAGGAGGCGCACTTATGGCAAATGCCACCTTTGATGCCATTAAGATTGGCATCGCTTCGCCGGAGATGATCCGGCAGTGGTCTTACGGCGAAGTCAAGAAGCCTGAGACCATTAACTACCGTACTCTGAAACCGGAGCGGGACGGCCTTTACTGCGAGCGTATTTTCGGACCGCAGAAGGACTGGGAGTGCCACTGCGGTAAATATAAGAAGATTAAGTATAAGGGTAAGATTTGTGACCGCTGCGGCGTGGAAGTTACCAAGTCCAAGGTGCGCCGGGAGCGCATGGGTCACATTGAGCTGGCTGCTCCTTGCAGCCACATCTGGTACTTCAAGGGCATTCCCTCCCGGATGGGTCTGATTCTGGACATCAGCCCCAAGGTGCTGGAAAAGGTTCTGTACTTTGCCTCCTATATCGTCACCGACCCCGGCGATACGCCCCTGGGCATGAACCAGGTGCTGTCCGAAAAGGAATACCGGGATATGCGGGAAAAGTATGAGGACGACTTTAAGGCCGGTATGGGTGCCGAGGCTGTCAAGGAGCTGCTGGAGCAGATTGACCTGGATAAGCTCTCCGAGCAGCTGCGTGCCGAGCTGAAAACCGCTTCCTCCCAGAAGAAGCTGCGCATTGTCAAGCGCCTGGAGGTGGTTGAAGCCTTCCGGGAGTCCGGCAACAAGCCCAGCTGGATGATTATGGACGTGCTGCCCGTCATCCCCCCCGATATTCGCCCCATGATTCAGTTGGACGGTGGCCGCTTCGCCACCTCCGACCTGAATGACCTGTATCGCCGGGTGATCAACCGCAACAACCGCCTCAAGCGGCTGATGCAGCTCCATGCACCCGACATCATCGTGCGCAACGAGAAGCGGATGCTCCAGGAGGCTGTGGATGCCCTGATTGACAATGGCCGCCGTGGCCGCGCTGTCACCGGTGCCAATAACCGTGCCCTCAAGTCCCTGTCCGATATGCTCAAGGGCAAGCAGGGCCGCTTCCGCCAGAATTTGCTGGGCAAGCGTGTTGACTACTCCGGTCGTTCCGTTATCGTTGTTGGTCCTGAGCTGAAGCTGTATCAGTGCGGCGTGCCCAAGGAAATGGCAATCGAACTGTTCCGCCCCTTCGTCATGAAGAAGCTGGTTTCCGACGGCCTGGCCAACAACATTAAGTCCGCCAAGAAGATGATTGACAAGGGCAAGACCGAGGTGTGGGATGCTCTGGACGAGATTATCAAAGACCGTCCCGTCATGCTGAACCGTGCTCCTACGCTGCACCGACTGGGCATCCAGGCCTTTGAGCCGATTCTGGTGGAAGGCCGCGCCCTGAAGCTGCATCCCCTGTGCTGTACTGCATTTAACGCCGACTTCGACGGCGACCAGATGGCTATTCACGTCCCCCTGTCCCCCGAGGCACAGGCGGAGGCAAGAATGCTGATGCTGTCTGCCAACAACCTGCTGCGTCCTCAGGACGGCAAGCCTGTTACCGTGCCGACGCAGGATATGATTCTGGGCGCTTACTATCTGACCTACACCCGTCTGGGCAAGGCAGAGAAGGGCTCCGAGACGGTTTATGTCACCGATGCCGGCGACACCAACCTGCCCGTTGATGAGATTGTGGATGCCGATGAGTTCCTGGCTGCCAACAAGGCTGCCTCCTCTGTGGGCAAGGCCATTGCCAAGTTCCGCCCCATCCACAACTATTCCAGCACCGAGGAAGCCATTGCCGCTTATGCGGACGGTGCCGTCGGTTTGCACGCCCCCATCCGGGTGCGCTACGGCAAGGAAATCAACGGCAAAATGGAGTATAAAATCATTGATGCCACCGTTGGCCGCCTGATTTACAATGAGCCCATTCCCCAGGATCTGGGCTTTGTGGATCGCAGCATCCCCGGCCATGAGTTCGACCTGGAAATCAGCTTCCTGGTTGGCAAGAAGCAGCTGGGCAAGATTATTGACAAGTGCATCCGCAAGCATGGCTTCACCATTGCCACCGAAATGCTGGATCGCATCAAGGCTCTGGGCTATAAGTACTCCACCAAGGGCGCTATCTCTGTGTCTATTGCGGACATGGTGGTTCCTGCCATCAAGTATGAGCTGGTCAAGCAGGCTGAGGGCAAGGTGGTTGAAATTGAAAACTTCTTCCGCCAGGGCTTCATCACCAACGAGGAACGCTATCGTCTGGTGGTTCAGCAGTGGGAGCAGACCACCAAGGACGTTACCGATGCCCTGCAGGGCAACCTGGACGAATTCAACCCCATCTACATGATGGCTGACTCCGGTGCCCGTGGCTCTATGGCTCAGATTCGTCAGCTGGCTGGTATGCGTGGCTTGATGGCCGATACCGCTGGCCGCACCATCGAGATCCCCGTTAAGGCAAACTTCCGTGAAGGTCTGAGCGTTCTGGAATACTTCATTTCTTCCAGAGGCGCTCGTAAGGGCATGACCGATACCGCTCTGCGTACCGCCGACTCCGGTTACCTGACCCGTCGAATGGTTGACGTTTCCCAGGAGGTCATCATCCGCCAGAAGGACTGCGGCACGACCCACGGCATTTGGGTTGGCGCTGTGATTCAGAAGGGCGACGTGATTGACACCTTCGGCAACCGTATTCGTGGCCGTTATCCTGTTCATGATGTGGTGGATCCCAAGACCGGCGAGCTGCTGCATTCCAAGGACGTGATGATGATGCCAGAGGATGCTGCCAAGTTCGAGGCTCACGGCATCGACAAGATTTATATCCGCACCATTCTGGGCTGCCGAGCCAGAAGCGGTGTTTGCGCCAAGTGCTATGGCATGAACCTGGCTACCTCCAAAGAGGTGGATTTGGGCGAAGCAGTCGGCATTATCGCTGCTCAGTCCATCGGTGAGCCTGGTACGCAGCTGACCATGCGTACCTTCCACTCCGGCGGCGTTGCCGGTGACGACATCACCCAGGGTCTGCCTCGAGTTGAAGAACTGTTTGAGGCACGCCGTCCCAAGAAGATGGCTCAGATTTCCGAAATCACCGGTGTTGTCAACATCGACGAGACTCACCGCACCGCCCTGCGTAACATCACCATCACCGCAGAGGACGGCGAGGTAAAGGTGTATCAGGTGCCCTATTCCGTTGGCCTGAAGGTCAGCCACGGCAAGGTTGTCCAGAAGGGTGAGCCCATCACCGACGGTGCGCTGTATCCCCAGGATGTGCTGCGTATTTCCGGTGTGGAGGCTGTTCAGGATTATCTGGTGCAGTCTGTCCAGGCGGTGTACCGTCAGCAGGGCGTTGAAATCAACGACAAGCACATTGAGGTTATCATCCGTCAGATGATGCGCAAGGTGCGGGTGGACGAGCCTGGCGACACGAAACTGCTGGTTGGATCCGTGGTAGACACCTTTGAATATGAGGATGCCAACGCCGAGATTCAGGCGCGGATTGATGCCGGTGAGACGGAGCTGCGGCTGGCCGAGGCTTCTGCGGTGCTGATGGGTATTACCAAGGCATCTCTGGCTACCGAGTCCTTCCTGTCCGCCGCTTCCTTCCAGGAAACCACCAAGGTTCTGACCGATGCCGCCATCAAGGGCAAGGTTGACCATCTGGTTGGCCTGAAGGAGAACGTCATCATCGGTAAGCTGATTCCTGCCGGATCCGGCCTGATGGCCTACCGCGATTACCAGCCCGGTGTAACTCCCGAGTGCGATGTTCCAGAGGAAATGCTGTAATTCAATATAGTCAAATAACCAAAGCCGCCAGTGGAGTAAATCCGCTGGCGGCTTTCATACTGTTTCCAAATAGGAAAATCAACAGGTGGGCATGGCGCTTCGCGCCAGAGCGGAACCCATAAAATACGGATGTTTCATTTGAAATTTGTATCATATAGAAGATGTCAGATAAAAAGAAAAATATAGTAAAACTTATGTAATATATACTTGACAAAATATCGGGTGCGTGCTAAGATGATTTCATCAAGAAAAACAGGGAGGAAATCTTATGAGTACTGCATATTTGATGGGAATCGTGGTTGGAATCGTTTTTTGCGGGGCGTTTGCACTGCTGGTACACCTGCGTCGCAAAAAGCAGCACCCCGGCGCGGACGAATTTGACGAGCGGCAGATGCTGGCGCGGGGCAAGGCGTTCCAGTACGGGTTTTACACGATGCTGACGGCGGGCGGCATCTGCGCCTGTGTGGATTACGTGGACGCGCTTCCCGGCAGGAGCTTCCCCTGGCTGATTGGCGCACTGATTCTGGGCGTTGCGGTATTTGCGCTGACAGCCATTCACTATGATGCCTATTACGGCTTCCGGGAAAAGCCGGAACGGTATTATATTATGGGTGCTTGCCTTATCTTTGTCATGGCTTTCAGCGGCATTTCCAACGTGACGAGCGCTGACCCGGACAATGTGGCCTTCGGCATTGTCAATTTTGAGGTAGCCGCCATTTGGCTGGTCATTGTTGCCGCTTTGCTGATTCACAACAGGAAGGGCAGGGGGGAAGAATGAAAAACCTCCGCCTGAAAGCCGCCCGGGCGGCTAAGGACTTGAGCCAGGAAGCCCTGGCGCAGCTGGTGGGCGTGTCCCGCCAGACCATCAACGCCATCGAAAAGGGGGACTACAACCCCACCATCCGCCTGTGCATCGCCATTTGCCACGCGCTGGACAAAACACTGGATGAACTTTTCTGGGAAGAATAAAAACACGGGGCACTGCGTTTTTTGCAGTGCCCCGTTGGGTTTATTGGAGATGAAATGCACACAGACTACGGCTGACCATGGCGCGAAGCGCCCCTATGGCTCAATTTCAGACGGCACTGCCGCCGCCGTGGTAGGCTAACGCCTGCTCTTGCTGGGCAATCACCTGCTGAACATTGCCGGACTGGACAAACATCATCAGGGAGGTAAACATGATTCCCAGCCGCCGCCCGATTTCCACTTCGCTGAGGTCACACACCCCCATGGCGCACATGACTCCCAGGCCGAAGGAGTTCGTCCACATCTGCTGGAACAGCAGCGTGGCATTCTCCCGGCTCAGGCCGTAGTCCTGCATCACCAGCTGAATGCAGGTTTCGTCCATGCCATCCATGTCCAGCAGGGACTGCTCAAAGGAAACGCCTTTGGGGTGCTCCTGAAGGAACAGCAGCTTAAATAGCTCCGGTTCGTGAATACCATAGGAAACAATCGCCATCCCAATGCGCTTAAAGGCGGGGGAAAAGTCCCGGAAGTCGCGGATATGATCCATAAATTCCTGAACGGCCAGCGCTCGCGCCGCTTGCTTTACCTCCTCCATGTTTTTAAAGAGTGTGAAGATGGGACGGGCGGAAGTACCCATACGGCTGCCCAAATCCCGGGCAGTCAGAGAGGAAACACCGCCTTCCTTAATCATCTGATAGGCAATGGCGGCAATTTCATCACGGGTAAATTTCGGCTTGGGAGGCATGGTGCAAGCTCCTTTCGATACATAAAACAATGCTTCATAACGCTGTTTTATTATAAGAGGGAACCAGTATTTTGTCAATCGGAAATCGTTGCCTGTTATGACGATTGCAGGAGTAAGCAATTTGTAAATGATAGGGACTCTTAGCAACCTGCCATTCCCGGAACAGAGGGGT
>ERZ791887.1585-NODE-1585-length-14901-cov-5.581234_pt1 | contig 14901 bp, 16 predicted proteins | sample MGYA00510157_ERZ791887 | MGnify/ENA primary metagenome ERZ791887 (study PRJEB30046, sample SAMN00792112) | human gut metagenome | study: EMG produced TPA metagenomics assembly of the A metagenome-wide association study of gut microbiota in type 2... | reverse complement strand
GGGGATGGCGCTGTGCCAACGGGATGACCGCAGGCAGAGCAGAATTTAGCGGTATCTGAGATTTGATGACCGCAATTTTCACAGAACATAGATTTGAACCTCCTGCTTCAAAAAATGCCCTCAGCATCGGAGGATACTGAGGGCGAAAGGTTAGATCAGTTACGGGCGCGGGAGAGCTGGTAGTCCAGGCTCTGCTCAGCCGTGAGCCCCTTCTGGAGAAAGCGGATCACATTGGGATAAAACACGTAGATACGTGATCCGTTCGGTACGTGACTTATGTAACCGGCGGCTACGAGATTGCGGAGACCGTGGTATGTTATATCATACCCTTCGCTCCGTGCACGGCGTGCAGCACCTGTTAGTGTAAGAAAATCCTGCGGCTTATTAACCATAATTTTTCGCTCCTTTCGTAAACTGATGGAAAGCACAGGTGGCTTTTCATAATAAGCATATCTTTTTGAGATATAGGACTCTTAAAGGGCGATTAAGGGTACCAGGGAAGATCTGGCATTTTTGAGAAGTCATAACGCTCCAAAGAATGCAAATCGGGTTGTACTTCCTCATATTGGGCGTTTAAAGGGGGGCTGACATAGCCACAGTTAAAAAATAGACTCTGGTCACGCAGCGTGATAGCACTACAATCGATGTATCCACAATCGCCGGAAGTGTGACATGGAGGCGCTGTAAAGAAAATTGGGGCGCCCATAGTGTTTTCCTCCTGAAATTAAAATTGAATGCGAAGCGGATTGCTTCATGATAAGCATATCTGCTTGAATTAGCGTACATTTTGCCTTATGGTGTGATAAGCGCTTGAAAGGAAATCTGCGCATCATCCTGTTGAATCAGTGAACTGAAATCCATGTTCGGGTAAGAAAAGGTTGCCGGTTGCACTTGTGCTGGTGGCCAAGAACAGTTATAATTACCGTAATATGAGTTCATAGGAACGGATGTAAAAACTGCAGATCGAAGCAGCTGCATTTGCTGGGATTGACTTTGCTCTTGTGGAGCAGAAGATTCATCACGAAGATGCAGCGGTTCAATGGAAGGCTCCGAAGGCGAATCCGGCAGCAGAGGACAGGCGTTCTCCGTTACGGTTTCCGGTTTGCTGGGAGCGGCTTCTTCATCGTCACAGTCATCAAGAGCGTCCAACGGCAGAAGAAGGTCAATCTGCGCTGGGGGCAGGATCGGTTCTGTATCGGAAGGTACCGGAATCGCCAGCGGGCCATTGGCAGGAACGACATCCTCTGGTGACTTACTATGGACGACCAGTGGCTTGGTAGTCGGCGTATCAGAATCACCTACATAAACTGGGCCGGAGACCATGAACTCACCAACCTGAAGACTCTTTAGCATGGAAGTCAACTTGGTTCCACCTGACGAACCAATCAAGCGAGCACACATACGAATCTCATCATCCGCAGGTTGGAAATACATAGCGTACTTGCACTGCTGAAGCAAAATCCGTTGCTCAGCCTTGAAATTACGGATGCTCTGAGCAACCAGCAAGCAGTACAATCCGTATTTGCGACCCTCGTTGAGAATTTTTCCCAGTGCACTTGTTTGGTGCAATGGGAAGTTACTCAATTCATCCAAGTACAGGAAAGTGGGTGGAAAATCCTCGTGAGTGGCTTCTCGTAACAGTGCTGTAAAAACCACCTCTTCAACGATGTGTTGCGTGGATGACGGAAACGAACCTAATTCCAGCAAGGTGATGCCGGGGGAAATCTCGAAATCGCCATTCTCGAAAAACTTCTGTCCCCATAAAGGACTCAAGGCTTTTTCCAAACCGGGTGCAGCGAGTGACCGGGAATTCTGGATTTCTAGGTGTAATCGTTCCAATGCTTCATTCGGGGCAGGTGAATCACGGAGAGCCTTTTCTAGTAGGGATATCAGTAACGGCTTTTGCCCATCTGATAGCCTGATAACGGATGCAACCGTATCAACGAAAGATGCAGCCGCATCCGCTGGATTATCTGATGCCCCGAACAAATGCAGCTTGAGTGGCTCTTGAGACACGTCCTGACGATGTACATACGGTTCTAGTTCTACTGGAAGGGACACAGCGTGCCGATGATCTATGGCTACGATCCGAACACCTGACTCCAGCAGCCCCCTTGTAATATTGTAGGAAAGAGTAGACTTTCCTACGCCGCTTTTTCCACAGATAAAAATGGAAGCGTTCCCCTCCTTGAGTTTTTCAACGATTGTAACGGCTTTTTGATAGGTAGAGCCTATTTTCAACTTCATGGTTCTGTCCCTCCTGTTTTAATCAGAATCTTCATATTCGGTCAAGCAACTGCGCTTCAAGGTCAGAAGTCGAGCATCTACATAGGTTCCGTTGTCAATACGAATCTTTTTGGCGATGCTGAACTCAGAGAGCAAATGCTCACTTTGCAAATGCGAAATAATGGCAGATGCACTATAGCCCTGTGCATATTCGCAAATCAGATATTTTAGTAAGGAACCTTTCAACAGAAAGTCACCTCCTTTTTGTACGATATCCCGGTCAGGATCATAGCTAGAATCGACCTCTTCATAGCGTATAAAACGAATATCACCGGCTTCGCTTGCCGAAAAGAGTGCCTTATGTAAAATTTCCTTTGCGTTGCAATCCAGCGAGCTGTCCCACTCGGATAAGCAATTATTGATGTATGCCTGACAGACCTCGTGTGTTGTTTGCGCTGAATCCGGCTGCTTAAGGAGTTTTAATGCCCAGCAAAGAACAGCGGATGAAACGCTTAGAAGCGCGATTTCATTCCGAAAGGCGCATTCTTCATCCAAGGAACCTAAAGCAGTTGTGTAGGATCGCTCAACGATGCGCTCAAAGGCATCTGGGTTGTGCTCAACAAGGGCACACAGCTTGCTAACAATTTCTGTCAGAGGCAGCGCGGCTGCATGGACTTCCTCGTGAGGCAAGAACAGGCAGTGCTTCTGCTGCAACTCAGTAATGCCGTTCGTAGATACGATAAGGCACAGCGGAAAACGAGGATCTGTTTTAGTCCGCGTAATCAGTGTTGCAAAATTCGTTTTTGAACGATAGTCGCCAACGGTAGCTGTGAGCATCGGATCGTCACCGTAGACTGGTAACAAAGCTGCGATACGGTACTGACCAAGCATCTGATCAAATTGCTTCGGCTTGTTGTCAACCGTTAACCTTATATGAAGAGGGAAATCGTTGCTAGATATTGCAAAAAGGTATTTACCACCATTGAACTTGTCCGACATTCGTGTCTTGAGAGCCGCCAAAATCTTTATTAGGACTAAGGGGATGGAGGTGCTTAGCAACGGGTCAGAGCAACAATCCTCTTTATAAGAAGTATAAATCCAGCGGTCGTCCAGATGAAACCAACCAATAGGCGGTATCAAGGCGGTTTGTTCAGTATCCAAGATGAAGCCTAAAAAACCAAAAAGTAAATCTAACTGCATCTTACTGTTCTCACTATAACAACAGCTTCCGCCAGCGGCGATAAACGCTTTATAGAATGCTTTAGCGGTGAATTTGTCTTTCTCAAATAACAGCCGGATTACAATACCGCGAGATCTTTTGAAAGATATCCCGATGAGATGTACTATTTTGCCATCAACGGTATACTCCTTGATTAAGATAGCGTGAAAGTCGTAACAGGTGGTGAGGCGTTTTTGGACACTATATTTATCGCCGAGATACCGAGTTTTACAGATTGCCGGACAACCACACTGGTCAACAAAGTATGAAACTGTGTCAAAGCGGTTAAAGGCTTTTTTGTACGCCTTTAGTTCCTCTTTTTCAGAAGAATTTACCCTTTGCAGGAGCAGCTTATCTTTCTGCTGGAACTGTATGTCCTTTGCTTTCAAAAGAGATTGAACGGTTGCTTTGTCAAAAAACTGGTTGCCGCAGTCATCAAGAAAGCTGATGGCGGGAATCGGTTCCTCTTGAACCAGAGGATAAGGATTTTCAGAAAATACGCGATAATTCGACATGCTCATGATTCTGAGCCCCTTTCATTTTGATGACATAAGCATATCGAAACTGTGCCTTGAAATCACTAGGAGAACTATCGAAAAAAATAAAAATATTTTGGATATAGTTTTACTTGAAAACGGATGAACATTGTGCAAGGGAGGAAATGCAAGATGCCTGACCGGATGAGCAATATTGTTTTGTTTGAAACGGAGGAAGAAGTAAAGGCGTATAAATCAGTACTTGGAGAGGGCTATAAAATAAACGTAGAAGCCTATGTGAGGTACCTTCAAGAAAAATTTCCAAATTTGGAGAAATACAGCATTGAAAATCAATCGAGAGTCATTGTGATAAAAGCATTGACAACAGCATGGGCTTTTACAGGTATGCAGTGGACAATAGATTTAATGTACATATTCATTTTGCAGTTTGTGCAGTATCGTTTCAAACACAGAATATGTTTCATATTCAATGGGAATCTGAGTGGAAGATGCTTGTAACGGTAACAAATCAATGGAAATCTGAGTTTGACGAGATGCTTCAAAATAATATCCAAATGAAACAGTCAAGAGAAGCCGCATTGTATGGTGACGATATCGTTCGATACGGAAGCATTCCTCGGACAGCAAAAGGTCAAATGATTCAGAACAGAAAATCAAAGCGCAAATAAGAAGGGAGAATACAATGGATAAGTTTGATGAAAAAGTTATCGGTTACGAATCTACGAAAGACATTCTGCGTCAGATTCTGGATATTCTAAAAAGACCGGAGGTTTATAAAAGAAAGGGCATTTCTATTCCAAGAGGGCTGCTGATGGAATCTGATCCTGGTCTTGGAAAAAGTCTGCTGGCATCTATCCTGATGGAAGAGTCCGAACGGAAGCCCTTTGTTTTTCGTAAAACCAGTCAGGAAAACAGTTTTCTGGATGAATTAAGGACTGTATTTGCTATGGCAAAGGAGGAAGCACCTAGTATACTGCTCCTAGAAGATTTGAACCTCTATGTAGAATCGAATTCTTCCTATGCGCCGGAATGGGCTTGTCTGCAAGCCTGTATTGATGATGCAAAGGATACAGATCTTTTTGTGATTGCTACTACTAACGATACAAGGTATATGCCACCATCCCTGTTGAGACCGGGTAGATTTGATTATGTGATCTATCTACAACCTCCGATTGGAGAGAATGCAGAGAACATTGTCAGCTACTATCTCAGGGATAAAGATTTGGCAGAGGATGTGCTGATCTCGGATATCGTCAAGGCTATGCCCAAGGTAAGCTGTGCTACGCTGGAAACGGTAATGAACCTTGCTGCGCTGAATAGTGTCTATCAAGGTCATGAGCACATCCAGAAGGAAGATATCACAGAAGCTCTTCTTCAGGTGGTATATAAACTCCAAAAAACGGATAAGGAAACTGACTCCTCAGAGTTGCAGAAGATTGCAGTACATGAAGCTGCCCATGCAGTGGTCGGAGAAGTTCTTCACCCCGGAAGCATTGGAATTGTCACGGTTCGCGGAAGCCAAGGTGTAATTGGTGGTATGGTAAATGGCTGTGCTACTTATGCACAAAATGAAGAGGAATTTCTGGATGAAGTGACCAAAACATTGGCAGGCAGAGCGGGTGTGTCTCTGATCTATGGTGTTATGGATATTCAGGCATCGGCCGATATAGAGCAAACAGATAAGCTCATGGATATTTGGCTGTGTCACTTTGCAGGTGGTGGCTTCGTAGGAATTGAATCAGGGGACAACAGAATGTCCGAGCAGAGACTTTCTTATAATGAAGCCATCAAATCAGCAAAACTGGAAGAACTTTACCGAAGAGCATATAAGATTCTTCATAATAATAAGTATTTTCTGCTTGCTGTGCAGCATGGTCTTCTGGAACATGAAACGCTTCTGAACAGTGATCTTGCAAAAATTCGGGAATCTTGTATCTAAAACCTATTATTCAAAATGATAAAACGGTCAAGTCCTTCATGGGCTTGACCGTATTTTGCTGCGGAATAGTTGAATTTTATCTTATATAAGAAGCTACAAAAACATAGTCCGTGAGTGAGACGCGCGTGTCGAAAGTGAATTTTTGCAAGCGCCCCTATAGCACACCCATTCTGAAAATGGGTGTGCCGTGAGAGGGTGCTCGCGGAAATTCGCTTTTGACACAAGCGGCTCACGAGCGGAAAAAATTTTATACCTCTTCCTTTATATATAGGAAGGAACGCAGCATTTGAGAGACCGCAGTTCTTTGAGCAGGAGAGAGTTTGGCCCATAGATCAAGAATTTCCTTTTGATCGGGGGTTAAGTAAACAGAGTCTTCCTCCTGAAAGAACTGGGAAAGCGAGATACCAAGGCCGGAGCAGATTTTCTCAAGAGAAGCTACATTGGGCTGAAGATTCCGTCTGCGCCATGTAGAAATGGTAGATTGTGTCAGGCCAGAATTCTCTGCGAGGGCATACTCAGACCAGCCACGGGAAAGGCGTTCCCGCTCAATACGGCCTAGGATATCAAATGTGGGCTTCTCTCGTTCCATGGTTCGGCCTCCTTGGATAAATCGTAGTGTGTACTTACGATTTTATTGTGATGAGACTTGACCGATAATTATATAAGTCGTATACTTTTGACAGCATATATCGAAACAAAGGCGAGCATTTTGGAAAATCGACACAGGAATTTCAAAGAAAAAAGAAGATGGACAGATTCTGTCTAACACCCTTGCTATAATGAGAACAAAGGAAGAGCGACCTTCCGTAAAGGATGTAAAGCATTCCGATGAAGTGGAAAGGGAGAATTTTGTAATGGAGAAAACAGAGTTCCTTCCGAATGTTTAGACCGAAGAGAAAAAGGAAAACGCAGAATCTGTCCAGAGCGGCACAGCAGACCCAGATGGACAAGTTTCAGGCAGCGCAGGGACATGGATATGCTGCAGAGCAGGCAAACAACCTCTATGATTTCCTGACCGGTAAGGATGCAAAGATCGTGGGCAGTGACAACGCCAAAGATGGCCCCGACCGCATGGTAAACGGTGTCAATATCCAGACAAAGTATTGCCACGATGCAGCTTCTTCTGTGCAGGCGGCATTTGAGAACGGCCAGTGTCGTTATGTCAATGCCGCACGGCAGATGAACACGACCCAGACACTGGCAGAAAACCGGCTCCACAAAATGGCAGACGATGAGCACCAGCATCAGCAGAATATGACATCCATCCGGCAGGAGCGTGCCGAGATGAAAGTGATGAAAAATGAACTTGCAGAACTTATGGGAGGTATTGAATTATGAGTACTGAACTGAATGTGATCCCTTCTTCCGCATTGACAGAGCAGGAGCAGGCAGACCTGAACGGCAGCATTGATTCCATCATTGCTGCCTACAAGAACAACCGGCAGGAAATCAACCGCCTTGTTTTTGAGAGCGTTTCCGCCATGACGGACAGCGAGGGCTATGAGCAGGAGCTTTCCAGTCGGAAGGGACTGCGACGTTTTTGGGGTGCAATTACCGGCAGCAATAAGCGTTTGCAGGATAAGATCAACAGCAGCCGTGCAGCAGCACAGTTTGCCGCCCAGACTACCCTGCAGCGGCTTTCGGAACAGAATCTGCTGACCTTTGACCTGATTACTGCTGTCAATAACAAGCTGAATGCTTCCATGACTGCGGTGGAGGGAGAGATCAACCAGATCTATGCGGCGCTGATCCAGTTCTTTAAACAGAATCGCAGTGATATGATCCAGCTGGAAAATAGTGTGGCAAAACTGGAACAAAATGTAAATCTGATCAACTGGCAGAATTCCATTGAGTACCAGATGCTGGATGGTGTGGAGTACGTTGATCTGGACGATGCTTCCAAAATCGTCTGCATGGTGCGTGATTTCTACGATATTACCGGCGGTGAATGGCGTACCTCTGACCTGCTTTTGCTGAAAACAGTCATGAGTACCATTGATATTTCTCCGCGTGGAAACATCCGCTACTATGATTTCATCGACCGTGTGGCTGGAGATGAAAAGTTGCTGACCAAACTGCTGGGAGGCAAGCGCATCCAGCGTTTACCTGAAACCTATCTGGTGCCGCTGCTGGGCATCAAGAAACTGGAACTACTGGACACCGATGAAGCCTACATTGTGGACACTGTGGAAAATTCGCTCCAGAGCGCAGGCGTTGCCGCAGACCATCATAAGCTGGAAAACAATCTGGTGCAGAACTATGTGGCGCAGGAAGCACAGGTGGATCTGGATACCGAGGTCAACAATTATGACCTGACGATGGAAATGCTGTTCAACCTCCGCTTCGCGGAGGATTCCGGTTTGTTCCAAGAAGAAGTTGTGCCCGAAGTGCAGGAAGTGGAACCCGCAGAGCAGGCAGAGGAAGGCAAGGCCGCAGAAGAAGAGTTCCTGAAAGCAAACTTTGAAGATAGTGTTCCACAGTTGGAAGAACTGTCTGAAAAAGGCTATGCCCGCGCCAATGCAATGCTTTTCTGGGCGTATTATTTTGGGTACGAGGATTATCCCAGTGACCTGCAAAAGTCGTTGGAATATGTGAAAAAAGGTTCTGATGCGGCAGACCCGATCTGCGGCCTGCTGTATGCGGCCTATTCGAATATTTCGCAGGATGAAAAACTTGAACTTCTCCGCAAGGTTCGGGCACAAGTTCGCAAGATGGCGGATGCGAATGACAGTCTGGCAAGGTTAATATTGGGCGTGTGCTATTTCCACGATCAGCAGTATGAGGATGCACAGAAGTATCTTGACCAATACGAAAAGGCTGGCGGGGTACTGGCCTATGAAATGCTTGGACTGATGCAGCAGTATATACAGAAGAATGGAAAGGCCGCCTTGACATATTACGAAAAAGCGGCAAAAAACAAGTTTTATCATGCATATGTTCTGATCGGTGATATGTATTTGAAAGGCTGCACGAACATCGCTGTACTATTCAAAAACCGTTCTTCTGCAATTGAGCAGGATAAATCAAAAGCGCGAGAATACTATAAAAAGGCAGCGGAACATAATCAGGCAGAAGGAGCCTGTAAAATGGCGCGTACTACCTATCTCAGCGATGAGATTGCTCACTGGACAAAAGTGGCAGAAAAACAGGGTTACAAAGAGGGTATGAAGTCGTGGACGAGTGACATTGCAGAATTTAATAAATAAAATAATAAGAAGATAGTCCATCATTGTCCATCTTCGTTGCTATAATGGGGGCAAACAAAGAGGAGGACAAGCCAATGACAGCAGATACCTTAAAAACCACCCGCGTGCTGGAGCTTTACCAAGCCTTTCTTTCCGGCAAGCTCATCAACAAACAGGAAGCCGCAGGGCAGTACCATGTAAATGCCCGCTCCATCCAGCGCGATATTGACAGCATCCGGGATTTTCTGGCAGAACAGTGCGCCAAAGAGGGCATCGTCCGCAGAATCGAGTACGACAAAAAGGAAAACGGCTATCGTCTGGTCACGCAGGAGATCGAGCGGCTTTCCAAAGGTGAAGTGTTGGCCCTATGTAAGATTCTGCTGGAGAGCCGTGCATTCACCAGAGAACAGGTGGAAAAGCAACTGCAGATCATTTTGAACCTTTGTGTATCTCAGAGGGAAAAAGCAGACATTGAGTGGTTTATCAGCAATGAGCTGTTCAACTATCGCGACCCGGCTCATGCAGCAGTTGACCCGGACAATCTGTGGATGGTGGCACAGGCCATCCGAAATCAGTCGGTGATGGAAATTGAGTATCGGAAGCTGAAAGAGCGTCAGATCGTAAAACGGACGGTTGAGCCGGTGGGATTGATGTTCTCAGAGTATTATTTCTATCTCATGGGTGTTATCACAGACCACTCCACCAGAGAGGCTTTCCACAAAAAGAACGATCCTTATCCAACCATTTATCGGCTTGATAGGATACATTCCATCAAGGAAACAGGAGAAAAGTTCTCTGTTCCCTACAAAGACCGCTTCAAAGAGGGCGAGTACAAGAATCGCACCCAGTTCATGTTCGGCGGAGAGCCGCAGAAAATCAGCTTCAACTACTATGGCCCCTCGGTGGAGGCTGTGCTGGACAAGTTCCCCATGGCAAAAGTCGTGGACAAACAGGAGGGCGTGTGCTCCATTGAAGCAGAAGTCTTTGGAACCGGCGTGAAAATGTGGCTGCTCAGTCAAGGAGGCAAAGTCAAAGTGACTGCGCCGGAAACGCTGGTGCAGGAGATGAAACAGGAAATTGAAAAGATGGACGATCAATATTAAGGAGGCTGTCTTACGAACAAGGAGAGCGAATAAAACTAAACTGCGAAATGAACCGAAAGGAACACACTTAGAAAGCAGGAGGTAAAAGAAAATGGCTAAAACTATCAAGTTCAATCTGATCTGTGACAACACACCGGTACGCACGATTGAAGATCTTCAGAACAATTTTTCCATTGAGGATGTGCTGAACTATTACCGCAATGGTCTGCTCTGCCGCTGGCTGAAGGTGCGCGGCTACGAAGAAGAGCTGAAAAAGGTGGAAGAAATCCGTTCGGAAGATTCCATGGGCATCATCAAGGAGCTGATTCGGATCTTTGAGATTCCCTGCGACCCGGCAGAAGTAGAAAAGAGCATTTACATCCTGAAATATAAGGTGGAAAGCGAGAGCGAGAACGAGCAGTACAAACAGGAAGGTTATAAGGTAGAAGGCATCATTGAAGACTATCAGCAGGGATATCGGAGCCTGCTCAATACCATTTTCGAAAACCAAAATGATGCTGCGCAGATCAAGGCGGCTATTCAGGAGATCGTAGAGAAATACAAGTGGGTGCTGCAATATGATTACCGCAGGGTTTTAACGGAATTGACTGACCAGAAGATGCTTCTGGCTGTCATGTGCTTCCTGATGAATGAGCAGGCACGTGAAGTCTGCTTTGCACCCGATCCGGAGAATCTGACCTTCCCGGCAGGTTCTGACAACTATGTGCTCTATGAAAAAATTAAAACAATGCTGGGACAAAAAGAAATTATGGAAACACTGGGTGACAACCTGAAATCCTTTTCTGGTGTTACAGACGGTTATTAGAAAGACCTGAAGCCGAAGGGACAGAAATACATGCTGCTCAGTATTGGAGTCGGCGACTTTGCCCGTTCTGCTGGTGTGATCGGCGGAGATCTTGGCAGTGCTCAGATCAATGGAAAATTCCCCGTTGTGGACGGCATTGACTATAAGAGCAACTCTTCCATGCGCACCATGCTTTACATGGAGGTGTAAGGATGAAACGCAGTGCAGAAAATATCCTGGCTTCCTACATTGACGCGCTGCACCCGATCATTTACATTAACCACTTTGATTTCAAGGTGATCGATGCAGCAATTGCGCACGTTGGGCAGGGTGCAAAATGTGTGGAGTTCAACAATGCGCTTGGACTTGTGGACTTTAAGACCAAAAGCCCTATGAAGGGCTGCTCTCTGGAAGAATTTTTGAAGTTGACCATGGATGATGGGTTCGAGCAGCAGACCTTCCTTATTCTGAAGGATGTCCACCGGGAACTGGATAATCCCAAAGTAATTGCGTACATGAAGCGCATTGCGGAAAACAACCTCTATAACGAGAATTACAGTGCTACGATTTTTATTGTCTCAGAAGTGACTGTCATCCCGCGTGAGCTGGAAAATTACATTACGATTTTTGATATCCCGCTGCCGACCATTGATGAGATTCGGGGCATTATTCGTGCGTTCATCACAGATATGGAAATTGAGGTGGATGCTGACACCATTGACGAAATTGCCCTTTCGTTCAAGGGACTAAACGAGTTCCAGATCCGGCAGATTCTGACGTTGGCGTATCAGGACGGTGGCTGTATCACACGAGGAGATAAGGCTCTGATCCTGAAGGAAAAGGAGCAGTTCATCAAGAAATCCGGCATGTTGGAGATCGTTAACTTCAGTGAAAGCATTGAGGACATCGGTGGTCTGGAAAATCTGAAAGACTGGCTGTACCGCAAGGCGTTTATCTTCCGGGAACTGGACAAGGCCATCAAGTTCGGTGTGGATGTGCCCAAAGGCATTATGATCATCGGTATGCCGGGCTGTGGTAAGAGCCTGACGGCCAAGGCGACGGCAAGTCTGTTTGAGATTCCGCTGGTGCGTCTGGACGTGGGACGGCTGCTGGGCAAGTATGTGGGTGAATCCGAAGAGAATATGCGGAACGCGCTCAAGCTTTCGGAGGCCATCAGCCCGTGTGTGCTCTGGATCGATGAAATTGAAAAAGCCTTTGCCGGTGTCGGCGGCGAGGGCGGCGGCAACGATGTGACTACACGGTTATTTGGTCAGTTCCTGACCTGGATGCAGGAAAAAGAGAACACGGTCTTTATTGTGGCGACCGCAAATGATATCTCCCGTCTGCCGCCGGAATTTCTGCGTAAAGGCCGCTTTGATGAGCTGTTTTTTGTGGATCTGCCCAATGGAACCGAGCGCCGGAAGATTTTGGAAATTCACTTGAAAAAGCGCAAAAAGTGGAATGAGAACATTGATTCCATTGCACTTATCAAAGAAACAGAAGGCTACAATGGCGCAGATCTGGAAGCTGTGGTCAAGGATACCATTGAACGTGCCTTCATCGAGGGCAGAACGACCATTACCACAGCCGATTTGATCCGCTCCATCAAGGACACCAAGTCCATTTCCTGCACACTGAAAGATAAGATCGCCAGCATCCAGAAAACTGTGGAGAAGATCGACATCAAACCTGCCAGTCTGGATGACAAGAAGGAAAAAGAACCGGACCCCTCACAGGTGTATATGAAGGCTGCAAAAGCAAAAGTGTAGCCGAATCCCTTGCGGGCGTGTGCGGAGGCCGCAAAGGTAAAAGCGGAACCGGGAGTAAAAACGGCTGCGAGCGTCACAAGCGCAACTCGCGGGTTATATGCTGATATATTTGGAGTACTGATGGAAGAGCAGAAAGGAAAGCAGCAATGAAAACGGTTGTGCAGCCCTATGATGAAGAAGTGGATGTGACTGTTCTGGAAGTAGATATGCCGGAGCCGGAACTGTTGGAACAGAAAACCGGTTCACCGGAGGTCACACCGGAGGACTGGGAAAAGGTCAAGCCGATCTACACGGATTTTATGCAGAGCTATACCGGCCACCCGGAACAGCCGGTGGAGCAATGGCTGGGTGGAAAGCTGCAGGAATATCTGCCGGAGGAACCTTCGGAAGAGATCCATAAGATGACGGACGAGATCGTTACCACTCTGCATCGGAACGAAGCGATGCACCAGTCCCTGCAGGAGGCTGTTGCCAATGGCCGCAGCAAGGAGAGCTGGTTTGCCGCGCAAACCCAGAAATCGGTTTCGGCAATGTCAACGCAGGAAGCGTCGGTTTATCTGGCTGAGCTGGATAAGGCGCTGGATACAGCTAACGAGCAGCTTTACCACACCATCAACACCAAGGCCGGTGTACCCAGCCAGAACCCGAATCTGGACGGGTATATTGCGGAACAGTACCATGCACAGACTTTTAACCTGAATGCCGAAGCAACAGGAAGCGAATATCGTGCTAAGGTGCTGGAACCGGATGGTGCTTACGGAAAAAATTCGGTGGATGTCGTCATTGTAGATGGCGAAGGCAAAATCGTCAAGCGGTATCAGTGCAAGTACGGGCAGGATTCCCACGCAACGGGGGAGATGTTTGAAAAAGGGGACTACCGTGGCCAAGGAAAACTGATCCCGGACGGACAGGAAATCGAAAAGAAATCGTCCAATGTCATTGAAGCGCCGGATGGAACTACCAGCAAGCCTCTGAGTAAGGAAAAAGCCAAGCAGATGCAGGAAGAGGCCCAGAGCGGCAATTGGAGTGAACTGAACTGGAACGAGTATCAGGTCAAGGATCTTGCCATGGGCATCGGCAAACAGGCGGGTGCAGCAGCACTGCAAGGGGCTGTGATCGGTGCAGGTATGACTGTGGCACAGAAGGTCTGGAACGGAGAAGAAATCGACGGGCAGGAAGTGGTGGAGGCTGCTCTGACCGGCGGTGCCGACTTTGGCGTAAAGGCAGCAACGGCAGGTGCGCTGAAAGTGGCTTCAGAAAAAGAGATCCTCTCCGTGATCCCGAAGGGTACGCCCGCAGGCACTTTTGCAAATATCGCATACGTTGCGGTGGAAAATGTAAAGGTGCTGGGCAAGGTTTCCACTGGGGAACTTACCCTCCGGGAGGGTTTTGAAAAAATGCAGGAAACCACGGTGTCAACCGTGGCGGGACTGGGCTCCATGAAAACAGGTGCAGAAATAGGCGCAGCTGTCGGTCTGGCATTTGGTCCGGTCGGTGCAGCAGTTGGCGGTTTTGTCGGAGGAGCCGTTGCCTATATGGCTGGCTCCAAAGTGGGTGAGCTTGCTGTAAAAGGTGCACGGAAGGTTTTTGAAGTCGGAAAAACCGTTGTAAAGGGAGCCGCACGAGTGGTTTCAAATGTGGCGTCTTACACAGTTGATCGTATTAGAGATTTAGCCAGTAGTGTCGCTGGATTTTTTGGGTTTTAAAAGTTTTTATTGGGGTGTAGATAAAAAATAAACAGTGCGGGGTGACATGATGCCACTCCGCACTGTTTTGCTTAGGTAAAGGACTTGAGCACTTCTTTCAGTGCTTCACGCTGCTCCGGGGAAAGTCGGGCAAGAAGTTCTAAAAACTCCTGCTGTTCCTCCAAAGTGAGCCTGTTCTCCGGCTCAGAATGATTTTGGTGGCTCATAAAAGATACTTGCTCCTTTCGGCAAATCCTGCTCTGCAATCAGTTCAGCTCGAATCTGACGCTTATACTTATAATAGGTATTCCGGGCAAGACCTGTGAGCTTCATGCACTCGGCATCGTCAAGTGTGCCGCCAAAGGTCTTGCAATGGGTACGGATGATCTGCTTGGCTTCTCTGGCTTTCTTCGTTTCAAAGCCAACACCCTTTTTGCGACCAACCTGCTTGCCGTTCAGCCGGGCGGTCAAAAGGCCCTCACGGGTGCGCTGGT
>ERZ791887.1582-NODE-1582-length-14945-cov-4.633915_pt1 | contig 14945 bp, 10 predicted proteins | sample MGYA00510157_ERZ791887 | MGnify/ENA primary metagenome ERZ791887 (study PRJEB30046, sample SAMN00792112) | human gut metagenome | study: EMG produced TPA metagenomics assembly of the A metagenome-wide association study of gut microbiota in type 2... | reverse complement strand
TTCGACGGCGACGTGGACGAAGGCATCGCGCTGTACCTCTCCACCAAGTCGCAGGAGGCATCCTTCATCGACTACTCGGGCGTCAAGCGCGACAACTGGTTCAAGCGCGACAACATCCGTCTGCAGTCCGTTGAGCTGCTCGACGCCGACAATGAGGTGCTCGAGCGCCGCAAGCCGGTCACGGTGCGCTACCGTGTCCATGTCAACGAGGCTGTCGCGGACGTGGGTCTGCGGCTGGAAATGCGCGACGAGGTCGGCAACCCGCTGGGCGCGACCTGCGTCTATGGGCTGGATCTGCAGCCCGGGTATACGACGTTCACGGCGCGATATGATTTGAGCGTGCTGGCCCCCGGCAAGTACGGCAGCTATTTCACCGTCATCACCCAGGGCGAGGGCGGCGCACATACGGTGGAGGACTGGGTCCCCGGCATGATGTTCCGCATGGTGGACACCCTGACCGAGGGCGAGACCGAGTGGAACACCACCGCATGGGGCCCCATTGAGCTGCCCACCGCCGCCGTGGTGGAGGTGCAGCATGACTAAGGTCGCGGCGCTCTACATCGCCACCGGCAGGTACACGGTGTTCTGGCCGGAATTTTACGAGAGCGCCGAGAAATACCTGCTCAAGGACTGCGAGGTCCACTACTTCGTCTTTACCGACGCTGCGACCCTGCCCGGGGACGACAACCCCCGCGTGCATATCTGTGCGCAGGAAGCCTACTCCTGGCCGTTTGCCACGCTGCGCCGGTTTGAGATTTTTTTGAAGCAGGAGCAAGCGCTGAAAGCGTTTGACTACATCTTCTTCTTCAACGCCAACGCCGAGTTCATGCAGCCCGTCACGCGGGAGATGCTTTTGCCCCGCGCTGAAAAGGGCGAGCACCTGCTGGTCGTGCAGCACCCGTCGTTCTACGCCAAACCGAACTATGAGTTCACCTATGACCGCAACCCCCGCAGCACGGCCTGTATCCCCTACGGGCTGGGCAAATACTACGTCTGCGGCGGCGTCAACGGCGGCGAGGCAGCGGCATTTTTGCAGCTTTGCCACACGCTGGATGCACGCATCCGCCGCGACCTGCAGCGCAGCGTCATTGCGCTCTGGCACGATGAATCCCAAATCAACCGGTATATCCTGTTCCGCAAAGACTTCCGCGTGCTGACCCCGGCGTTCTGCTACCCCGAGGGCTGGGACCATCTGCCGTTCCCCTGCATCATCCGCATCCGCAGTAAGGCGCGGTATATCGACATTCCGGCGCTGCGCAAGGACGCGCCGGAGACGAAGCTCTCCCCGGCGGTGGCGCGGTGGAACCACTTTGCCATGCGCGCCGCGCGGTGGACGCAGAACCATATTTTCAAAAAAGGAAGCTGACCGATGACCGATACAAGCTGGCAAAACCGTGTGACCCTGCTGGTCAACAGCTGCGACGCCTACGCCGATTTGTGGCAGCCGTTCTTTACGCTGCTCAAGCGCTATTTTGTGCCGCTGCCTGCGGAAATCCTGCTGAACACCGAGACAAAGGACTTCGCCTTTGACGGGCTGAATCTACGCTGTGTGCACAGCACCGCGCCGACCTACGGCGAGCGGATGACAGACGCCCTGCGCGAGGTGAAAACCGAGTACACGCTGCTGCTGCTGGATGACTTTTTCCTGCGGCGGCCCGTGGATATTGCGCGGCTGGCGGACATCGTCCGCTGGATGGACGCGGATCGGGACATCGTTTATTTTAACAGCGACGTGACCGCCGCAGTGTGTGATTTGGAGGTGGACCGCTACCCCGGCTACCGCCGCCTGCCCGCCGGCAACCGCTACACGCTGAATTTGCAGGCTGCTGTCTGGCGCACGGCCAAATTTGCCGCCTACTGGCAGCACAAGGTCAGCCCATGGGACTGGGAGGAGCGCTGCAACGTGCTGACCGCCGCCCACCCGCGGGATAAGTTCTACTGCGTCACGCGGGAGGATGCGCGGTTCCTCGACTACGGCTACCACGGCGGCCAGTGGATGGGCATCTGCCACGGCCAGTGGGTGGAATCTGACGTTGTGCCGCTGTTTGAGAAGGAGGGCATCGAGGTCGATTTCTCAAAGCGCGGCTTCATAGACCTCGAGAACCGCCCCGCCAGCCTGAACAAAAGCGCGGACCGCGCCGAGCGCTATGCCCGCGTGCGCGCCTGTCTGGGGACGGCGTACCTGCTGCCGTATTTTGTGTTCTGCCGCCGGTGCAATCTGTATTCCAAGCGGAACCACTGCGCCGTCGATGAGGATTATTTCCACTACCTACAGCGCAAGGCCGATTTGCAGAATAAGACCGGCAAAAAAATCTGGTTCGGGCCGATGCAGAGATAAAAAGCCGATGAAAAGCCCTCCCCCTTGGGGGAGGGTGGCCGCAGGCCGGGTGAGGGGCGGCTTTGCCGAGATGACCCGATTATGGGTTGTAATGGCGAGGTCTGCCCTCATCAGTCACCTGCGGTGACAGCTTCCCCGAGGGGGGAGCCTTTGTATGCTAAGGCAACACCGCACAATTCCCGCCTTACGGCTTAAGCACCGCTCCGGCGGCTGCGGCACGGCATCTGCGTTGCCAAAATGCTCGATAAGACATCCAGTATTATCTGCGCTTTTGGCTTAGCAGCTGCCGCACCTCGCTCGCCGTATCGGCACTTAGAATTGTGCGGTATTGCCCTAACGAAAAAAGGATATGCAACAGAAAAGCTCTGCTGCATATCCTTTTATTTTTTACCGGTAATCAATCGGCAGCGTCGGCAGGCCGTTCAGGCTCCAATCGGCTAAATTGCCGTCCTGAAACTCGTAATACCCTTGCGCGGCGATCATCGCGCCGTTGTCGCCGCAGTATTTCAGCTCGGGCAAAAAGATCTTTGCGCCGAGCTTCTGCGCGCCGTCGTTGACCAGCTGGCGCAGACGGCCATTGGCGGCGACGCCGCCGGCCAGCACGACCTGCCTGGCGTTTGTGTCCGCCGCCGCGGCCAGCAGCTTTTTGGCCAGGATCTGGTCGATGCGCTCCTGAAAGCTCGCGGCCATGTCGGCCACGTTCACGGCCTGGCCCTTCTGCTCAGCGTTGTGGACCTCGTTGATGACGGCGGTTTTCAGGCCGCTGAAGCTCACGTTGTACTTGCCGTCCACATGGGGCACGGGCAGCTTGTACGCCTTGGGGTTGCCGTCCCGCGCCGCCGCGGCCACACTGGGGCCGCCGGGGTAGGGCAGACCCAGCGTGCGGGCGACCTTGTCGTAGGCCTCGCCCGCGGCGTCGTCCACGGTGCGGCCTAAGATTTTATAGCGGCACCAGTCCTCGACCAGTACAATGTGGCTGTGCCCGCCGCTGGCGACGAGGCACAGAAACGGCGGCTTCAGATCCTGATGCGTTAAATAGTTGGCCGCAATGTGCCCGCGCAGGTGGTGCACCGGCACAAGCGGTTTGTCCGCCGCGTAGGCCAGCCCCTTGGCAAAATTGACGCCCACCAGCACCGCGCCGATGAGCCCCGGCGCAAACGTCACGGCCACGGCGTCCACGTCGGCCATCGTCATGCCGGCGTCGGCCAGCGCCTTGTCAACGGTGGCGCTGATATACTCCGCATGGCGGCGGCTGGCGATCTCCGGCACAACGCCGCCGTAGAGCGCCTGCTCTTTGACGCTGGTGGAGATGACGTTGGAGATGATCTTCCGCCCATCCTCCACGATCGCCGCCGCGGTTTCGTCGCAGGTGGACTCGATACCTAAAACATACATAACAAAACCTCGATGTAGGGGCCGGGCATGCCCGGCCCGCAACGTTTTCTTACTTGCTATTTTCCCGGAAAAGTGCGGCAGCCGTCAGGCTGCGCCCCGTTTTAGTGTGCCTCCAGCCACGTCTTTCCCACGCCGACCTCCGTCGTCAGGGGAACGCTGTAATGCACGACATTTTCCATTTCTTCCTTCAAAATGCGCTTGACTTCGTCGATTTCTTCCTCGGGCGCTTCGACGATCAGCTCATCGTGTACCTGCAAAAGCAGACGCGCCTGCAATTTCTCGTCCCGCAGGCGCTGCCAGACGTGGACCATGGCCAGTTTAATGATGTCCGCCGCAGTGCCCTGGATCGGCGTGTTGCGGGCCATCCGCTCGCCGCTGGCGCGCACCTGAAAGTTCGAGCTGGCCAGCTCCGGCAGGGCACGGCGGCGGCCAAACAGCGTCTCGACGTAGCCCTTGTCCTTCGCGTGGGCGATGCAGTCCTTCATATACCCGTCCACCTTCGGGAAGGTGTCGAGGTAGGTCTTTAAGAAAGTGTCCGCCTCCTTGACCGGGATGCCCAGATCCTTGCTCAGGGAGTACGCGCCCTTGCCGTACATGATGCCGAAGTTGATGGCCTTGCTGGCCGAACGCAGCTGCGGCGTGACCTCGCTCTCAGGGATGTGGTAGATTTTGGCGGCGGTGGAGCGGTGGATGTCCGCACCGTTCAAAAACGCCTGCTGCATGTGCTCGTCGCCTGTGATGTGCGCCAGAATGCGCAGCTCGATCTGCGAGTAGTCGGCGTCCACGAGGGTCTCGCCCGCGCCCGCCACAAAGTAGCCGCGCAGGCGGCTGCCCAGCTCGGTGCGGATGGGAATGTTCTGCAGGTTCGGCTCGGTGGAGGAGATGCGCCCGGTGCGTGCCTCGGTCTGGATGAAGGTCGAGTGTACCCGTCCATCCGCGGCTTCGGCGTTCAGCAGGCCGTCCACGTAGGTGGACAGCAGCTTGGCGTAGGTGCGGTATTTCAGGATCTCGTCAATGACCGGGCTGTAGGGGCGCAGGCTTTCCAGTGTCTCGGCGTCGGTGGAGTAGCCGCGGGCGTTTTTCTTGCGCGGCGGCAGGCCCAGCTTGTCAAACAGCGCCTCGCCCAGCTGCTTCGGACTGTTTACGTTGAACGGATAACCGACGGCTGTATAAATATTGTTTAAGATCCCGTCCAGCTCGCTGCGCAGGCTGTCGCCGAACGCGCGGATGCCGTCGGCGTCAATCGCAAAGCCGATGCGCTCCATGTCGGCCAGCACCCGGGCCAGCGGCAGCTCCATCTCGTTCAGCAGCTTGCGCTGGCCGCTCTCGTCCAGCGCGGCGGCCAGCGTGTCGCACAGACCCGCCAGCACGCCCGCATCGGGCGCGGCCTCACAGGCAAAGGCGGCGTGTACGCCGTACTCGGCGGCCAGGGAGTGCACCTCATAGCCGCTGGCCGACGGGTTTAAAAGATACGCGGCCAGCTTGCCGTCAAAGCGCAGCGCACTGCCGATGCCGCCGTGCTCCAGCGCCAGGCGGTAGAGCGGCTTTGCGTCGAACGCCCAAAGCTCGGCACCGCTGTCCAGAATCGCGGCCAGCCGGTCCGTGTCGGGCAGGTAGACGTCCTGCCCCTGCACAAGGTACCAATCGCCGTCGGCATTCCGGGCGGCGTAGAAGCGGCCCTCCAGCAGCAGCGGCAGGGGGGACGGCTCGACGGTCTCGAGCGGTGCGGCATTCTCGGATGGGGCGGGCGCGGTGCCGCCGTTCAGGCCCCAGCGGTCCACCAGCTTGTGCATTTCCAGCGCGGCCAGCAGCTGTGCGGCGGCAGCGGGGTCACCGGGCTGGCGCAGGTAGGCGGCAGGGTCGGTCTCGATGGGCGCGTCCTTGCGGATCGTGCCCAGCATATAGGACAGGTCGGCCTTGTCGCGGTTGGCGGTCAGTTTGGCGCGCTGCCCCGGCTTGACGGCCTTGTCGTCGATATTGTCATAGACGCCCTGCAAACTGCCGAACTTCGAAATCAGCGCCAGCGCGGTTTTTTCGCCGATGCCGGGCACGCCGGGGATGTTGTCCGACGCATCGCCCATCAGGCTTTTGACGTCGATGAGCTGCGGCGGCTCGATGCCGTACTTCTCGCGGATGGCGGCGGGGTCCATGGGGAGGGTCTCTTTGTTGGTCGCCAGCAGCACGGTGGTGGCATCGTCCACAAGCTGCAAGCTGTCGCGGTCACCGGTAGCCAGCAGCGTCGTGCCGCCCGCGGCCTCGCACGCTGCGGCCAGCGTGCCGAGAATATCGTCGGCCTCCCAGCCCGCCTTGCTGACCTGCACGAAGCCAAGGTCGGTCAGCAGCTCCTTCAAAACCGGCATCTGCTGGGCCAGCTCCTCGGGCATGCCGTGGCGGGTGGCCTTGTAGCCGTCGTAGGCGGTGTGGCGGAACGTCGGCGCGCGCTCATCCCACGCGATGGCGACGGCGTCGGGCTTGTGCGCCGCCAGCAGGTTGAGCAGTATATTTTGGAAGCCGTAGATGGCGTTGGTATAGCGGCCATCCTTCGTCGTCAGCAGCTTGATGCCGAAAAACGCGCGGTTGACCAGGCTGTTGCCGTCCAGGACCATGAGTTTCATGCGCAATACTCCTTATAAACAATCTACATTTCAGTATACCACATTTGCGGAAAATATGGTAGAATAGAATGTAAAAATCGAAAAGTCTAAAGCCTTCCCCCGCGGGCGGGGGAAGGTGGCGCGCGGCGCCGGATGAGGGGGCGGGCTTACGGCCGGGACCCGGTCACGGGCGGCTGCGCGGACTTTGCCCTCATCAGCCGCCTGCGGGCGGCAGCTTCCCCCGAGGGGGAAGCCTTTTGGAAAGGAAACTTATGCAGCTACGCAACCTATCCATCCCCACCGGCGCGGTGTTTGCGCCGATGGCCGGCCTGACCGACGCGGCGTGCCGCCATCTGATGGCCGACCACGGCGCGGCCTGGACCGTCAGTGAGATGGCCAGCGCCAAGGCGCTGAACTTCCACGATGAAAAATCCCTGGCTCTGCTGCGGGACAAGCACCCCCACGGCCTGTACGCCATCCAGCTGTTCGGCGCGGAGCCGGAGCCGATGGCCAAGGCAATTCTGTTTGTGAGGGAGCAGGGCATCCAATTTGACATTCTCGACATCAACATGGGCTGCCCCGCGCCCAAGATCACCGGCAGCGGCGCGGGCAGCAGGCTGCTGCTGGACCCGCCGCTCTGCGGGCAGATGGTCGCCGCCGCGCGCAAAGCGCTGGGCGATGATACGCCGCTGACCGTCAAGATGCGCATCGGCTGGGACGCCGACCACCTGACCGGCGTCGAGGTCGCCAAACAGCTTGAGGCCAACGGCGCGGACTTGATCGCCGTCCATGGCCGTACGCGGGAGCAGATGTACATCCCGCCCATCGACACGGCGGCCATCGCGGCCATCAAGCAGGCCGTGTCCGTCCCGGTGCTGGCCAACGGCGACGTGACCACCGCCGACGAAGCCCTTACCTTATTAGAAGCAACCGGCTGCGACGGCGTTATGATCGGGCGCGGTGCGCTGGGCGACCCGTGGCTGTTTGCGCAGGTGCGCGCGGCGCTGCTGGGCGAGGAACGCCCGCCCGAGCCGACGGTGAACCAGCGGATGACCGCTTTGCGCGACCAAATCTACGAAATGTGCGAGGAAAAGGGCGAGTGGGCCGCCATGCCCCAGGCCCGCAGCCAGGCCATGCACTATATGAAGGGCCTGCACGGCGCTGCCGCCCTGCGCCGCTACTGCTCGATGCTCGAGCACTTCAGCGATGTGGATACGCTGATCGAGGCAGTGTACAGATTGCAGTAACGTAGGGGCCGGACATGTCCGGCCCCTACCGTGGCGCTTCAAAACCGTCCCCTCGTCAATTCGTCCAGATTCTGCTCATAGCAGGGCAGCATGTGCTCGATGAAATACTCCGCCTCGGGGCTGTGCATGGCGTGCAGGGCGGCCATCTGCTGGGCGTAGGCGGCCTCAAACTCGCGGTTGCCGCCGCGGTCCTCCTCAATGCACTTGATGACGGCGGAAAGCCGGTCCGCGGCCTTTAAAATTTTGCGCTCGGCGTCGTTCAGCACGCTGCCGGTCAGCCAGACCTGGGTCTCGGCCTGTAATTCTTCGGGCTGCAGGCTCGCCATCACGCGGGCGCTCTCGTGCTCCACGGCCTTGTACGCTGTGCGCAGGGCGTCGTTCTTGTACTTGACGGGCGTCGGCATATCACCGGTCAGAATCTCCGGTGCATCGTGATAAATGGCCGCTGTGGCTACGACCTCGGGCCGCAGGGCCGCGCCGGTGCCCGTGCAGTGCCTGCCGATCAGGCAGAGCGTGTGCGCCAGCATGGCCGTGTCGGCGGTGTGTTCGCTCAGGGACTCGGGGCGGGTGCTGCGCATCAGGCACCAGCGGGTGATGTACTTCATGCGGCTGAACAGCGCGCTGAACGGATAGGTTTTCATCTTCACGCGACCTCCGGTTTGTGGTATAATGGGGCGTATGCAGGGACCGATACTTGCATCGGCCGGGGGGGACGTCGGGGACGCCGCCCCCTACAGCTCTACGGTAAGTATACCACAACTTTCCTCAAAGTGAGGCCCCATAAAGGGGACTATCAATATGCAAACCACATTTTTTAAACAAAAATCGAACTATTGGCGCGTCTTTGCACTCTGCTTTTTCACGGCGGTGCTGCTGTTTGCGCCCCACTGCATCGTGGATGCCGTCGCGGGCGGCGGGTACTTCCACTACGCGGGGGACTTCAACGACCAGCAGATCAACTTTTACCAGTACGCCAATGCCTTTGTCAAAAACGGCGGGTCGTTCAGCTGGGCCACCGACCTGGGCAGCGGGTTTGTCAATTCCTACTCGTTCTACCTGCTGGGCAGTCCGTTCTTCTGGCTGTCCATGGTCGTGCCCGCGCGGCTCATGCCGTGGGCCATGGTGCCGCTGCTCTGCCTGAAAATGGCCGTTGCGGGCGGCGGCGGGTATCTTTGGGCGCGCCGCTGGGTGCGGGACGAGACCTGGAGCATGCTGGCGGGCTGCCTGTATGCGTTTTCCGGGTTCAGCATCTACAACATCTTTTTCAACCACTTTCTGGACGTGGTGGCGCTGTTTCCGTACATGCTGGCCGCGCTGGACGACGCGGTCATCGACGATAAAAAGGGCGCGTTCCCGTTCTGGGTCGCGCTGAACCTTGTCGATAACTACTTCTTCTTCGCCGGGCAGGCGGTCTTTCTCATCATCTATTTCTTCTGCATGGCCGCCGGGCGGCGGTATGAGCTGGGCCTGCGCAAGTTCGTGCGCCTGGCGTGGGAGACAGCTCTGGGCTGTGCCTGCGGGTGCGTGCTGCTGCTCCCGGCGGGGCTGTCGCTGCTGCAAAATCCGCGTACCATCGACCCGTTCAGCGGGTACGGGTATCTGTTCTACGGCAAATCCCAGCAGTACGGCGCGATTTTTTACAGCACCCTGCTCATGCCCGACGCGCCCTATTTCAAGGACCTGTTTCAGGAGGGCATCCTCAAGCACACGAGCCTGACGGCCTATCTGCCGCTGGTCGGTGTCGCGGGCGGGCTGGCGTTCTGCCGCGCAAGGGAGCGCCACCCGTTCACCTACGTTTTAAAGGTCTGCGTCGCCTGTGCGTTTGTGCCGGTGCTGAACAGCGCATTCTATGCGCTCAACTCGAGCTACTACGCGCGGTGGTACTATATGCCAATTCTGGTTTTGTGCGGTGCAACGTGCTATCTGCTCTCCCGCCCGGCGCTGGCCGAGCGGCGTCTGCCGCGGGCGCTGCGGCTGACGACCTTCCTGACGCTGACGGCGGTGGTGTTCGCCGTTGTGCCGGGCAAGGACGACGACGGCAACACGGTCTTTGGCGTGCTGGACGAGCCCGCGCGGTTCTGGGCTATCTTCGGCATGACGATGCTGGGTATCGTGATTTTTGCGCTGCTGTGGCATTTTTGCCGCCGTAAGCGGCGGTGGGGCGCGATTCTGACCGCCGCCGTGCTGGGATTCAGCCTGCTGTACGGCAGTTTGCATCTGTCTCTGACGAAGTACGCCCAGTGGGACGTGGACAGCAACCTGATTGCCGAAACCTATGATTCCGTCGAGGACGTCGCCGCCGCGCTGCCGGACGATGCGTTTTACCGCATTGACGCCTACGGTGCGCACAACAATCTGGGGCTGTGGTTCAACAGGAGCTGCCTGCAATTCTTCAACTCGACGGTTGCGCCGAGTATCATGGCGTTTTACCCCGAGGTCGGCGTCAAGCGGGACGTGAACTCCAAGCCAGACGCCGAGAACTACGCCCTGCGCGGCCTGTTGAGCGTGCGGTACACGCTGGTCGCCAAGGACAAGGAGACCGAGTGGACCGACAAGGATCTGCCCGGCTGGCAGCGCACCGGCGAGACCGATGCCTACGCCCTCTACGAGAACGAAAACTGGGTGCCGATGGGCTTTACCTACGACTGCTACGTGACAGCGGACCAGCTGGAGCGGGTAAGCGAGGAAGAACGTGCCCAGATTTTGTGCCGCGCGATTTTGCTGGACGACGACCAGATCTCCGCCTTTGGCAGCCTGCTGGAACCCTTGCCCGACGAGGAGCTGACCAACCGCAGCGAGGACGCCTACGCCGCCGACTGTGCCGCCCGCCGTGCCGCCGGTGTGGCAGCGTTTACCGCGACGGACACCGGCTTTACCGCAAAGACCGCCTATGACACGGACGAGCTGGTGTTTTTCAGCGTGCCCTATGACGACGGGTTCAGTGCCACGGTCAACGGTGAGCCCGCCGCGATTGAGAAGGTGGACGACGGCCTGATGGCCGTGTACGTGCCCGCGGGGGAGAACGAGATAGAATTTACCTACCATACGCCCGGATTGAAGGCGTCCGCCTGCGTGAGCGCAGCGGCGATTGCGGTGTATGGGGTGTATTTGTTGGGGATTATAATAAAACGAAAAAGCCAGCCGGGAAGTAAGCGGTAACATTTGTAGGAGGGGTCAAGACCCCTCCCTACGAATCAATTTAAAAGGGGTACGTAGGGCGGCCTGCCCCCAGGCCGCCGCGGGAGTTAGTGGGTGGATGCCCGTTGATGGGCGGCCACGCAAGGCCTGTCGGAAGCCTCGGCGGCATTAAGAAAGGAAAAACCATGCCAAACCATGCTGAACAGCTCGCACAGGAGCTGAACTTAAACGTCAAAAACGTGCAGGGCGCGATTGAACTGATCGACCAGGGCAATACGATCCCGTTTATCGCCCGCTACCGTAAGGAAGCCACAGGCTCGATGGATGACCAGGTCCTGCGTGACCTCGGGGATCGTCTCGAATACCTCCGCGGCCTCGATAAGCGCAAGGATGAGGTCACGTCCTCCATCACCGAGCAGGGCGCGATGACGCCCGAGCTGACCGCCGCACTGTCCAAGGCGAAAACCCTCGCCGAGGTCGAGGACATCTACCGCCCGTATAAGCCCAAGCGCAAGACCCGCGCCAGCATCGCCAAGGCGCGCGGTTTGCAGCCGCTGGCCACGGCCATCTTCCGCCAGGACGCCGCATTTGACCCCGAGAAGGCCGCCGCGGGCTACCTCAACGACGAGGTCCCCGATGCCGCCGCGGCGCTGGCCGGGGCACAGGATATTATTGCCGAGGCGGTCTCCGATGATGCCGCCTGCCGCGCCGAGCTGCGCCGCTACTACCGCGCGTTTGGCCGTGTCGCCAGCGCCAAGGCCAAGGACGAGGACAGCGTCTATGCCCAGTACTACGACTACGCCGAGCCGCTGAACAAGATCCCCGGCCACCGCGTGCTGGCACTGGACCGCGGCGAGCGCGAGGGCTTTTTGAAGGTCACGATTCAGGTCGACGCCGAGCGTGCCGCGGGCATCGTCAGCTGGATGTTCGCCCGCAAAAAGACCGGCGGCAAAAGCGCCGAGCTTGTGGATGCCGCCGCCCGCGACGCCTACAGCCGCCTCATTCATCCCAGCCTTGAAAACGAGCTGCGCGGCGAGCTGTCCGATGCCGCCGCCGAGGGCGCAATTAAGGTCTTTGGCGATAATCTGCGCCAGCTGCTTTTGCAGCCGCCCATCCGCGGCAAAACGGTCATGGGTCTGGACCCCGGCTACCGCATGGGCTGCAAGGTCGCTGTCGTTGACCCCACCGGCAAGGTGCTGGACACGAACGTCGTCTATCCCGTGCCGGAGTTCAAGCGCGTGGACCAGGCAAAAAAGACCATCAAGGCGATGGTTTTGAAAAACGGCGTCGAGGTCATGGCCATCGGCAACGGCACGGCGGGCCACGAGACGGAGGAATTTGCCGCCGAGGTCATCCGCGAGCTGGCCGACGAAAAGAACCTGCATTTGCAGTATATGGTCGTCAGCGAGGCCGGCGCGTCGGTCTACTCCGCCAGCAAGCTGGCCGCCGAGGAGTTCCCCCAGTTTGACGTCAACCTGCGCAGCGCCGTGTCCATCGCACGCCGCTTGCAGGACCCGCTGGCCGAGCTGGTCAAGATCGACCCCAAGGCCGTCGGCGTCGGCCAGTACCAGCACGACATGCCCCAGAAGCGCCTGAATGAGACGCTGGACGGCGTGGTCGAGGACTGTGTGAACAGCGTCGGCGTCGATCTGAACACTGCCTCCGCGCCGCTGCTGCGCCGTGTGGCGGGCGTCAGCGCAGCCACCGCCAAAAATATCGTCGCCTGGCGCGAGGAGGAGGGCGCGTTCACCTCCCGTGCCCAGCTCAAAAAGGTCAAGGGCCTCGGCCCCAAGGCGTATGAGCAGTGCGCGGGCTTCCTGCGGCTGCCCGAGGCGAAGAACCGCCTGGACGCCACCGCCGTCCATCCCGAAAGCTACGCCGCCGCCAAGGCCCTGCTGGACGCCTGCGGCTACACGGCTGCCGAGATCGGCACAGACAAGCTGGCGGATCTGCCCGGCGTCGTCAGGGCCAAGGGGGCCGGGACCCTCTGTGAGGCGCTGGGCGTGGGCGAGCCGACGCTGAACGATATTGTGGCCGAGCTGTGCAAGCCGGGACGCGACGTCCGCGACAGCCTGCCCAAGCCGCTGCTGCGCAGTGACGTCATGGGTCTGGACGATCTGAAGCCCGGCATGGAGCTGACCGGCACCGTGCGCAACGTTATAGACTTCGGCGCGTTCGTCGATCTGGGTGTGCATCAGGACGGCCTGGTCCACGTTTCACAGATCAGCGATAAATTTATCAAGCACCCGCGCGAGGTGCTCAAGGTCGGCGACATTGTGCGGGTCAAGGTGCTGAATGTGGACACCGCCAAGAAGCGCATCGCCCTGACGATGAAGGGCGTGCCCCAGCAAAACTAATACAAAACCGGCACGAACATATATAAATGTTGCATATAAAAAAAGACGGTGTTAAGACTTTAACGAGATAAGTCGTACATTTACACCAAAACACGACAAAAACATTCAGAAAACGAAAATATTTGTTGGCAAATACATAATATATGTGAAAGCAAAAGGCCGCGGCGGGCAAAACTCGGGCATTCTGACCAAAAGCCAAAAATGAAGGATTTTCTCTTTTGTGCAGGAAATGGAAAAAATCGGATTTGTGCATTGTGAACAAAGAAACGGCACATAATTATGCTATAATGCCCAATGTAAGGAGCAGATAGAGCATGGTGGCTCACCTCCTTACCGCAAGCCGTGCGCCCGGTTCCGCCCTGGACACCGGTGCTGAAGATGCGGCTGATTGCGTGGGATTATTTCGGAGGTCATTTATTATGGTGAAACAAGTCAAGGTTTCCAATTTTACCGAGGTCAAGGGAATCGTGTCTGCTGCCGCCAAGTGTTATAACGATGTCGGCGTGCATGACATGAAGGGCAGCATTGCCGATGCCAAGAGCATCCTGGGCATGATGAGCCTGGATTACAGCCATCCCGTCAAGATCGTCTGTGAGGATGAGCGCGACCTGAACAGCGTTGTCAACGCGATCAAGCAGTAAAATAGGAAGGACCGCCCCACGGTGTAAAAGCCGCGGGGCGGTTTTTGCTGCCGCAAAAAGGCTTCCCCCCGCGGGGGAAGCTGTCCGCGAAGCGGACTGATGAGGGCGGAGCTTTCGTGATTTCCCGTTTGTGGGCAACACCCGGCCACCCACCCCTCATCCGGCCCTGCGGGGCCACCTTCCCCCGTGGGGGAAGGCAAGGAGCGCATCACGCCGCTGCGTAAAATTTTCTGAAAATAGAAAGTTTGAAAACACGAGAAAACAAGAGCATTTGAGAGAATTTGAGAGCAAGCACAGTATAAATTAAAATTCTTGCCAAAACCCGTTGACTCTGCTGCCCTTTTCTGCTATAATCACACTTGCGCGAAAAAGCGTCCTGCGGGGCGCTGTTAAATACCGTTATTAGACGGACGTGTTAATTTCTCAATGGAGGTTCCTACTATGAGCACGACTCTCGCTAAGCCCGCTGAAATGGCTGACCGCAAGTGGTATGTGATCGACGCCGCCGGCAAGCCCCTCGGCCGCGTTGCTGCCAAGGCTGCTGTCATCCTGCGCGGCAAGAACAAGACCACTTTCACCCCCAACGTTGACTGCGGTGACCACGTCATCATCATCAACTGCGATGAGGCTGTCCTGACCGGCAAGAAGCTGGAGAAGAAGTTCCATCGCACTCATTCCGGCTGGATCGGCGGCCTGAAGGAGACCCAGTACAAGACCCTGATGGCTGAGAACAGCGACAAGGCCATGACCTACGCTGTCAAGGGCATGATCCCCTCTAACACCATCGGCGCCAAGGCTATGACCCGCCTGCACTGCTACAAGGCTGCTGACCATGCTCATGCTGCTCAGAAGCCCGAAGCTGTTGAGATTTGAGTGAGGAGGCAATAGAAGATGTACGAAACCAAACCTTATTTCTACGGCACTGGCCGTCGTAAGCATTCCGTTGCCCGCGTTCGCGTTTACAACGGCACCGGCAAGATGACCATCAATGGCCGCGACATCAACGATTACTTTGGTCTGGAGACCCTGAAGCTGCTCGCCAACAGCCCGCTCGTTCTGACTGAGAACGAGGGCAAGTTCGACGTTGTCGTCAACGTCGTCGGCGGTGGCTGTGCCGGCCAGGCTGGCGCTATCCGCCACGGCCTGTCCCGCGCCCTGCTGCAGTTCAACCCCGAGCTGCGCTCCACCCTGAAGAAGGCTGGCTTCCTGACCCGCGATCCTCGTATGAAGGAACG